>JAAUYH010040150.1_pt1 | contig 23252 bp, 15 predicted proteins | sample 7278061 | NCBI WGS metagenome assembly JAAUYH01 (sample SAMN14350203, study PRJNA611818) | marine sediment metagenome | isolation source: surface marine sediment (0.6m) | place: French Polynesia: Moorea | collected 2018-08 | reverse complement strand
TACAACTAACGTTATATTTCTGAAGATCAGCAGTAGAACGCCTAGGCGTCTTATGTTCTTAGATTAAAGTAACTACAACGAACATAATCTAGTCGGGGCTTGAAATCTAACAATGCAGAGACGAGCGGTCCAACTCAAAATAAGAACCGTCTTAGTTACGAACTGAACATATGAAGGAATAAATTGATATCCATGGTGAATCAATATAGTATATAGATCATACCGAGTTGTGTGGTCTATGCTGGAAATACGGTACTATTTGCGAAGATCTCACTCAATGAGTACGAAAGTAAGGGTGCACTAATGCTGAATCTCAAGCAGAATGAGCATTATCCGACTTTTCTCATCAACGGACATCCATGGTTACAGCAAAGCATATCATGACCAGTAGCTAGCATGAATGACACAGTAACATGTAAGCTAGAATGAGGTGCTCATAACGGCAAATTTGGAAGTTTAATTCAAGCTAGTGCAACATCTTACAGGTTTACCCGAAATTTTGCTTATACAATTTCTAACATACTGATAATTTTGAAAAGTGCTTGAAAATTATTCATTCATTATAGTACGGTACCTAACCATAATTCTGGAAAATTACAGTCTGCGAGTACTGCATTCGACAGTTTAGCGCAAAATCTGCTTTCAAGCAACACCAGCTTTCACCATTATACACTCACAACAATCACATTGAGAGAAGCCTGATTTAGAGAAATTTTAGCTTAGCCTCGAGTGCGGTCACGCGCTAGGCCATTGTCGATCCTTTTGTCCCTATTGATCGCGATGAAACACGGTAAATAGGGGCAAAAGCGTCGACAATGACCGGATATTCGTGTGAGAATCGCCTTTGCAGCTATAGGATCCCAGTGGGATAGATCACATACATCTGTGCAGCAAAAGCTTAACGCTTAGTAGCAGCGAAGCTGTAAGACATTCACGAGGAACCGAACCAACAACAATGACCTCAACAGAGATTGACCAACAACCAAATTGAAGATGCTGCTCAACGAAATGCAAAATTCAGAGCGGGTGGCTAGCCCTACAAGCTGTCTTGAGGCGCGGAAGGAAAACACTAGCACAAACTGCAAATTGCATTCAGGACAAGAATTTTACCGCAAGAGGATCACTCTAGAAACGTATTCCAGTTCCTTGTTTTCGTCTGCTCCAGAATTCTAGTTTTACCAACTATTTATACTTCGCAATTTGTGACGCTCCAATTAATCAATGCCCACGAAGAATTACAGAATACCTGGGAAATTAGTTTTGAGTTGGTAAGGATGCTGACTCCATGCTACCGGCGTTAGTGACTTCTTGACTGAGCCCAGAAGCACAGAACTTTAGTTAGGCATCTCAAATTAGGATTTCGTGCTTCTGTGATGTTCCTGCTTGATCAATTGGTCTTTCTCGCGAGCAGATGTCAGCTCTCAGCTTTCCACCCATCGATGAACCGAGGATCTGTGCCACTCGTTGTGTCTTGTAAAAACCCTAAGGATAAACTTTACCGACGTATCTTCGCTTCTGACGCTTCTCTTCTGACAGAATTGTTTGTATCTTTCTTTGCTGTGCAGGATACTCCGGTTTCGCTTCTCATTCAATCAAAAAATTAAATGCAGATCGCACAAACCGGAAAGCTATAGTGTACTGTCTTAGTGCATTAAGATTTCAGATCCAGCAGAATTTTGTTAGTCGTTTTAGTTTCAGCTTATAGGCATATTGTGCTACGACTAGGCAAACAGAGAGAAAGTCATTGAAATTCTGGTTTTCTGGATATATTGCTGCGATAGAAACGCTCAAGAAAACAAAAGAGAAATCGACTACAAAAATTTCTTCCAGCTTAGAGAAGGTCCGAAACAACTTAGAAAGTTACATGCAGTCTGTATTTTTTGTTGACGGAATGTTCTTAGCGTTTACTTCGGAGCGCTTCTATTACTATATAGACTAGCTAATGTGAGCTATGAATCGGCTGAACGGCCGTACACATCAGCAAACACCAAATATGGAGCGACCTTTGGATTGAGAGATGGCCGTTGAGACTGAGCAACGGCCGTTCGATCGAGGAGTAGCCGATGTGCAAGTTTGCACGACCGTTGGATTGAAGCACTACTGTTGGAAAGTTTGGATAACCATTATGTTAACGCAAGGGCGTGTGCGGGTTTTCACCTGCCGTTATTTAGATGCAGGAATGGATGCTAGCACAACGGCAGATTTATGACAAAATGGTTATCAAATTTAGGTATAGAAAAAGATGTGTAACTTGACCCATATAAATAGGAAATCATTACATGAAAAATTACTCATTCCTAAATTGCAGGTTGCTAACAGATTGAAGTCAATTCCAGTAATACGAATAAACCAGAATCTAGCCAATTTTATAAGGGGGACCAAAGGGCGTCAGCTCGGGCTAGTATATCGGTAACCGAGTAATCGGTGGCCGAGCTAGTTTATGTATTGCTAGGTAGGTATGATGAAACGAAACACTGGTGACGGATAAGGGAAGAATAAAAAAAGGAACAGTAGCGTATCAAATCCTCCCAATCAGGGAGAGTGTCCGCCCGACGCGTTGAATGCGTCTAAAAAGTCTCGCAAGTTTTTTAGGTCTTCAGCCTTTCGCCAAGTGTTTTCATGGCCGCAATATCCTCTTCATTTCACAAGGAAGTGAAGTTCTTCTCGTATCTTCTTGGAATATAGGATTGCTTGTATTTCATATTCTTGGTTCTGTTCGTCTATTTCTATTGTTGGTAATGGTTTTTGGTATCTTTGAAAATTGTCAGGTACGAATGGTTTCAGTGGACTGCAATAAACATTTGGTATATTCCTTTCGTTATCATAGGGACGGATGATTCAAGGTCAAACGTTGCACCATTGGCTTTTTCGCAGATTAGAAGCGGTACACAGAACTTGCGATTCCACTTACGCATTTCATTTCTATTCTGGAGAGACAGATTTTTTGTTAGCAGGCATAAAGAGACGTCTACTTTGAACGAGTAGGGTGTATGCGTCTTGTTAGCGTATTTATCCGTTTTTGAGTTCTGCTTGGCGATTCGAGAGTGTACGAAATTTGTTGAATGGTGTTCTGTGCCCAGGAGTGGTTTTGCGGACGATTTGTTTGTCGTGAGTCCTTCCGGTGGGATTGGTCTTGAGTGTATACCATTATTGAATTAAAATTAACTGCAGACTGCGGTGCCATTAATAGCTGAGTTGTGTGCCACTTCGAAGTCTATTAGATGCATGTCCCAGTTGCTTTTCTTGTAGTTGGCGAAAATCCGTATCATCCCTTCTACGTTTCAGTTGGCGATTTCCGATTGGCTGTCAGTTTGTAGATGATAGGAGCTAGATGGTGCCAACTTGCTTACAAGAGACTTGAACAGTGATTTCCAGAATTTTCTCATGAAACGGCTATTATGGTCGGATATGGTCTTTGATAGTAGGCCATGGTCACGGTAAATGAGCTGTTTGAACTTCATAGCAATTTCTAGGACTGCGATATTTGCCTTGATAGGGATGATTCGTATCATCCTTGATAGCTTACAGACAACGTTCGAAATGCCACTGTTTCAGTTCTTTGTTTCTGTTGATGGAAGAAGGAAGGCCATGGTATCACGCCTCATTGAGATTCAAGTGTTTCTATTGGCTGTAACAGGCCTTAAGGCTTGTGGTTTCTGGCCTTATTCTGTTGACGTATGCAGCAGCTCTATACGTAGTCTTTCACTGTTTCACTAATGTTCCTCCAATAGTACAGTAGCAGTAGACGATTGAGAGTTTTGGTTTCACCGAGAACTTCAGTCCATGGGATTGAGTGGTGGTCGTGAAGCAGCTTGATTCTTGTTGGCCCGTCTATTACACAAAACACTGAACCACGGATCAACAAGCTGTTTCGGACTTCGAATGGCTCTTTTGGTTGTCGAAGTATTTCGTTAAAAATGGTTCTGGTTAGTATTCACTAATTAATGTTGTAATGAGTTTTGACCCTGGTACTAGGGAAGACATTGCGCCCATAAGTTGAATTTCTTCATTACTTTGCGAAGATATTCTTTGCGGTATTCATTTGATCCAGTGGTTCGTGAATTTTGTCTCGAGAGTCCGTCGGCAACTGGCATAGACTTGCCTCAAATTGGGACGATGCAAAATTTGAACATGGAGACTCGTTCCAGCCAACGGACTTGCCTTAAAGTCAGAGATTCAGGTGTTTTGAGGTATTTAAGTGAGTGGTGGTCAGTGTGAATAACAAAATTTTGTTCATATAGAAACATCTCCAAATTCGTATGATGTCTATGATCACGAGAAGGTCAAAGTCATGTGCCGCGTAGTTTTGCTCATGTTAGTTCAAAGTCTTGGAGGTGAACCCCACCGGATGCCTTCCGTCTTCGTGGTCTTGTTACATGAAAGCACTAATGGCACATTTGCACGCATCTTTGGTTACAAAAATAGTTTTCTTGGCCTCAAACTTTGCAAGTACTGTAGACAATGCGCTTTCGGCTGCTTTGACAAATTTATTTCACGCTCTCGGTAAGTGTAGTGAGAAGCTTGGCAATTCTTGAACAGTTTCATATGAATCTTCTATGGAAGTTCATTGGTCCCAGAAAGGATTGGAGTTCTTTCTTTTTGGTTGGGGTTTCCCTGATTTCGATTGCTTCTTTTTCTTGCAGTTCACTGTAAATTTGCCTGCTTGCAGTACAAAGCCAGGGTGTTCAACCTCGTGAACCCCAAATGTGCATTTCGACAACTTAGTGTACAGTTTGTGCTTTCGTAGTCTACCTAAGAGAAGCCTTACATTTCATACTTGTTCGTCTTAAACGTCGCTGTATATTAGTATATCATCGAGGTACACCATAGCGAACAAGTCGGTGTAATACTTGAATACATTATTAATGACGCTCACGAATACAGGGAGTGCATTGGTTAGTCCGAATGGGACAACTGTGTACTCATAATGACCGTATCTTGTACTAAACGCAGGTTTGGGTATGTCTTTCTATGGAATCTTCATTTGGTGGTATCTACTTCGTAGATCGATGGTCAAACAGTACTGTGCTGTACCAATTATATGAATCAGAGTGTCGATCCGTGGTAGAGGATAGCTGTTCTTGGAAGTAAATCTATTCAGCGCTTGATACTACAAGCATAATGTTAGGCTTTCATCTTTCTTGCTTGAAAATAGAACTGAAGAAGCCCAAGAGCTCTTTCTCGGCCATACGAATCACACGTCGATCAAATGTTCGACATGTTTTTTGATTTCAGCTAATTCAGTGTGGGACATTCGATACTGACCTTTCCTGATTGGCTTGGATCCTTCTTTCAGTTCAAATTCAATGTCGAAATTTGTTCGTTTCGGATGGAAAACCTTGGGTTACTCTTCGGGGAATATGTCGACACACTCTGAAAGAAATGCTGAAAATTCAGCGTTCTTATCGACTTTCTCATTACTATCAAAATTTTCATCACGCAATAGAAAAGAAAATATAGGGCACCTATTCTTGTAATCGTTACCTAAAGATCCTAGAGAGGCTTCTTCAATTGTTTGTTGGCATGAATCATCTAGTGATCACCTGCATGTTTGAAGTATATGTAGTTGTTGGCACAATGAGCTTTGGCCGTCTTCTTATTCTCCTAGTTTTTGCCGAGAACACAGTAATATTTAAGGAGTGAGACGATGAATTTCATTCGCTCAGTATGAATTCCAAGACTCCGTCCTACCAGATTTATGGTTTTGACAGTTTTTAATAGGGTCTGATTGGCTATAAACGACATGGAGCCCGGTTTGTCGCAAAATTTGATGCCAATTTCCTTGCAAAATTCGAGAGCGATGATGGTTCCCAGGCATCCAGTGTCGAAAAAGACGCTGTTCCGATATCAATCTACATATCCTTTGTTGAATAGTAGGCTCTGGCTTGGGTCCTCGAACGGACCACTAAGTTCGGTGTTGACATTTGGTGTTGATTGAATGATTTCGGCACTCAAAGCTTCGTGGGTAGCAAACTGAGTCGATTCAATTGTTTTGTGAGTAGTTGGTTCAATGTCCAAGTGGAGGCCAATTTGGGATGACTCTGCTGGGTCTAAGTCTTGAAGAGTGCTGAAAATAGCGGTAACTTCTCTTCTTCTCAAGTGTCAGTGGTTTCTTCATACATTTCTTGGGCTGCGGTGGTTGCTTCAATTTTCATTGGTTCGAGAGTTCTATGAGGTACTTGGCCTCAGGGGTTTCTTTAGGTACGAGTGGTTTTAGGCGGTATGGCTGTGGGTTCATTGGTCCAGAGGTTTGAGAAATGCAGCTACACCAATTGAATGGCTCAATTCACATGGCCTTTCAGGCACTTGTTCGCTAAGTCCCCTTTCTCACGGCAGAAAATGCAACGTCTTCCTTTACGACACTTATAAATTTGAACTGGTTCAACCTTTCTAACTAGTGGTTTCTAATCTCTATGGGCACTGCTGCACTGGATTTTGGGTGCGTGGTTTTCACCGAACTTCAAAACTTAGGAGCCGGTTTTCTGAAACGGCGGTATACCATTTCCGCTCTCTCGGCGTCGCGTATTAATTCACTAAAAAGTGTGTATTCTTCAGTGCACAATTCCTTCCAGAAGTAATTCTTGAGCCCTCGGTCGTAGCGATCTAGTTGTTCATCTACAGTGATAGTTGGAATGTGCAGCAAGATCTTCAGGAAGTTCTCCTTGAACGAGGAAACATCTTTGATTTGTTTCCATCTTGATAGTTCATCTCTGGCAATCTTGATCATATTGCAGGTTTCAAACCGTGCAATCAATGACGTCTATAGCATTATTCAGGGCTTGAAGGTTCTGTCCATTACCGATGTAGTTCTTCACATGGATAACACAGCTCCGAGCGGAAGTTTTGCCACTGAATGAGTCAGGCTTTTTTGGTTTGATGGAGCTTATAGGATGGCTTGAACTGCAGCTTGAGTGGCTTGTAGCTCGCTGCGTGTGTATTCATAAGTTTATTGTACAGTTGTGCTTGTGCATTATTGAAATGCTGTTCCATCTGGCGGTACGCATTCCCAAGCTCTTCCAAAGTCATAGGTACATTGGTAGTACCCTATATGATATCTATGTCGGCAATTTGAGAGTAGACAAACTAGATAGGAACTTAAATGGGAATTGTTTACCTTGTAGCGATTAATTTTGCCGTTGCAGTGGCGTATGAAGCCGCTAGGGGAGGTGAAGTCTTAGCCTGTGGTTTGTAGACCGCGTTGATGTAGTGTTTGCGTGAAGCGAAGTGCGCGTCCTTGGTAGCCTTGTTAGGGCAGCTTACCTTGCAATCTTCGCTCTTCCACGACTTATTCATAGTCTTGTTGTAGAGCGTCTGCGCATTAGGCTTGTTTTTTATGCCGGAAAGAATTTTTGATATGCCTTTGCATCGTCAGAGGAGCCACTTGAATAGTAGTAAGAGGCCTGCGATTGATAACGCTATAAGATGGTGCAGGTTGGGAGGTAACAGGCAACCCAGGCCGATAGTTGCGGCCAAGATCAGTAACAGATATCGTTAGCTGTACGAGTGGTGGCGGTGCGGTTTCGGCGATGGCGGTGTCAGGAGTGGAGTGTCCGGAGTCTTGGTGGCGCCAGGCTAGGGCGAACAGAATGTATCTTCCCGGCTTCGGGCTCGACCGCCAAGGTCGTGAAGCGAAGTAGAGGAATTCACTGTAAGAAACATAAGGTCAGTTGAGTTCCTGCTCGACGATCGTACGCGTGCTGACACGGCTACGTGGCAGGAATTTGTGGAACTGGATTCGTCGAGTATCATCAGACCAGAGATGCTTGTGGCTCTCAAAGGCCTCAGCGGGATACCGGTTGTCGAGATCCCGGGTTGATTCACGTGAGGTCATATTTTGGTCTCTGTGGTGGATATTCCACACTGGGATCGAAAACAAGGGATGTCGCTGGCATTGTTTCTTCGTCCCTTTTGCGCCTGAGTTACAGCCATTCAGCATTTGGCAAGTTTCCGATAAAGCCAATCGGTAAGTAGCTTGTGTCAAGAGATAGCCACTAGAATTCAATGATTGAAATTCGCGTAGAGTCATCAAAAAACAATAGAGTCGTTTGAAGTTTCCTCACAGAGGCTGAAAATGTGTTGGGCCAACTCTACAAGTACACGACCAGCCCGGGTTCACAGGGCATAATTGGCCGTTGTGCCCACTACCTCGCCTTCCTACCCTTGACCTCACCATCAGCAGTAGCTCGTCCTCGCTCTGCGGCGAAGAAGAATGGCGACGCGCTTTTACCTTCTACTCACTTCTGCGGTTGTCTGCCTCCCGCTCGACGGCGATCGACGGCGGCCGACAAGCTCTTGCCGTACTTGCAGACCGGCGGCGTAGCGTGCAGCAACACGCGCTCGCGTCGCCTTCAAATCCTCCAAGAGTCGGTTGAGATGTGGAGTACTTAATTTGGCAGATGATACCAAGCTGAGCGGACCAAAAGCCGTATACTCGGGCTTATATGTCGGTAGCCGAGAAATCGGTGGCTAAGACAGTTTATGTATTGCTAGATAGGTATGATAGGAACATTACACTGGTAAGAGATAAGGGAAGAAGAAAAGAATGGAGAATAGCTAATCAATTTGGTAATTCATATTTGTAGGAAGCATTACAGGACATTCAAGTGACAGAAACGTAAAGTTGGTTCCCCAGGTAATCTGTGTGCTTTTAAATGCACAGTTTTTCACGAAAAGTAACGAGCAAAGGGTCAGCAATCGTTGATGTGTCTGATCCTCAAAAAACATATCACTTATGCACAAGATATACTTACCTTTTTTGTATCGGTTTAATCCTTTAGAATTCTTCTCAAAAATTTTTTGAAATGGATCTAGCTTGCTCCCTTTAACAGTTTTTTAGAAATAACTTGACCGGAAACTCTAAATTCTGATGATTTCTCGAACGGTTCGGCTCCTGCCTAGAATAGCAGAAACTAGGATGTTCTAAATTCATGGTAGGGCAGCGGACGTGAACAAATTCTTCGTTTGATTATTCGGTCTCAATTCCATACTGTGAAGTATACACTGAAGACCTTGAAAATGTATGTGAACGAAGTGAAAAGCAGCAAAAATGGCAGGTAAATTGCAAATAATATTAAGTACAGTAGTACTGCTTATTAAACAAAGTGGATTTTTATTCGGTTTCAACCGGCTTTAATCCACAGAAATAAGAGTGCTGAGTGAAAAGCATCGATATTTGCTTTGTTGTTACTATACGCAAGTAATTAAGCCTTATGGATACGAAAAACAGGGAGCGCGGATTTGTGGATCGTTTAATGCTGACGATAGGATTTCGAACGTCTCTTTCGTCGCCGAAACATTTGCGAAAACAGATCAAATAACGATGATATACTTCAGAAGCAATAACTGAAATTCGGAAAAGGATTTTTTGTTCTAATAGTTTTAGAGAGCAACTCGCCAATTTTGTGGAATTACCATTCTTTCTACCTCATTATCTCCAACATATGGCCTCAAATCTACGTGTTTACTCCTTCAATAATCCCCTCGTCTATTTAACTCTTTACAGAGTAGTCGCGTTCTCTCCCTCTGCAACATATGACATTTGCAAAAGAAATATTTCTTGTGCTTCCATGTCTTCGGTGTACATCAGGAATTTAATTGCTACGGTTTTGTCCGGAGAAAATTTTATCGAATTCTGCCACTCATGACTGTATAGTATTCCAATCATCAATATTGCTCTTCCTGATTTTCATTTATTTATGTATCAATACGATGCCAGCACAAGAATTTTTTTTGTTTCGAAAAATACCGACAGAATTCCAGAAATACACATGTACCTTTATTTTATTAGCGGAGTAACGGGGGAATATAGCTTCTATTTCTTCGATCGTGTTTCAACTGGAACTAGCGGAAGAGTTTGTATGTATTCTTTCTACTGATTTGCGCTTGACTTTTATGGTTTACTGGCGTACTGTCATCTTACAAGTAGAACAATTTCAGATAGTACGCGATGAATATAGAAGATTTTGTACTCTACTCACTGCTTTTCATTCAACGCAAAAGTCTGATTGCTTTGATGCTAGAGTTCGTACTTCTCCAAATTAATTTCGGATATTTTATTATTTAACGATATTCAAAATAGCTGATTGATTTAATTTAATTCTTTGCTCTGAAAAGTGAACTGAATGCTAGTGATTTGAGGTGCAGATTCTATTCAGCAGGGATGCGTCTACAAATTCATTTTGATTTACGCATCGATTAATTCTCTCGATTCTGTAGAACTGGCTGAAGGAAATGTAATTCTAACGTAGATCATCTCATTCATAGCTTCTTTAGTAGCGCGGTGCCAATTATTGGTGATCTAATTCGTTATTTTGCCTTCTAAGGTTAGGGACGCCTATTTAAATAGATTGGTAGATATTTTCGAAGAACAAGGAAGTTTACGAAATTGAGATGTAGAGTTACACTCAACTTAACATATCAATTCTTTAATATTCCGAGCTTTGTATTCAATTTTGGAGTTATGGAAAAACAGCAGCCAAAACGCTACGATGTAACAAAAAAAGCACTCTCATTTTTTCGGAGAAAACTGGAAATTTTGATTTATTGTTTCGGTATCCATTTCGACCATTAGCGCATTGAGATTTGGAGTGAACACAACTATAACTTTATTATCAGACTGGAAACCTTTCGGTAGCACAGTGTATTAGAATATTATGGCGCGTAGCCAAACCACACGGTTCCATTCTTTTTTTGAAGTCGAAGGCTTTCTATGCGCTATCCTAAGGAATTGCACACGATTCTAATAACGAGGTTCTAGAAAAATCAGCCCATTATTGCTGTAATCCATGAAAAACGTCGAACATTACATGTTGCGTATCTGTACCTACAAATACATGTATTGTCTATGACGTTCAATCAAAGGCAGTAATGCGGCGAAGATCTATCCAGAAAATGATGAGAATTTCCCCATTTACTGCGTCGCCAATGACTATTCGTATTTAACGGCTGATGTCGAATCCGACTTAGACATCTGAATGCGGTCACCTTCAAATTTATATGCATTCGAATCAGTAGAGTCTTTTTTTACCATATTCGCACACATACAGGTATTATGCACTGCTATTTACACAGCCAAGGAGTGCAGGAGCAATTTACATGGATCACTTGCCCATCGTCAGAGTTTTTCGACGAAAAAACTAGCGCATGCTGAAATTCATAACACAGGGAGTTTGTCGAGCTCGAAAATTGTGCTCTGACCTTTTTTCGATGCTAAACCGCTCTTTTACAGGGTACTGAGGACAAACTAGCTCTATCCAACAGCACAAAAGGTACGTTATAGCAACGTCCATAGCCAGTAAAGGCTTTTGACGACCTTTACGAACTCGTTGCATCCGATATTTCAGTGAAAATACGGAGTATCGTGTTTCTTAAACCCGTTTTTCGACTGGTTTAGTAGCACTCAACATGTGGTTCGACTCATCATTCTAGATCGATTCAAAGCTGTAGCTCATTTATTTTAGCCCTATATGGATTCTATGAGCAAAAATAAGGTAAAATTGTAGAGTTGAAACGGGTAGGAAGGAATAAAAATGGTTTAATGAAAAGGGAGATGTAGGAAAGGTTGATCAAGAAATTTGTTCAGATATACAGGTAGTGTACAGCAATTTAATGGGTTACAATCCTTTCTTAATAGTGCCAGAAAAACAAATATACTGTCAGCCGATGAGTATTCAGGAAAAACAAGAGTGATCAGGAACTCTGACCGGCTAAGTCAGGTATGCCGCTTGCAGTTTCATCAAGTAAGCATCGGATTCACAATATACTGTATGCGGTATTTTAAGTATTTATGTTTTAGTGAACTGAAATCAAAGTTGCATCCAACACTATGAAAATTAAGTACATTTCTGGGATGTCAAATCAATTTCATGATGAAGAGCATCTATGACCGAAACCAAGAAGAGACGGTTCTAGGTCATTAATCGTTGACCAAGAGATCGGCAGCGAGGTAGTTTATATAATGCTAAGGCAGTGTGACAGAAGCATTACATTGGGAAAGAATAGTCGGCAGCGTTTGCCTTGCGGATAGATTTATCTTGCTTGCAGAAAGCAGGCCGAGCCCTCCGTCAATTGCCGTCATTGGGGTCGTTACAGGGTAAGTGAGGCTCGCACAGGCGTAAGAGAACAGATGGTACACGAGAAAATAGTGGCAATAGTAAAATCGTAAAATGTCACGGATTTAGGATTTATCATGACATATTTTGGTTCAACTGCATTTTTAAACGTTGTCAGTTTACCTCATTAAACGTAAAATTCAAAGGAAAATGTCGTAGTACTAGGCAACACACTCCGTTCACACGCCATAGAGCACCAGATATTCATCTGGCAGCTCATAGAGTATCCACATCGTGGCGATGTTCGCGCCGAGGCGTCAGATTCGTCTTGTAAGATGGCAAACTTCGGCAATAGCCCGAGTAATGCTAGCTACCAACACCGGCCTCACGCTATGCGCCCGGCTGGTCCAGCAGATGTGAGGCTTTGCCAGTTATTCGATTGATGTTTAATTCGCGGAGACGACGGTTGCATTCTGACAAATCTAGCCAACGGTAGCTTACACCATTATCCAAATCAAATAACAATCGTACAACATGCGATTAATCTATTATTGATTAAGTTACGGATTCGAAATTGATAATTTCGACAGACGGAAAAATTGAAAAGTAAAGATGAGAAGCTACTAAATGAAAGGAATAAAAGTAGAAGAAGATGAAAATCAAGTGCAATTGGACAGAAAATGAACAAAAGAGAAAATGGTCTTTAAATCTTGATAACTGTTTTGCGACAATTACTTTCATGATTCCTACGGACTCATTTATTGTAGAGAGGCAATACGTAGATTTGATCCGTGAAACTGAGTTTACCTCACAAGAAAAAATGTAAATTGCCACACCAAAGTAGCAATTAGAGAGTTGCCTAAGCCCACGGTGCATGCAACTAATATCATATTAGAAATAGGGCTAATTATCAAAAGAATCACAGATTACCTTGCATTGGCCTGCGTGAACGCCACTATGAAACGCGGAAATCAAATAAATTACATCTAGTGTTCACTTATTTTAGTAGATCAATAATCTACTCAAAGACAGACAGGAGGAGAGAAAGATGAAAAATCTAACAAGATGGACAAAAAACCCATGAAATACAGTATATCGCTGAGATCGGTTCATTTGCAATCATCAATTCCCTTGCTTTGTGCTGGAAGATTCCATGGTAATAGGAAGTATAACAAGATACTTGTAAAACTTGGCGGGGTCACTCGCCTTTGATACGTGGAATACTTCGACAAACCTGATTACGCGGAGCTTGAAGAAGCGAATGAAGTTGTGCATATTGCTGATTTCTGTTGTGAATTCTGTGCTGTCGAAGAGCTGGAAATAAATATAATGCTCGTAGATGGTAAGCTCAAGTTTGATATTCTTCAATTTAGATCCAATGAGGGGGAACAGACCGATCCCGTCAATTCAGATAAGCCTATCAGCGGTTCCTGGCTTTGTGGATGACCATTTGCCATTCAATTCGGTGTTTGAAGAAGCTTGAAATATAGCAATTTGTAGTTCCGGCCTGGAGAAAGTCACCTGAAACTTCTACTTGTTTCGGTTGTTGGCCCGATGATGAATACGAGGCGCAGAAATTGTAAGCTTAGTTTCTTCAGCGCTGTTTGTTTGCGCTTCGAACCTTTAATCGAAACATCTAATACAACAAGGAGCAACAGAAAAACTGTACAATTCGTCTTCATTCCTATTCGGCACATGAGAAATGAAGTATCTGCCAAATTTTTGAATTCAAATAGACTCCGAATACAGCAGTGCTGCATGCCCTGAATAATTTTCAATGAAATTCTGTTAATTTTGGTTTTCGTAACTGCTCGAATTCCCCGCGTTTTCCATCCCTCCATATCAATTTATCGCGAAATTTCAGTACATGGCATTTGTATCCTCTACATAAAATCTCAGGGTATCATGAGCGAGAGAATATCTAAACAAGTCTCATTTTTAAAAAATTCTGTATTTGCATTATTATAACACTCCGTTAGTACCGAGTTAGCCCGGCTGTTTGCTTAAAGTGAATTTTACTGTTTTTTTCAACTCTTAAAATTCGAAACGCCAATATTTATTTGGAAGTAAAATTATTTACCGAAGTTGAAATCGACATAATTAAAATGGAAAATGAAATCTGAGTTTTGGAAGTAGAAATATTCGTTGTATTCTATTCATGTTTCGCATTTATTCTAAGAGAAAGTTATACCTTGAATTAAAATCAGAAATCAGTATAACTACCAAATACAAAAGCGCAATACACAGCTCCATGACTACGGAATCTTTTCAGATTACAAAGCTAGAACATCTCAAGCATCAGAATTAAACTTGGTAATGATTAAGTAGATGCTTTTGACAAATATATGGAAAATAACGACGAAACAGTTTCATTCCAAAAAGACTATTCCGTTCCCTGTCATGCTAATCTAAGAACGCAATTTTCACAATCTGGTTTTCTATTGCATAATTGATGATTACATTGCCCTGCAACCTTCAATTTTAGGAAAATACCAGGGTTGACAAGATCTTCGAAATTTGTGAAATGTTCTCCTGTTTGAAAAGATTGATGAGTGCTGCTGGCTTTTCACTTATGAAAACATAAAATAGTACGGAGAATTTCGAATTTATACGTACTTACTCCATTTCGAAAAGAATGTTCTGTTGTGAATTACCGGAAATTCGAGGCTGCAAATATTGATCTTTATGTAATCATACGTAAATGAACCTCGGTAGGTTCGAACATTTTTAATTTTGCATAGTGAAAGTCTAATTGGAATGGATTTAGTGGCTCATATTATTCAAAAATATCCTGAATAGACATCCATATTGTTTTTTCCTACTTTTGAGTTCTGCCGCAAAATTTCGAACTGAAGTGGATTCTTGAAAAATAGGTTCCAGGATTGAACTCCTTACAGGCACTTTAAGGAAATTCAAAATTTTCATCATGACGATGAAAAGTGCAGCTTGAGGTTCCTGAATGACGCCAGGTAAATTTGATTTGAAATGATTTACTAGTACCAAAGCCAACATATCGCTTGTATTCCTACAACGTTCTGGCTACATATACCATGAAGCTTCAAGCTAACTAATTAAGCACGGATAATGCCACACGTTATTTGAATATGATGAACATAGATCTTTGGTTTAAGTTTGTGCCTCACTTTATACTGCGAAATCCTTGTACAATCGGTTATACAGAGTAACAGCTTTATGCTCGTTCGTCTAGATAATTTCCTGTCCAAACACATTTAGAGGCTTGCATATTAAACAGCTAAATTTATTCCTTAAACAGAAATTAAAATTACAGATTTAGTCAATCGAGTATTATTTTTTAGGTTTCTACAATATTTTGAATGCAATTTTTGAGAACTAATTAATTCAGTATGTTTCGTATGTCCACATTTCACTTCACAGAACAAGGTTTTTTACAATCGGCACTAGTTTTTTGTAGGTCTTAACCCAATCATGAAACTAGTTTCCTGATTATAACATTTGCGAGCCAAATCCAAGCCCCTATTTAACGCAGATTCACAAATTTAAAATTCGACTTGCATTTCAAAATAATCAGGATTATACATAATTTCCGTACAAAAACAAGTAGTCCATCATTTACAGTACAGCTGTTCTATCTTGGAAAGCAACGCTGCAAGTAAAGGTCTCATATTTCTTGATTTTTTTCTGAGTTCTGTGAGTTAAGATCCCAAGCGTTTATGCCACACAAATACTTGTATTCCCTTTTGTTTGCACATCGAACCGAATATTTCCGTGCAAGTGGTAGTTATTCGCAATTCGAAAGAGTGACGACTATTGGAAAACTAAATCGATGATGTCAGCAGAACAGAACTGCTATTCTTCAACAAGTTGAAACAATTAGCAATTTATGACTTTAAAGATTAATTAATGATTAGCCAAATGTTGGAATGGCCACTAGTGGCCAAATTACTGAATCAGCTGCAAGCAATTATGTTAGTGAACTATACTTGTTGCGTAGAGATAAAACTGAGCAAAAGTATCGATTATCAACAACATCACGGACTAAGCAGAATAATTTGTCTTTCGCGACTCACGTAAGGTAAACTCTTTTGAGTACCTTGAATTGGTAGACCCGGGCCTGTAAACGCAAAAGACCATGTTGCCCCAGCCGACGGACCTCTGTACGATCTCGAACAAGACCTCATTTATTCCTGGTCTTACCAAAATTCGGGATTTTCTGAGCGTCTCGCCCGATGATGATTTCTTTCATATCTATCAGATTAAAATCAACTTCAAAATGTATGCTACAAAAAGTACGTTTTTCGAACTTCGACTCTAGTTTTTCTTCTGTCAAACCAAAGGGGAATGGAAATCGCATTATCTCAACGTCAGAAGTCAAAAAATGAGCCATCCAATTTGTAATGATCTAAGAAGCAACAAAGTACGATTATTTATTAGTAGTTTTTGCCAAAATTTCTTTCACATAACCTTTTCACAAAGCTCCCTGCAATTCAAAATAAAAGGGCTTTGTTTGCTGTGGTTTTCTATGTAGCCCAATTCGATGTTCTAAATTAGTGTATTAGTCGGACTATTCATCCATTGTCGATCAGCCGGGAATTTTGCTTGAAATTGATATCTGGAAATCAAGTGTTTCAGTCTATTCATACTCTGTGGTTATTCATTCCATTCATTTAGCGAGATAATGAACTGTTCAATAATTCAATACAGAAAGCATGGATCTCTTGCTGATTTCAGTCTCATCAAAAGTTTGTGGATGATTTCACGCCATTAAGCCACATATTCTAATATAATTGACAAACTAATTTGGATAGGATATTCGTTTTTTCTGTACGAATTTAGATATTTCGCACACATGCTTTTATTTCATTGTTGATTTGGTCAATGTTTTTGTAAGGTGAGCAGTTCCCTTCGAACACCTCAATATCAATTTTTAATGACAGTTAACTGTTCGATGCTTTTCTGGATTGATTCTGCCAACTTCAGTCTGCATCGCCGCGCCACGACCAGTGTTTGAACATGCCTCACATAAATAGTACCATAGAAATTGCGCAATTTTTTCTGAGTGGAGAACAAGATACTAAACTAAAAGGGTCATGTTCCTTGCATACTACAAAATACTGGTGATAAAACATAATACCGTATTCCGTCGCCTATTGTAGCTTTGATTTATCTCAGGTTGATATATTGCGCGAGAACGTAATTTTTTTTCTACCAATTCCAATCATAGAAGGCCATTCAGTCCGACAAAACATGGCGAATATAGCTATGATTTGTTAGAGTTGAGAACTGCTCACTAGGCGTCACTAAATTATTAGATCACTTGCCAAACATGAATTCACGAGATGTTAGATTCAATATTCAATTAATTTAGCTTAACTATATTTTCGGGAATTCATAATTAAAACCTTTTTATACACAAAGGATTGTCTAATTCTCTCTTTCAATCGTGAAAAATAAAAAAGGCGAACTCCAATCATAAGCTTGAATTAATTATACATAACGGACTGAAGATGCAGGGCCTGCTGCTAGAGCATGCCATATTTGTACAAATCCTGACTCTTAGCTCATATCAGGATTTCTAAATCAAAGATCTTAACTTCGTATTTTCTCGTATAGTTTCTTATCTATGAAGAGCCACTTCACGATTCAAAACCTAAAAATAACCTTTTCTGGCCCTAGATCGGTTGACTGCTCCCTGATTTCCTAATCCGAACAGAATTTACAAATATCGTAAATTAACCTTTGGTCGGTTGGTATACTGACTTAATCGTCACAAGCTGAAATTTCAGTCCATGCACTAGGCACAATGAATCTTCATGAGAAATTTGTAGTCCCCTGTATACGGTTCGAAATTTTCAAAGATGCTTGGTAGTACTTAAAAGTTCAGAAACCTTTTTGAAGCTTAAATCATATTGTAGAATTTCTAAGACTATATGAAAAATAGACATCTTCTTTAATTATGTAATATGGCAAAAACCATTCAACGCTACGTTTGCAAAACAAATCCGAACTCTTTTCTACGGTAAGTATTATTTTGCAATCTAATAAACGTACAATTTAATGGAATATATTAAAAAGGAAATGATAGAGAAGCACAATAAATCGCTTGTAGTTGTCCGACAGGCACTGCTTCAACAGCCTAGGTAGACATTTTTGGAGTTCCGCTGTTACGAAGAGCGATAGTTAGTGACAATCTCCGATTTCAGGGGAAAAATTTGCTAGTAAAAACTGCATACTCACGGTAGTGCATATCTAGCGGTATGACAATCACACAAGATCTTGTTTCGAATGAAACGATCGAGACGACATTGATAAGCCTTGTATACATGAAATCGATCTGCAATGGGCACCATAGCAAAACTTTCCAATCAGGGTCAATAGGCCGGCCTGTGACAGTTCTATACGGCGTAGATATAAGCCGGGTCACTTTTCAAAGCCAAAAAGTGAAGCGGTTAGGCAGTAGAAACTAGACATGTGGTCTAACTTCGTTGATATTCAAATTCGCGTAATCTGAACGCCGTAAACACAACTGATGTATGAATGATATGTAGAGCTGGTCTGCGACAAAACCGATGATCTTTGATAGTGCAATAATGATACAAACACTTGAGAGTTTGGAATTCTGCGAGTAAGGTTTGCTGTTTAATTACCCAAGATGTAGCTTTTGTCCAATGCATTGCAATTTTAATGAAGGATGCATGACAAATTAATCGAAATAAGACCAAACTTATATTTCTCATTCTCCCCTAAACTCCGACTGAAATAAATACAGATTGCGATGCATGTTTTGAAGAAAATCAGCTATTTAGCACTATGATCTCAATAGTCTATTCATATCTAAGGGAAACAAACATCTAGCTTATTCGATGACATTTCGCATGGAATCGCTGCATTATTAGTGTTTAGTACTAGGTCCCGAGTTATAAGCAATTAATTTAGTTTCCCCAATTTGTATGAATAGATTTCAGCCTTATTGGCAATTAGAGAATCATATAGTATTATAATAACATATATATACATTTATTTAAATTTTATGTGTGTAATTGCGTATTTCAGGGCTCCTCATCTACAGTACCTCGCAATTCGTGTGATTTTGTTGTTCTGCTAATAGACCTGAAGCAATCGTGAATTGTCTATGTTTGTCGAAAAACAATTAGAACTGAACTCGCTGAAGCATCTTTCAACCTGTTGTTTTGAATTTTTTGATCCCTAAAGAGTATCTGAGTTCTTATCTTGCCAACGAAAATTCACTTCCAGGACTCACACGGAGTTTAGTATAACCCGAAGCTGAAAAACAAATGTCAATTTAAATCACATACCTGACACTGTTTCGATAGTCAAGCCGTTAGAAAGTGCTGATTAGTAGAGAATTCGAACTTATTGCGGTACCTAATTGTTTGGTTAAAAATGTACCAATTCCGATTTTACTAATACAGAGTTCACGAAAGTAGAGAGTTGTAGGTAACTGTTTACTGTTCCGGATAGGTTAAGGACAAATTCCGGTCAATTCGAATAGCAAACAGCAACTTCCCCGAATACTTGAAGCAATTCTCTAAATTTAACGGGAAAGTCAGCAAAGATTTGTGGCTGGTAGTTAAGATTTATGTTTAGCTGTCTCTAACAAACTGCTAATTTGCTGCATCGTAAACTATCTACTAGAGAAACAACCTTCCGTTCGTGAATGCAGATTGAACTGACAAATTCGAAACTTCTCTGTGTTGGCAAATAGTCGTAGATGATGATTGTTGTTCTGGATGTTCGGATTCTAAACTTCATGGATTCGTTACAAAGCGGTGAATAATATTTTACATTTTTCATGAGTGAACGATTGCTGGATTTTTAGCGGGAGTAAAGAGTTTTCTAGGAATCAATAAGTTAAATGCTTCTGTCTCCGAGCTTGATTTTCGGGCCATCTAGATCCTTTGGGCGTAGTGCGCGATTGCTTTCGAACAGAATCTCAGCAAAAAACGATTGCGGTTCTCATGAACAATGAGAGTTGCGGTGTATGGTTAGCTTAAGGCCCTTTTCTACACCAACTTAAAATCATGCTTACTTCGCTGACTCTTGCGTCGCACAGTCCGTCACAGGGTTCAGGTCGGTTATGTTCTGCAAAACAGCTAAACTCTTGATTCTCTGCTTGGCTGCCTTCATTGTGTCATGGACATTGCTTGTCAGTGTCGCCCAATCATTGCCACAACTTCGATATTCTGCTTAAGATTGGCAAAACACGTGCGGCTTGTTGGGTAGTAGAACAGTACGAAGAATTTTTGCCACATTTTCGCCAATCAAACAAATGTCCCAAGTTTCAAAACCATTGTCAAATACAAAGCAAGCATCTATGAAATATTGAAGAAGGCATTGTGCATTGAACCTGGTTATTTTTTATCTTTCGGACACGTATTTTCAATGATCTCTGTACCGCGAATCATTGGCGATACACCAAGTAGCACAAGTTTCGTCGAAACGTTCGACATACTTAGATCCAATCATATATGTTCATTGACCGTCTAAAAAACGAATAATCCAACGTAATAGACATCATTATATTCTGAACATCATAGATGAGTGCATCTTTGGTATTCTTCAATTCCATGGCCGCTTTTCAAGTACTGTATTCATTTGTGGTAGAAAATCGAATTGGCTCGCGATTGCACCCAGTTCGCGGACAGGTGAAACATTAAAATATTTTCGCGATAGACTTGCCTCTTGTCTTGTCCGTCAGTTGTACGCTTTCTGTCCGCGCTAATGACATAAGAGACGTGACAAATTCCTTTTGGGTGGATTTCTGGTAGTTAACCGTAGTGTTGTGCGATTGCGCACGCTGTGAATAAACAAGAGTAATTTCGATCTTCATATACACAAACACATATTAATATGCATAGTAATGGTAGATTTGCCTCTGGGAAAGTTACATAACTTTTTATCTATCAACTGTATTTGCTAATTAGAAAGATTTTTCTACCACGTGCAATAGACATGCACTTATATACGATTCCAAAGCGAATATTTTAATTAGACAGACCATTAACAGACAATTGCTCTGCATATTAAATTTGAGTTTGAATTTAGCGGGCTTGACCCTAAAATAGATTCATTTGCATTCCATAGTGCTTCATTTTCGATTCATAGATCCCTCAGACGATCGAACTCCAGTCTTTGGTGTTAAGTTATTACTCAATCAAGTTGAAGAGGAACCAGTACTTTCATAGAAGAGAATTGATGCTGTCAATGGAACAAAATTTAAGAAAAGCCCTTGTCTATGTCAGAATGTGCACTTTGAAAGAGAAAATTAAGGCTGACAAGTTCACCGTAAATGGAGTAGAGAAAGTAAAAAGAGAAAAGGAGCACCATGGAGGCAGAGAAGCAAAATTTTACTTGAGACTGAAAACTTTCAGCAAAACAAATGTACAAAAGGAAGCGATATCTGTTACAAAGAAAACGAGTACTGTAAAACGTATCATAGTTCCTCCTGTGAATGCAGAAACGTAGTTTTATAGTCGTCAATATGCTTTTGGTTAGTACAGGACAATTACGGACAAAATCTTATTGTGGAAGATGAATTCGAGCCTATATGTATTCCTGTCACAGAAAGCGAAGAACTGAAACAAGAAACAGAAATTGAGCATTTTGTCCATCTACGCTTCGAGAACTCTGTTACGAGGACAAATCTTTTATTTCAACAATCACAATTATATTGCAGTTGTTACTTCAATAGACTGAAGGTTTCAATGTGGGTTGAAATACTACATCTGTTTTCAATAGTTTCTATCTATTACCCTATTGTAATACATTGCAGTAACAAAAAGCTGCACCACACCTCTACAGCACTTTCCGTTATGGTGTCACTGCGCTTCTCTGACAGACAAGCTCACTTATGTAGATCTAGAGATCGCTGTCTTGTTCTTACGTTATCTATGAGCAGAACAGCTTTTTGATTCCTTCTCATTGACTTATGAAATGGATCTCAAGAGTAAGAAGCAAGAAGAACTTTCTTGATCAATAGATCGCACGTAAAAAAGTTTCTTCTACAGCACACATAAGGTGTTCTAACACGTGTTCTACTTTTTCCTCGTCTCCGATTACTCTTCATATCAAGTTAAACTGATTTCATAAGACTTTTGAAAGTGTCTGTCAAGTACGAAAGTTCCTAACACATGTAAGTACGTTGACTCAATACTTTTCAAGGTTTATGAAATTTTGAACATTTAAAGACTGCCATTTTCACTTTCAAAGGGAATCACATCTAAATCTCAAATCATAACATGTAACATGTTATGTAGATCGTGTCACCCTTTAGAAACTTTTATTTTATTCATGTGAAATTCTATCAGGCTCTTTGGACACCGCCGATGTCCTTACGTACTTGTCCTTGAGATCAAAAATTCCAATACATTGTAGCAACATTGTCACTGTCATATACAATTAGTGCGTAGAACACAAGTAAGAGTAGAATGCAAGTAAGAAATTTTAAATCTTCTTCTCCTGTTAGTTTTTAGATTCTCGATACAAATGATACATTATATTAAAGAGCGACTCAAAACGTTTAACTTTCTGTAACATTGCCTTCGTTTTACTTTGGAGATACTGCTTGGTTTAAATTGTGCTTTTTTCTATACTTCCTCAAAAGTTTTCCGGCTTAAGCTGTTGACATCCTATCTATTCGGCCTTTCAGTTCTTCTAACTAGCCTATTGCAGCAGAAATTATCATCGATCTCGCCTATTGGTTGATCAGGAGAAAATGGTGTTCACGTAGTAAGGCCACTATTGCCGATCCGCTTGTTTACTGCTTTTTGTTTCAATATCCTTTTACGTGATTACAATTTTGAGGAGGAATTCCATGCTTCTGTAAAACAATGTTCATGGAAGTTATTAAATCGAGGAAACCCATAAATTGCTTGAACATTTCTTTAGCTTCTTCCCATTGAGTTCTCATTTTCAATACATTGGGACCCACGATAGTTTCTTGGGATATTGCACGCCATAACATACTACATGGGTTATTGAAGGGACCAAAGGGCGTCTGCTCGGGGTGGTATATCGGTGTCCGAGAAATCGGTGGCCATAGTAATTTACATATTTCTAGATAGGCATGATAGAAGCATGGCACTGGTAACGCATAGTCGACAGCGTCAGCCTTGCCGGCAGAACGCCTGTGGGGGGGGGGGGGGGGGGGGGGGCGGGCGGGGGGGGCGCGGGGCCGCGCGGGCGGGGGGGGGGGGGCGGGGG
>JAAUYH010236047.1_pt1 | contig 23258 bp, 12 predicted proteins | sample 7278061 | NCBI WGS metagenome assembly JAAUYH01 (sample SAMN14350203, study PRJNA611818) | marine sediment metagenome | isolation source: surface marine sediment (0.6m) | place: French Polynesia: Moorea | collected 2018-08 | reverse complement strand
GCCACCGGGCCATCCGTCCATTCGCTGCTGGACGGGCCGAAGTTGAACCATGCCGACACCTCGTTGCGCTGGGTCGCGAGCTGGTTCTCCGAGTAGGTGTAGTCGAGCGTGGCTGTAACCGTATCCATCGGGCGGAACTGCATCGCCAGCTGGCCGTTGGTCCGCTCCCGCTGCACTTCGTTGAAGGTATAGCGCAGCGCCTGGGGAACGGAGTACACGTCATTGGCATCGGGCCGATTGGTGATGTTCTCGGAGCCCGGGTCGCCGGGCTGCGGGATGGACCCCCAGCCGCCTTCGTCACCACCGAAGGCACGCCAGCCGTCGACATAGGCCTGGCTGTAGCCGAGATTCCGGTCCTGGTAGCTTGCGGCCAGGGTTATGCCGAACTTGTCATCGGCGAAGGTCTCGCTGTAGATGCCGGAAATCTCCGGCGTCAGCCTGTCGCCGTCCCTGGTGGAATCGTCATAGACACCCTTGGCGCCGACGCTCAGGACGCGCTCGCCGCTGGTGTTGTCGAAGGGACGGGCGGTGCGGATGTTGACGGTCGCACCGATGCCCCCGGTCGGGATGCTGGCGCGACTCGTCTTGAAGATCTCGACCGCGCTCACCGACTCGGATGCCAGGTTGGCGAAATCGAAGGCCCGAGAGTTTGAAACGTCGGTGGCCTCGATGGCCGAGGCGGGCATCTGGCGGCCGTTTAGCAACACGAGGTTGAAGTCAGGACCCACGCCGCGAACGGTGATCGACTGGCCCTCGCCGATCTCCGACCGATCGATGGATACGCCGGTAATGCGCTGCAGGGACTCGGCGAGATTGGTGTCGGGGAACTTGCCGATGTCCTCGGAAATGATTCCGTCGACGACGCCCTGGCTGTCTTTCTTCAGATCACGCGATTGCGACAGGCTCTTTCGGATACCGGTCGCAATGACTTCTTCTACCGGTCCTGCAGCTTCCTGCGCAGAAGCAGGCGTCGATACGGATATTCCGAGTGCGAGTGCGACGCCCAGTCCAAGCGGCGTCCTCCTTTTCGGCAAATAGTCCATCGTCAGCCCCCCCAAATAAAGGATGGTGAATCAATGTGATCAGACAGGTCGCAGGATTTCGCTCAATCCAACCCGTTTCTTACTAACTTATGACAGCGGTGTCAATTTTTGTTGAAAAACAGGTTCTTATGCGGCGGCGCACCATCGGAATGACGGTTTGTCCAGGCTTTGCGGAACAAGTGCTGAACACCGGCGGGAGTGCAAGGGCTCTTTAGGACGAATCGATCCGCTTTCCGGTGGCGCCTGTCCCCAATGCGTATCAGCACCTGCTCCCACACGGTTAATGCGTCCGGCAACATCGCATCGCGTCGACGACGTTGTCCGACGAAACAAGCAGGATGCTGTGGCCGTAGTTCTCCGGCCGGCGTTCGGCCTCGTCATCCGCGCGAATGGAGCCGGGGCACCGGCCGTCGAGCGCCGCCGATACCGTCAAGTAAGTGTTTATACCTAGGCATAGACCACAGGCGCTGTGTCGACGGTTTTTACAGACTTCTCGCCATTCATTTCCGCTTTGTCATCAACCGATTGATTTCGTTTTCGTACCGCGAGTGGCATCGTTTTTGCACCTCTTCGAGTACACGGAATCGCGAGTGGATGCGCACTCGAAACGGGTCGGCGATTCGCGATCGGAGTAGTGACGATGACAAGTTTTGGAATGACACGCGTTCTCGAATGGAGGGCTTCTGGAAGCGCCATGTGCCTGTTCGACGCGCGCATCATGCCGGCGTCGCCGGGGCGCGGGAGTAACGTCGCATGAACAGATTCGGACTGGTCTGCGCGTCGATACTGGTCGTCATTCTGACCCTGGGTCTTCCCGCAATGTCACGGTCGGCACCCCCGGCCGGGTTCGTGACCGACGCGATACCCCGTCCGGATTCGGCGCCTTGGGACGAAGTCGTCGGCATGCAGTTTTCGACCGATGGCCGCTTGTATGCCTGGGAGCGGAAGGGTCGCGTATGGATCATCGATGACAACAACCCGACTGTTGTTCCGTTCCTCGACATCAGTGACGAAGTTGGCGCCTGGCGTGACTTTGGACTGCTGGGTTTCACGCTGCATCCGAATTTCAAAAACCTCGGCTACGTCTATCTGCTGTATGTCGTCGACCGCTACCACCTGTTGCGCTGCCAGGAAGACCCATCAGGTGTCGGTCAGCCGATCTGTGACGCAGGTTACGATCCGCTGGCGGATGACTACTTCAGCGCCACGATCGGGCGCATCGCTCGATACACGGCCATCAAGCCTGAGGGCGACTCCGACTTCAGCAACGCCGTCGCCATCGACTACAACTCGCGAAAGGTGCTGCTGGGTGAGTCGAAAGACACCGGCATCCCGATTCTCTACGAATCTCACGGCACGGGATCGATACTGTTCGGCCATGACGGAACGCTCATCGCGGCCAGTGGCGACGGGGCCAGTTATTCGGCCGTGGATACCGGCAGCGCTTCCGAGACCTATTACCAGACCGCACTCAGCGACGGCATTATCAGCGCGAAGGAGAACGTAGGTGCCTATCGTGCGCAGCTGGTGGACTCGCTGAGCGGCAAGTTGCTCCGTATCGACCCAATGACCGGAGACGGGGTGGCCAGCAACCCGTTCTACGATTCGGACAATCCCCGTTCGGCACGCTCGCGCGTCTGGGCACTGGGTCTCAGGAATCCATTCCGGGTGACGATGAGGCCCGGGTCCGGCGAACACACCGCCGCAGCCGGCCGACCCGGCGTGTTCTACATCGGAGACGTGGGCTGGACCAAGTGGGAGGATCTGAACATCGCGAGAATCGGCGGCCAGAATTTCGGCTGGCCGGCATTCGAGGGCATGAAGACACACAGCAGCTACTGGAACAGGTACATCGAGAACCTGGATGCTCCCAATCCGCTGTTCGGCACCGGCGGCTGCACGCAGGAGTATTTTTACTTCCGCGATCTGATCCAGCAGGACACGCTCGCCGCGCCGCTGTCGTTCCCGAATCCCTGCGACGCCGGTCAACAGATTCCGACGATGATCGATCTGTTCGCGCACACCCGACCGGAAATCGACTGGAGACACGGCTCCGGGCCTGCGCGCTGGTCAACGTTCAACGGAGATGTCGCCGAGAATCCCGAAGTCGGGCAGTGGAATACGGAAGGCACACGCATCGTGCTCGGCACGCCCTTTGCCGGCAACTCGTCCACGGGTGGGGTCTGGTACACCGGAAGCGACTTCCCGTCGGAGTATCACAACACCTATTTCCACGGCGACTTCGGGGGGCAGTGGATTCGCAACTTCGTCGTGGACCCGCTGACCGATACGGTGCTCGAGGTGAAGGAATTCGACTCGGCCGCTGGCGGTGTTGTCGCCATGGAGACGCACCCGAGCGAGGGCGGCCTCTACTACATCAGCTGGGCCTCCCAGCTCATGAAGGTGTCGTACGCGCCCGGCGGCAACCAGGCCCCGCAAGCCGTGGCAGCCGTCGACCAGGCCTTCAGCGCGACGTCGTCGCTGGCGGCACAGTTCACCGGCGACGGATCGTCAGACCCCGAGGGACTCCCGCTCGCCTACGAATGGGATTTCGGCGACGGCTCCGCGGCCAGCAGCGAGGCGAACCCGCAGCATACTTTCACCGCTGCGCCCGGTGTGCCGACGCGGTATGACGTGACGCTGGTGGTGACGGACAGTGCTGGTCTCACGTCGCAGGCATCGGTCGTCATCTCCATCAACAACACGCCACCGGCGGTCACGATCACCAGTCCGATGGACGGTTCCGAGTATCCCGCCGGTGGTGACCTGTTCTACGACCTGACTGCGGATATCGCCGATGCAGAACACAGCGGGACCGATCTGGGATGCGACTGGCAAAGGACTCTGCATCACAATGAACACACCCACACCGAGGCTGTGGGAACCGATTGCTCGACGACGACGGTGATCTCCGGACTGGGCTGTGGCAGCGAGGTCTACTTCTGGAGTTTTGAGCTGAGCGTCACAGACGCGGCAGGGCTGTCGACGACCGACACGTCGACCATCTATCCCAATTGCGGTCCCGACCTGCCTCCAGTGGCCAACGACGACACAGCGGTCGTGCAGATGGGCGGGGCGGTCGATATCGATGTCCTGGCCAACGATACCGATGATTTCGCGCTGGATCCCACTACCGTGCAGATCGTCGATGCACCGGCTCTCGGTGACGCGGTTGTCGACCCCGTATCCGGGCTCGTCACTTATGCCGACAGTACTGGTGCGCCCGGCAACGATTCGTTTACCTATACCGTTAGCGATAACGGGGGGTCCCTGTCGAACGTCGCGACGGTGAATGTGTCGATTTCGGGACTGGATATGACCGCGCCGACGGTGCCTCAGGATCTGGCGGCGACGCCGCTGAGTTACGCGGAGATCCGGCTGACCTGGAGCGCGTCCACAGACACCGGCGGTTCAGGGCTCGCCGGCTATCACGTCTATCGCGACGGCGATGCGACACCCGTGGCGACGATTGCCGGAACGAGCCATATTGACGGCGGCCTGACCGGCAACACGGCCTACACTTACCAGGTCTCGGCAATCGACGGGGCCGACAACGAGTCCGCTTTGTCGGACCCGACCGCAGCGACGACGCCGCCGGAGCCGGTCAGCGGCCTCGTGTCCGGTGTGGTCAGGGATGCAATCACGTTGCTACCTATCGAAGGCGCCCTCGTGACCCTCCAGGCCACGACCACCCAGGCGTCGACGAACGCGGCCGGCGAGTTCGCGCTGGATATACCGGACGGGGGCAGCAATCTGGTGATCGTGGGCGCCAACAAGGGTCACTACAACAAGTCCATCACGACGGACTCGCCGGCGGCCGGTGCCGAGATTCTGCTCCAGCCGGTGACCATCGGCACGAACGCCAGTTACGAGTTCGTCGAACCCGAGCTGTGCGCGGGCTGTCACCCGAACCAGAAAAGTGAATGGGACAACTCGGCCATGGCCAGGACCGGCACCAATGCCTGGGTGCACGACGTCTACAACGGCGACGGGACACCGGGAGGCATGGGAGGATTTGTCTACACACGTGACTCCGTGCACGCGGCGAACGTTCCCGATGCGGATTGTGCATCCTGCCACCAGCCGGAGTCGTGGATCGCCGCCGGTTACTCCGGCCGGCTCGAGGGACCCGGCGATGTGGGGTATCCGTCCGATGCGGCCAGTCACGGCATCTCCTGCGAGACCTGCCACAAGATCGCCGATGTGGATACGCAAAAGATGAACTTCCCCGGTATCTTTCCGGCCGCCGTTCAATTCAACCTGCCGGAGGTGGGCACGCAGGTTCAGTACGGTGTTCTGCCGGACGTCGGCTACCACGTCGCCGGGACGATGGAAGCATCCTATCAGCCACAGATGGAGGCGGAGATCTGCAGCACCTGCCATCAGGACAACGCAGACCCCGATGAGGACCATACGTTCACCGGCATCACGTCCGAGCCGACGTTCGATGAGTGGCGGCAGTCGTCCTACGGCAACGACCCGAACTCGCCGATGTACACCACGTGCACCGACTGCCATATGCCGCCCTCGGGGCACGACACGATATCGGTTGCGGTAACGCTGACACGGGATCCGGATACCGTTCGTACCCATGCCATCGAAGGCACTACCCCGGCGTACCTCGAGAACGCGGTTGAGCTGTCGATGCAGACGCAAGTGGTCGACAACGCACTCCAGGTGGAAGTGACGATCGACAACAGCCTGACCGGGCACCACGTGCCGACGGGGGTTCCGGTGCGCAACATGGTGCTTCTGGTCGAGGCGTGGGAGGATGGCCAGGATCCGCTCGTCAATCCGCTGGTCCATACCGGCACGCAGACAGTACACGCGTTGGGCGGTATCGGCGATCCGGCGCAGGGATACTACGCCGGACTCCCCGGCAAGTTGTACGCCAAGGTCGATCAGGCCGATAGCGGACAGAGCCCGACCTTCTTCACGGATGCAACCAGCGTCGTCTTCGACAACCGTATTCCTGCGCTCGCACTGGATCAGACCAGCTATACGTTCGCGGTGCCCGTTGGTTCCGGCACGATTCGCGTGCGCGCGCGTCTGATCTATCGCCGCGCCTTCCGGGCATTGGTCGACGCCAAGGGGTGGACCGAAGATGGTCACGGCAATCCCCTCGCCGACATCGCCGGCCCCCACTATGGCCACCTGATGGAATCCGCGACCATCGACCTGCCGTTCGACACCGACGCCGACAGCGATGGCGTCGCAGACAGCGCCGACAACTGCACGCTCGTTGCGAATCCCGACCAGCGTGATACCAATGACGATGGTTACGGCAACGCCTGTGATGCCGACCTCGACAATGACGGGGTCATCAATTTTGCCGACCTGGCGCTGTTCAAATCGGTGTTCCTCAGCAACAGCGAAGACGCCGACTTCAATGGTGACGGTTACGTCAACTTCGGCGATCTGGCCCTGGTCAAGGGCAGTTTCCTTGGTGCGCCCGGGCCAAGTGGGCGGGCGCCATAGCGCAGCCCGTGTGTCGGTGTCCGTAACTCAGGCCGCGCGACCGTGGCCTGTTCCGGCGCTCGTTTCGATGTCACTGACCAGTCCGGACAAGGCACTGCCGTTTCCGACCCGTTGCCCGGAGCTTGCCTTTTGATGCCGCCGCCGGGGTCGATGCGGATCTTCGGTTTCGGTGATTGCGAATTGACCAATTGATCGATTCGTCTCATCGTGAAAGCGGAGGTGATGACATGCGCCTGCTCAAGACCGTGGTCGAGAAAGGCGTCCTGTCCGCCGCAATCGGAATGCTGGCGCTTTCAGGAAACGCCGGTGCCGTCAACTGGGGCACCATTGATTTCGGTGCAGAGGGGGGGCTCTCCGCCCGCACTCGTTCCACCGACCTTTACGAGTCCCGACAGGAACCGGAAGCCGTCGCGACACTATTCAATCGGAAGACCAACGTTGGACCGATCCGGGGCGAAGCCACGGACGTCTACTATTACGCCGATCTATTCACCGGGGAGCTCGGCGCGTTCAGTTCGTCGATGAGCGCCTATTGCCCCGAAGAGGAGTGCATTGGCCATCCCAACTGGTCGGTGTATGACGCCCGATCGTCGGGATGGGTCCGTATGAAAGACACACTGACCTTCACCGTGGCCGCGGGTTCCTACCCGGCCGGCGTGGATGTCGCGATCAACGGCTACGCCTCCGGATACATCGGGTCCCAGGGCGACAACACCTCGTCCGCTGCCAGCGCGCGCTACCATGTGCATTTCAGCAATATCGGCGGGCCGGGCGGCCAGAACATCGATTCCGGTTGCCTGAGGGTGGAGGCCGGCGAAGCCATGCCCATCTACCAGCCCTATTCGGTCGGCTTCACTCTGGTTCAGCCCGGTACCGAGGTCGCCGAGTTGTTCACCTCCCAAACGTTGGCTGAGTTCGGTCTCGGGATCGGCTGCCCGGTTGCCACGCAAGGCAAGAGTGCCCTTCAGCAGGGCATCGGCAATGCATGGATGATCCCGGGCATCCGCATCGAATCGGTTGCGGTGAGCGACGAGCGCGTGGAGTGGTCAAGCGCTTCGGGCGTGTTCCTCAATCACGTGCCCGACGACGCGGATGGCGACAACGTTCCCGACAGCGTCGACAACTGCACGCTGCTCTGGAACCAGGATCAGCGCGACTCGAACGAGGACGGGTTGGGCAACGCCTGCGACGCCGACCTCGACGGCGATTGCAGCGTGAACTTCGGCGACCTGGCGGCGTTGAAGGCGGCCTTTTACCCGCGACCCTACAATCCCGACGCCGACTTCAATGGCGATGCACTGGTCAACTTCGGAGATCTCGCGACGATGAAGGCCACGTTCTTCAACGGCCCGAATCCCGGACCGGGCCCGAGCGGACTGCCAAACGACTGCGACTGAATGAGTCGGCGGTTTTGCCGAAAGCGCGTGCGCCAAGTACAGTGTGCGAGGTGTCCCTGTCTGCACGGGTGCCCGAATGGAAGCTGCTCAACAAGACACGTCGGAATTGCATCGCCTGCGACTGGCCCTGCGCAGCAGCGAAGCGCTCAACCAGCGCATTTTCGATGCCTTTCCCGGTGGTCTGGTGCACGTAGCCCGCAATGGAGCCATTCTCTCCGCGAACGCTGTTGCCCAACGGCTCCTGGACCTGTCCTACGATGCCATCCGGAGCCGCTATTACGCTGATTTCGAGCCGCTGACGATCTGGGAAGACGGCACGCCGTGCCGCGCCGAAGACTATCCGGTTGCCAGGTGTCTCAGTAGCGGTGAGCCGCAAGACGCAGTTACGATTGGTTTGCGCCGACCGAACGACACCATCGTGTGGGCCGATTTCTCGGCCGTACCCGTCCACGACCCGGAAACAGGCGAGTGCACCAGCGCCATCGTCACCATCATGGACGCGACCGGTCGAAAGGAAACCCAGAAGGAGATCGAGCAGCTCAGTCTGGCCGTCGAGAACGCGATGCAAGGTATCGCGCGACTCGATCCGGAGGGTCTGTTCACCCGCGTACACGACGGTTATGCCCGGATGCTGGGGTACGAGCCCGAGGAGATGATCGGTTTGTCCTGGGCGGAAACGATTCCGGAAGACGATCACGCCGAGGCCATCTCGGCTGTCAAGAAGATGCTCGAGGACGGGCAAGCCGAAGTCAAGCTCCTCGCACGGCGCAAGGACGGTTCGCTTTTTCACAAGAAGCTGTTACTCGTCAAGTCCTTCGACGAAAGCGGCATGCACGACGGTCACTTCTGTTTCATGCGCGACGTGACGGAATCCACGCTGCTCGAACAGGCGCGCAGAGAGAGCGAGGTGCACCTGCGGACCGTGCTGGATTCGGAACCCGAGTGCGTGGCGACGCTGGCGCCCGACGGCAGCGTGCTGGATATCAATCCCGCCGGGCTTGCCATGCTGGAAACAGGCGACCTTGCAACCGTGAAAGGAAGATCGCTGGATGAATTCGTGACAACGGAACACCGGGCGGCGTTTCGAGAACTGCACGAGGGCGTGTTTCGCGGTGAGTCCGGGCGCCTGACATTCGAAATCGTCGGACGAAAAGGAACCCGGCGATGGCTGGAGAACCATGCAGTTCCGCTTGACAATGCGGACGGCATTACCATCGCCCAACTGGCGGTCATCCGCGATATCACCGACAGCAAGAGAGCGGAGGCGGAGCGGGAACGGACCATCGATGAACTGCAGGCGAAGAACACCGAACTCGAACAGTTCACCTACACGGTCTCTCACGACCTGAAGACGCCGCTGCTGACCATCAACGGGTTCATCGGCTTGTTGAAGCAGGATCTCGCGGCCCAGGATCGGGACGCGGCCGATGACGACCTGTCCCAGATCGAAGTCGCGGCGAAGAAGATGGCCGTCCTCCTGGACGATCTTCTGGAGCTCAGTCGAATTGGCCGCACGACACTACCGCCGGAGACGGTCGCGCTGGCCGACATCATCAACGAGGCGGTCAAGCAACTGGCGGGTGAGCTCGAGACGACGGATGTCCGGCTGGTGGTGGCGCCCGGACTGCCGAGCATCTACGGGGACAAGCTTCGGCTGCCGGAGGTGTTCAAGAACCTCATTGCCAATGCGATTCGCTACCGGGGCGACCACCCGAAGCCGGAGATACGAATCGGCGCCGAGATCGTTGGCGACGAAGTCGAGTGCACTGTCGAAGACAACGGCATCGGGATCGACCCGGTTTACCAAAGGAAGATCTTCAAGCTGTTCGAAAAACTCGACGGCAAGGCTGGCGGCACCGGCGTCGGCCTCGCACTGGTGGAGCGCATCGTCTCCGTGCATGGTGGTCGCGTGTGGGTGGAGTCGGAGGGTGACGGCAAGGGCACAGCCTTCCGGTTCACGCTACCCTTGCCACCGGCGGAGATCGCAGACCCGCAAAGGCGTGGCGACTGACACGATCCGATCGTTGCAGGCAGGCGTATGGCCGGGTCTCCCCGCAAACCCGTCGGCGCCGCCAGGGCTACCTGGCCGACGCCGACGTTAACGGTCTTCCCAGTAGACGGCCTTACGGATCGCAGTCGTTGAGCACGCCGCTGGGCCCCGGCGGATCGAGGAACGATGCCTTCATAACGGCCAGGTCGCCGAAATTCACTTCGCCGTCGCCGTCGAAGTCGGCATCCGCGTCGCTGGTCAGGAACACGCTCTTGAAGGCGGCCACATCACCGAAGTTGATCATGCAGTCGTCATTGAGGTCCGCGTCGCAGTGGTTGCCGAAACCGTCCCCGTTGGTGTCCCGCTGGTCGGCATTGGCCTGGCCGGTGCAGTTGTCCATGTTGTCGAAGACACCGTCGCCGTCGCTGTCCGGGGCTGCGCGGGCGTCGAAGTTGTCGAACCCGAGGCCGAAGAAGCCAGGTGTACTGCGATCGCCGGTGAAGACCAGCCGCGCGATCTCCGGCGTGGGCCGAACCATGTTCCAGGGCGTTGCGATGCCGTCGCCCGTGAACGGATCGCCGGACTGGATCAGGATCACCGCCAGCGAGGCACCGACCTCGTCGAACGCTTCGATCGTGAAGCTCTCGTCCACGTCCATGTCGAGGATCACGCCGCTGGCTTCCGACGCCGGCGGGTCGTAGTCCACGACGAGCGGCAGCGGATCGATGCCGACGGTCTGCCCGTCGTCGGTCAGGAAGAACTGGCCGATGCCCTGGCCTGGCACCGGGTTGTCCGAGCCGCTGTGATTCGGCGGTCCCTGGAACGCAGTCGTCGGCGGGCCCACCTCGGCGACGACCGGTGCGCCGCCACCGAGCAGGCTGAAGGTCACGCCATGCGTTGCGGCGTACTGGTCGCTGATCGTGAGTCCCTCGAAGGGTGTGCCCACGCCTGGGACGGTTTCGAAATCGATCAACTCCGCAACTGCTGGAGATGCGATCAGCAAGAGGGGGACGATGAGGATTCGTGAGCCAGTGATCATAGTGATTACCTCCTGCAACCACTCAGTTGCACATCGTGGCAAGCCCGCTCGGGCCTGGCCCCGGGCTGGCACCGTTGAAGAAGCTCGCCTTCATGATTGCCACATCGCCGAAGTTGACCAGGCCGTCGCCGTTGAAGTCGGCGTCCGGGTCGTAGGGCCGCGGGAAGAAGGCCGATTTCAGCTCGGCCAGGTCGCCGAAGTTCACCTGGCAGTCATTGTTGAGGTCGGCATCGCAGAGGTTGCCGAAGTCGTCACCGTCGGTGTCGCGCTGGTCGGCATTGGCGACGTCCGTGCAGTTGTCGACGGCGTCTTCGATCATGTCGCCGTCATCGTCGCGGTACTGTGCCACCGAGTCGATGTACACGCCGTCGAGGCCGTAGTCCGAATCGCTCCGCGGTCCCCAGATGTTGACGAAAACTTCCCGGACGACGTAGTCGGCGGGAAACGTCGGGATCGACGACCAGTCGAAGCTCAGCGTGTTCCAGCTGCCCGCCGTCAGGACAGCGGCCGTGCCGCTGAAGAAGTAGCGATCCTGTGCCATGGCGTTGTCGTAGACCCGCACGAACAGGTTCGCCGACATGGCCTCGTCATGGGACATGAACTCACCGATGCGGACCGAGTAGCCGGGCGTCGCCTGCCAGCTCGGCGAGTCGGAAAGATCCGGCGAGTGGAACTGCATGATCCAGTAGCTGCCCCCGCCGCCGAACGGGCTGGTGTACAGCGGCCTCGGATACAGTCGAATCGCGCCGCGATTGTCGCCCGACGCGTCCGTGCCCGGATCGGCGGGATAGTCGGTGTCGTCCGTCCATTCGTACAGCACGTGCGTGAAATGCGGGCCGCCGCCGAGGTCGTCGTAGGCGCCGTCCAGAGTCCAGCCCTGGCCCGTGCCGTCGTCGAAGTCGAAGTCGCCGGCGGTCCAGGTGGGTGGCGCCTGCTGGGCAACCAGCGTGACGAAGGCGCTGCCCGCTCCGGCGTGGTACAGGTTGACGGGGCTCTTCAGGCTGAAGTCGGCCGAGGCGGTCTCGCCCGTCAGGTATATGTCGAGCGTGTCCGGATCGCCTGCGACGCCGTATCCATAGTCGTAGCCGCCGCCGCCCAGGTAGCTGGCGAAGCCCTTCTGCAGGTGCAGGTACGTGTGGGGTCCGCCCGGAAAGGCGTAGCCGCCCCAGTCGTGGAACTCGGCGACGAAGGCGTCCTGGATACCGTTCCGATTGGCCTGGATGGGGTCTTCGACCGGGAAGTTGCTCGACGTGGTCGTCCCGACGATCCAGGTCCTGTGGAACGTGCCGAACGGCAGCAGGCAGATGGGCGGGTTGCACGGCGGTGGTGTCGGGCCGAGCATCACGAGATCCCGGGCGCTGTCCGTGCCGGTGCCTCCCAGGTATGTCGACGAAACGTAGTCGGTTCCTGTCTCGTTGATGCGCATGACGAACGCGTCAGAGACGCCGCCGCCGTAGCCCGGCTGTATGGCGTGGCGGGTGGGGAAGTTCACCGACTCGGTGGTGCCGGCAACGATTGCCTGGCCCACCTCATTGACACCGATGCCGTAGGCGACATCCACGTCGCTGCCGCCGAACAGGTAGCTGTACAGCTGGGTGGTACCGGCGGCGTTCATCTTGATGACCCGCGCCGAAGAGGTCGAGCCCGTGCCGTGTTGTCCGGCGATGTAGGCGCTGTTCTCACCATCGACGTCGATGGCGTAGCCGCGGAAATTGCTGGGCGACGAATAGCTGTAGCCCAGCGAACCGCTGACCAGCGTCTTGAGCACGAGCCACCCATCGCCTGTTGCGTAGGCATTTCCGGCGGTGTCGAGGGCAACGTCCCTGAACAGGTTGTCTATGGTGTTACCCCAGAACGTGGAAGACGCGAGGCCGGAACCGTCCGCGGTCAGGCGAGCCACGAAGCCGTCCCGGCAGTAGGTGTACCAGTCGCCGGCGCCACAATCGCCGTAACCGAAGCTGCTGTCGACGGCGTTGGCCGTTGGGAAATCCGGCGACCGCGTCGACCCGGTCACGACGGCGCGTCCCAGATTGTCCACCTTCACGCCATAGCCGTTGTCGCCTTCCCAGCCGCCGAGGTAGGTGACATACACGATTTCCGGCGCTCGAGGATCGATCTTTGCGACGAAGGCGTCCGAGGCATGCTCATAGCTGAAGTCGTAGTTGGGCGGCTCCGACGGCAGATCGCAATCCAGGTAGAAGTCGTCGCCACAGGCTGTGTCGAGCGCACCGGCGGTCACCGGAAACTCCCAGGACTGCGTGGTGCCGGTCACGTACACGGCACCGTCGCTGTCATAGGCGATGTCTGCACCCGAATCCCAGTAGATGCCACCCAGAAAGCTCGAGAACTGGATCACCGGGTCGATGATCAACGTCTGTGTGCGGTCGTAATCCCCGACGTAAAAACTGACGCGATGGCCGTCTTCGATGACGTAGCCGCCGTCAATGTTCGTTCTCTCGTCCCCGTGCTCCTGGTAGATCTCCGGCGCCTTCAGCAGCACGTCGCCGGCATGGGTTGCCAGCACCAGGTTCCCTTGATCGTCTATCGACACGGTGTCGGCGCCGTCGATCGTCATGCGGATGGTGTCCGGTGATGCATCGGACGAGACGATGAAGTCGTATTCCACCTGGTGCGAACGACCGTAGTACACCAGGTCGATGCCCGGATACACGGCCTCGTAGCGCACGCGGGCATAGTGCGGAATCTGCCGGCGCCATCGCTCGGGGTCGTTCCCGATCAGGTAGTTGCTGTAGCCGGCGAGTCTGTTCTCGCCCTGGATGCGCGGCTCGGATGCGCCGCCGTCGAGCTGGATACGCACCTGCGCGCCGACCTTGCCTGCAGGCCCGTCCGTGTCGGTCGCATCGCTTCGCGGCGTGAGCACGATGATGGTCTCGTCGTGCGTCAGGTATACGTGGTAGTCGCTGCCGTGATACAGGAAGCGGACGTCCTGTGCCGCCTGGCCCCGGTTGGGCTCGAGATACAGTGCAAGCCCGTCGTGGATGGCACCCATAGACACGGGTGCGGGTGCGCTGTCGACGACTGCGTCGACCGCGGCCGGGATCAGCATCGCCGGCAGACCGATCAGAATGATGGTTCGTGCAAGGTGAATCATGGTCTTCCTCCTCCGCCGATGGCCTCCGGGCGGGGAGGGGCGCATCCGCGACAAAGAGAGAAGGGGACCGGATTCTCCTGGTGTGTGAACGGCGATTTGCGCGGCAGAATACTCGATGCGCGCGCCCTGCACCTCGCCTGGTTCCGGGGATGCTTCAACGTGCCGCTACGGCTCGCTGCACCCCTGGTTTTCTTCTATCACATGTGCCCGGAGGTCAGTATTCGTAGTTCCACGAAGGGGGGAACGGCCGGCGGCGATTGCCCGGGCAACCGATGGCGGGCAGACACGGTCAGTCCATGTCGTCTCTCAGTCGATCGACTACCTCGCGAAACGCCGTCAGTTCGGGCAGCATCGCCGCGGCCCGTTCCGCCGGAAACCGGTGCTCCAGTTCGGCGAATAGCGGTGCCATCGCCTCGATGGCCGAGTCGCGGAACGCGCGACCCGCGTCGGTCAGCCAGACGCGTTTCGAGCGCTTGTCGACCGGGTTCGGGCGCATCCCGACTAGCCCGTGTTTCTCCAGCCCGGCCAGCGTATGCGTCATCGTGGTTTTGGGCACCTGGAAAGCCATCGCCAGTTCCCGGGGCGTGACTCCGTCCTGCACCCGGATCAGGTGACTGACCACGCCGAAATGCGAGGTCAACAGCCCGTCGGGCAGGCGTCGTTCGAGGAACGTCCGCCCGATCTGGTCGATGATCCCGACCTCCAGGAAAAGCGCGAAGTAAAGCGCGGACTTGTCGTCAGGCATTTTTCAACCGGCTCTCCAGCGACCAGCGTGGGGCAGGGCGCACCGATGGCCCGTACCCGATGCGTCCCAGCATCTGCACGGTCTCACCGGGCCCGGCGAGCAGGTCGTGCGCTTTTGCGTACAGCTCCGCCATCTCCGGGTATTCCTGCAGCGCCTGGCTGACCGGCTGCATGGCCAGTCCTCTGGCCGTCGCCAGCAGGTGCAGCCGCATCCAGTCGCGGCCGGCGTCGATCTGGTGGACACGGTCGTTGCCCGGCGTGGTGATGACCGCGTAGGCCGGCGTCGCAATCATCGCGGTTTCGAGCATGGTCAGGGACTGCGCGTATTCGGTGGTGGTCATGTCGGACTGTCCTTCGCGAGTCAGCATGCCGGCGAGCACCAGTGAGTCCATGAGCGGGCCACCCAGCGAGATGCCATCCGGATTGGCATTGATCTCGGCCTTGCCGAAACGCATCAGGTCGACGCTTTCCATATGCGTGCGTTTCGTGCCCATCTCGATCGCCATGGCGTCCCAGGTGAGGTCACGCAACGCAGCGACGTCGCCGGGATCGGTGATCAGCGCGGCGATAATGCTGACCGCGTCGGCCGCCGCGGGGTCGATCGGACGATCCTCATAGGCTTCCCGGTTGGTGTGTCGGTCCAGCACATGGGCGAACAACGGGTCGGGGGTGCCGCCAGCCTCGAACGTGACCCGCGCTACGGGGCCGTCCTCGCCCTCGGGAAACAGGTCCGTGTCGAGGGAAAAACCATCTTCGGCCGCCGCCATGCGCAGGAGCTCCAGGAAGCAACCCATGCCGATGGTGAGCTGCCGGTCGAAGGGATCGGTTTCCGGCAGGTTTCGGGTCTTGTCGCGCCAGATGGTCAGGCCCGTCTCGCCGGTCAGTTCCGCCACCCACGGCTGCCGGTTGTGGGGGTTCGGCGCGAGGATCGCGTAGCTGAGCGCCCGCATCCGCGGCTCCCGGTAGCCTCCGGCCGTCGTCCAGGGCGCCAGCGCTGCCCTGGGGGACCGTGTGGCCAGGAAGCCGCCGGCCGCACCACCCGCCGCCAGCACGACCCCGCCGCCCACGAGCGTAATGAACTTTCGTCTGGAAACCGCCATTGCTCTGTCCTTGATTTTGGTTCGATGTCGAACAATATAGTTCGATATCGGATTAAAATCAAGTGCGAAATCGAACGAAGTCGCCCGGCGGTGGCGGCGAAGCGGTGACCTGGAACGGCTTCCGATCTCTACCTGGGCAAGGCGTCGACGGTCAGCGCGCGTTCGGCCCGAACCAGCGCAGGATCCCGCGTGCCTTTCACCGCCGGTCGCAGGCCGTGGTGATGCCGCTCGGCCCCGGCCCCGGCATGTCGCCGCTGAAAAATGTCTGCTTCAGCCGGGCGAGGTCGCCGAAATTGACGAAGCCGTCGCTGTCGAAGTCGGCGTCTGCGTTGTAGGGCAGCGGGAAGAAGGCCGCCTTCAGGGCGCCCAGGTCTGCAAAGTTGACGAAGCAGTCATTGGTGATGTCGGCGTCGCAGGCGTTACCGAAGCCGTCGCCATTGCTGTCCTGCTGCGCCGCGTTCGCGAACGTAATGCAGTTGTCCGCATTGTCGGGGACACCATCGCCGTCGGTGTCGGGCGCCATCGGGCAATCGGTGTCGGCACTGTCGACGAAGCCGTCGCAGTCGTTGTCCAGACCGTCGTTGCACATCGTCTCGTCGGTGAACTCGTCAGGCTCGCAGGCCGGCACCAGGCAGTCCTGCGGGCAACTGGCGGCCGTTTCCGCGCCCTCGCACAAACGATCGCCACAGGTCGCGGCAAGCCGCGGCATCACGCGACAGAAGCGCAGCAGGGAGGCATCGAGACAGCGGTTGTCCCCGGCGCTGTCGCCACAACCCACCGGGTTGGTGCCGCCGTTGCCGCAACAGAAATCATCGCCGCCGCCGTCCTGCTCGCCGTTGCAGTCGTCGGGACAGCTGAGACAATCCTCGCCGTCGCCGACTTCGCACAGCCCGTTGCCGCACCGGGCGCCGCTGACCTGGGCGCAGTCGGCGGCGCAGTTGATCCCGTCCTCGCCGGCCTCGCAAAAGCCGTCGCTGTCGCACGCGGCCGGATCGTTGACAACCAGGAACTGCCGCATCATTTCGTGATCCTCGTGGTCGAGGATGTGACAATGGTAGGCGTATCGGCCCGCATAGTCGTCAAAGCGTGCGATGACGCGCACTCGCGTATCCGCGGGTACCTTCACCGTGTCTTTCCAGGTCGTTATCTCGTGCGGCTCCAGCGGCAGCGGTGCCCCGTCGCTAAGGCGCGCGCGGTCGAGCACCTGGAACGCCACGAGGTGTATGTGCATGGGATGCATGACGGTGCCAGGGTTCTCGAATTCCCAGATCTCCGTGGAGCCGAGTTGCACGAACTCCGACAGGTCGTCCCACAGCTTGTCGCCTGTCGGCGTCCCGCCCGGACCGTCCAGTGTCTCGATGACCCATTCGCTGCCGGCACAGGGTTCGCCGATCTTGATCAGTCGGAACCAGCGCGTGACGGTGGCGTCGCCGGGCGGTATCGGCGTTACGGGCCGCAGCGTGGCCGGGATGGCGCCGGTGAAGCCGGTCTGGCTGCCAACGACGAACTTCATGACGTTGGGCACGACCGGCGAGGTCGTATCGTCATTGCGCAGCACGATCTCGCTGCCGGCGGGGAAAGCGGAAAAGTCGACGACGACGTCGAAGCGCTCGGCGGGCGCCATCGCGATCTCGGTCAGGCCGATCGGTGCACTGATGAGGCCGAGATCGGTGCCGATCAGGCTGAACGGTATCGTCTGCCCCGGGTCGGCTTCGTTCTGCAGCCGAAGCCGGTACGAACGGGCTTGCGAGCCGTTCAGCAGGCGCAGCCGATACTTGCCCCGATCGACATCCAGGCGTGGCCACACCTTGCCGTTGACCAGCACCTTGTCACCGAAGAACGAGTCCGGGAGGCTCACCGGATAGGCAAGCGACCCGTCGGCGTTGAACTGGCGATCCTGTATGACCGCGGGAATCTCATAGTCGCCGGAGGGCAGTCCCAGGCCATCCTCGAAGTCGTCGCGCAACAGGTAGAAGCCGGCCATGCCGCTGTACACGTTCAGCCGTGTCGTACCTAGCGCATGGTCGTGATACCACATGGTCGCGGGTAGCTGGTCGTTCGGATACTCGTATACGTCCATTTCGCCCGGCAGCAGCGTGAGCTCCGGCTGACCGTCGAAGCGCGCCGGGACGTGTCCGCCGTGCAGGTGGGTGACGATGCGTGGTGCGTCGCCGTAGTAATTGGGCCCGTGCGCGCATTCGTCGACCTCGATCAGCTCGGCACCGGCGGGCAGGTTGTTGACGTAGGTCACTTCGATGGGTTCGCCGACGCGCGTTTCGAGGGTGAAGCTCGGGTAAGCGCCGTTGTACGTCCAAAGGTCGGTGGCCGGCAATTCGCTGTGAAGCTGTTGCTGAGCGGTCTGCACCGAAATCTGGTACGTGAGCACGCCGTCCGGTCGAGTGCCGGATGGGGCAAGTACCGCCGGGATCGGCAGCGGATCGACGAACGGCTCCAGGCCGCAATCCACGGGGCCGTCGGAGCACGCAGTAGCCTGCCCCTGGAAGCTGCCGCCGTTCGCAAGACAAACGTCCGCCGCTATCGTGTCGGAGCATGTTTCGTCCAGGTTGCAGCACGCGCCGAGCGGTTGCGGGCACAGGTTCGGCACGCAACTGGTCGAGCCGGTGTCCGGTGTCCCGCCTGCAGCGCTGCATGCCGCGGTTGTCAGCAGGGCACAGCCGCCCGTGTCGGCAAAGCAGCAGGCGAACTCACCGCCGAGCGGCGGGTCAAGCGGACTCGCTGCGGGAATGTCCTGGTCGGGAATTGCTGACGTCGAACCGTTGGACGCCGTGGCGACGTTGCCCGTCGTAGTCCAGCCGGGCTGTGCGTCGGCCACGATCTCCGCCAGATTCGTATCTCCGTTGCCGTCCGAGTCGTCGTCTTCCACCGCCTGGAAATCCACCACCAGGTCGCCGGAGTCGGCCTGGCGGATTGCCCAGCCGTAGGCGTTCCAGGGTGAACCGCCATTTCGCTCGACGTGGCAAACCTGGCAGCGCTTGCCGGTCGCGGTGTCCATGATCACCATCGTGCTGGAGTCGATGCCCGAGGTGCCGCCGATGCCGTAGTAGTCTTCCCACACGTTGGCGTAGCTCGGATTCGCATTTGCCTGTGGGAGCGTAGCGGCCACGAGCAGGGCGCACGCCAGGGCGGCCAGATGAACGCAAACTCTCATAGAAACCTCGTTGCTCGCTGAGGGCGAGTCCTGTTCTTTCCGATACCCTTACTTCGCCGCCACCGACCCGGCAATACGTAGTTATGCGCAGCATCCGGATACGCCGCGGCTCCGATCGGAGCCGGGTCGCAGTGGTTACTCGAGGATGGTGGGAGTGCACGGCCGATGCACGACTGACGTTACGGGACTCCCTTGTCAGCTCTGGTGTTCGAGTCGAGAACACAAACGCTGACGGGAAGTCGGGCATCGCCTAAACATTTCAGTGTCATAGGTATATGCCCCGATTATCGTGCTCCGTTCTGGTGCATTACCATGCTGATCAAAAGGTACTCCGGCGCGCGTCGGCGATTAGGAGGACCAGGTGACTAGAATAACGATCCTGGGTGCCGGTACAGCCGGCACCATCATGGCGAACCGTCTTGAGAAGCTCTGCCGTGCCGATATAAAGGCCGGCAATACGACGATCACCATCGTCGACCAGGACGACCGGCACCTGTATCAGCCGGGCCTTCTTTACATTCCTTTCGATCTGTACCGTCCCGACCAGATTCAGAAGCCGCGACGGCCCTTTCTGCCGAAGGGGGTGGACTACGTGCAACAGCCCATCGACCACGTCGCGGTGGCCGAAGACAAGGTATACCTGGCAGACGGCAGCTCGATTGGACACGACGTACTCATCATTGCGACGGGCACTCAGCTGGCCACCGACGAGACCGAGGGGCTGACCGGCGCCGGCTGGCGCGAACGGATCTTCGACTACTACACGATGGAGGGCGCAACGGCCCTGCGTGGAGCGATGGAGCAATTCAAGGGCGGTCGGCTTGTCATCAACATCGTCGACATGCCCATCAAGTGCCCTGTCGCTCCGCTGGAATTCGCATTTCTGGCGGACTGGTACTTTACTCGCCGCGGACTGCGCGACGACGTCCAGATCAGGTTCGTGACCCCGCTGGACGGCGCTTTCACCCGACCGCTGGCGTCGCGCACATTCGGTTCGATGCTCGAGGACCGGGGTATCGAGCTCGTTGCCGAGTTCAGCACGGGCAGTGTCGACGGCGCAGCCGGCAAACTAATCTCCTGGGACGAACGCGTCGTCGACTTCGATCTTCTCGTGACCATTCCTGCGCACTCCGGCGCCGATTACATCGGTGCCTCCCCCGGTCTGGGTGACGAACTGAACTTCGTGCCCACCGACCCTGCCACGTTACAGGCGCGAGCCAAGGCAAACATCTTTGCCCTGGGCGACGCCACCGACCTTCCGACGTCGAAGGCCGGTTCGGTCGCACACTTTCAGTCGGAGTTGCTGACGGACAACATTCGCCGCTACCTGGCGGGCGAGCCGTTGGAAGCGGATTTCGACGGTCACGCGAATTGCTTCATCGAGACGGGCTTCCGCAAGGGGATGCTCATCGACTTCAACTACGACGTCGAGCCGCTGCCCGGCAAGTTTCCGTTCCGGGGCATCGGGCCGATGCACCTGCTCAAGGAAAATCGCATGAATCACCTTGGCAAGCTCGCTTTTCGATGGGTCTACTGGAACATGTTGCTGCCGGGTCGGCCACTGCCCGGGATCAGCGCCCGCATGCGGACGCGCGGCAAGAAGATGCCAGACGCGCTACCGAACCAACCTGGACGCACCGCCGGAGGATACTGATGGACACCGCGACTATCGCTGGACGGCAAATCAACGTGGATGCGGAGGGCTTCCTCGCCGACCCGATGCAATGGGACGAAGAGGTCGCTGCCCAAATCGCCCGCGAAGCGGGCATCAACGAGTTAACGGACCGCCATATGCAAGTGGTCGATTTCATGCGCACGCAGTACCTGGAGAAAGGCAGTGCGCCCTCCATCCGCTCGCTGGGCAAGCTGTCTGGCGTGCCCATCAAGGAACTCTACCAGCTGTTTCCGAAGGGCCCCGCGAAGCTCGCCGCCAAGATTGGCGGGATACCAAAGCCGCGTGGCTGTATTTGAACATTCGAGCGAGGCACGGCAATGACCGAAGAAATCCAGAAAGTCTCCATCATCATTTCCAAAGGGTCTCTCGAGGGCATCTACCCAGGCCTGATCATGGCTAATGGCGCCCGCATGGAAGGCATCGAGGCAAACCTGTTTTTCACCTTCTTTGGGCTGGACGCCATCCATCGCAAACGCATCGAACACATCAAGGTTGCCACGGTGGGTAATCCCGGTCTGCACGTCGCCACACTCGTGGGTGCATTGCCCGGTATGTCCGCGCTGGTTACGCACTTCATGGAGCGATCCATGGAGAAGCTGGATATCCCGCCGATTCCCGAGTTCATCGAGATGATCGCGGACTCCGGGTGCGGCATCTACGGCTGCAAGGCGAGCGTGGACATGTTCAACCTCAAGAAGGAGGACTTTGTTCCGCAGGTGACTCACGTCATCACCGTCGGCGAATTCTACGAGATGGCCGCCGGGGGGCAGATTATATTTACGTAGTACACACCCCGGTCCCAAGGGGGTGTCTGGAGGGCAAGATGAAGATCGCGTCGTCGAGGAATCGGTGGACACTGATCGTCGGCTGCGTGGCACTGTTCCTAAGTAGCTCCGCCGCCGCAACGAACGGATACTTTACCCACGGAACGGGCGTAAAAAACGAAGCGATGGCCGGTGCAGGGGTCGCTGCGCCGGAAGATGCAATAGCCATCGCGATCAACCCGGCGAGCGCGGTGCTGGTGGGCGATCACGAAGTCTTCGGTCTTGACAGCTTCAGCCCGCGGCGCAGCTACACGACGACCGCCAGCCAGGCGATGGGCAACTTCGGCGCATTCACTGTCGGCCCCAACGAGATAAACAGCAGCCGCGAGTGGTTTTTCATTCCGCACTTTGCGATGACCCGTGAAATCAGCGACAACAGCGCATGGGGCTTCGCCTTCTATGGCCGTGGCGGCATGAACACGGAGTGGGATGGCGGCAGCGCCAGCTTCGATCCGGATGGTCCAGGCCCGGCGCCCGTGATGACACTGCCCGGCACGTTCGGCGATGGTGCCACCGGCGTCGATCTGACACAGGGCTTTTTCAATCTCAGTTATGCGCGGATGCCTTCGGATCGGTTTGCCTGGGGCGTGACGGGTATCGTCGCCGCCCAGTCGTTCCGCGTCAAAGGGATCAATACTTTCGCGCCCTACACGGAGTCGTTTGCCCGCAGCGGTGGAACGGCAATGCCGCAGTATCTGTCCGACAATGGACACGAGTACTCGTATGGCGCGGGAGCGATGATCGGCTTCAACGCACTCGTCAGCCCCCGCCTGCGTCTCGCTGGCGCATATCAGTCCAAGATCTACATGACCGAATTCGACGACTACGCGGATCTGTTCGCGGGGGACGGAGACTTCGATATCCCGGCGGCCGTAACGGCCGGCGCGAGCTTCAATGTCCGCGACGACCTGATGCTCAGCGTCGATGTCCAGCACGTTATGTATGGTGACATCGACTCCGTCGGGAACCCGATGGCCAACTTGTATGACTGCCCGACCGCCGGGATGGGCGGAACAGACTTTGAAAGCTGCCTGGGTGGCGACAACGGCGCCGGATTCGGGTGGGATGACGTGACAACCGTCAAGCTCGGTTTGAGCTGGCAGTCGCGGTCGGGTCGTGTGTGGCGATTCGGTCTCAGTCGTGCCGAGCAGCCGATCTCGTCCGACGAGGTGCTGTTCAACATCCTGGCACCGGGCGTCGTCGAGAACCACGTGACCTTCGGCGTTTCGGACCGTCTGCAAAGCGGTCGCGAATGGAGCGTCGGTCTGATGTACGCCTTCAACGAGTCGGTATCCGGAGCGAACCCCTTCGATCCCAGTCAGACGATCGAACTCGAAATGAAGCAATTGCAGCTCGGCTTCAGCCTCGGCTGGCGCGACTGACCCGAATGTCCAGATCCCGGGGACCGGCGGCCGCAACACGAGCGGCGCCGGTCCACCGGCCGCGCGTGGTCAGCCACCTGTTCTTCAGTCGAATCCCGCGGACAGTGCATGAACTTCGCCATGTACTAGACTCAGGAGAAGGCGAAACAGATCTGTCTCCTTCGTGGCTCAAGTCCCCACGAACGTACGGAGGTGACGGAAATGAACAATCTGCTGGATTCCCGGCGCAACCCCACGTTGGCGCTCTGCGCCGTTCTCACGGCCTGTCTCGGTCCCTCGGTGACATCCGCCGCACCATCGCAATT
>JAAUYH010229625.1_pt1 | contig 23262 bp, 21 predicted proteins | sample 7278061 | NCBI WGS metagenome assembly JAAUYH01 (sample SAMN14350203, study PRJNA611818) | marine sediment metagenome | isolation source: surface marine sediment (0.6m) | place: French Polynesia: Moorea | collected 2018-08 | reverse complement strand
TCTTGGAATACACAGTTGATTAGAAATAGCCACGTGTGTAATATCAGCTTTCCATAGCTCAATAATTGCAAATTTGGTCTTGTCGGGAATGTTTTTCGAACCTTTCGGCCGACCCTTGTCCGCTTCGTGTGACGGATGCTGTACTGTTGCGCATGTATTTTACTTATAAATTTAGGTGGTAAAATTCTTAATTTTGTTTAATTTTTCCTACTTAGCAAACAAACGATTAGGGTGTTCTATTACTTTGTCCCCCCACTGTACAAGCTCAAGAATATTATTTTGTCAATCGGTGAAGATAGAATAATCTATCTGCCAATACGAACGCATCACTTTAGGATCTCATACTCAGCACCACTCGGGCATAATTATATCTTTCACATTCTAGGCAGTTTCGAAAATCGATTCCACTAAATTGGTCAACACATGCAGTGGCAATATGAAAATTTCAAATTGTGGTCCGCCTATCTTGAGAGTCGGGTGACACTTGCGATTGTATATTCGCAGTTTGCTTAAAATACCAATGCCCATTCCGCACATAACTAAACTGAACCATCTTTCAACACCATAACTCTGATCAAACTTGTACGTTCCAATTGTAAATAATTTTTCCAGTGCGGTAGATTCCAGAGCCAAAATTTTTTTGGGAATAATTGAATATGGCATAAACTATTCCACGCTTATCTAACGGTAGATGACGCGCTCGTATTGATTACGAAGGTTTGCTGCTCGGTTTTCTCTTCCAGATCGAAACGTGTTACGAAAGGACAATTCACACTCACATATTCAGAACGCACAAGTATCAATTAATCTAATCACAGACGCCTGATGAATTCTTAAGAAGGAAACCCGTCTATTACCCATTTTGCAACATTTCGTTCGAGCACTCGTATCGAAAGTGGCACATATGCATTTTAAAGGCACCATGAAGTGATTTGTGCAAAATAAGAGGCTATAATTATAACAACCCTGGGTACTCGTGCTATTATTCGACAGAGTTGATCTGTTCTATTTCTGCATTAAAAATACCTGTTGTGACCCTCATTGTGATGCTGATGGACTATTGTATTTCTTTATTACTACATTTTCGCTCACCGACTATCTTTCTATTCTATAGTACACCTCTTTCTCATCGCAATCAAGCTCTTTGTTTTTCTTTCGAGATGCCTAAATGTCCCCGAACCCTTAAGTGTTTTTATGAAACTGCATTTTTCGGGGTATGGAAAATAGTAAAGCTCTCTCGTATTCTCGCTATTCAACCCTACTGCATGTCTTTACTGATAACGTCATGTATTGCAAGCTGTTGTTGCATGTAATTCATAGTTTGCCCTACTATAGTTATTAATTTATTGTAATGCATGTGCCATATATACCGTACATACAATGATAATACTTGTTGTCTATACGAAGTACATGCTATTATAATCACAACAGTCTCACATTGCTGTGGTCTACATCTGCAGTGATCACAGCTTACCGCTCTAGTGGCACCAAGCCATTATTCCGCAATATTGCTGCTTTCTTCCTACTTTTAGATTATTTTCCACTGTTTCATCATAATATTCCAGTCTTTATAAACTTGATCGGCCACAGACTTCTCAGTTACCGACAAAGTAGTCTGAGCCACCTCTCCTTGGTTTCCCTCCGATATTCATGGGAGGAACGGGACCTGAGTAATCTTCAAAATAGTGTAAACCGTATCATATCCTTGGAGGAGCTTAAGACGTCGGAGCGAACCTTGCAGTGTTTCAATAGAGATAAACAATAAAATCAGAGAAATCTGGCAATATGAAGTTATTGCTTTCTAAGAGAAAATGAACCATCCAAGATGCGTTAATTTGATGAAGTTGTCGCATAGGCATCAGAATGAGAATTTCTTCGACGAAAACGCGAATGCTAAAAATGTCCTAAAATTGTAGCTACGGCAGCTGGATTGAATTAATTTAATTTCAAGAACAGAGACATTGAAAATCCGTGTAGGAGTATAACAATCAGAATTCAGTCCTTTTCATGACCGATTTGTCTCCGCTCTTCCATTAAATCATGAGAACGAATCAGGTAGACAAAACCGATACCCCGCAAGTATCTTGTAAAACATATTAAATACACAGAAAATTAGATTTGTTCTACAGATCAGGGCTCTTCATCTCCTACTTGCCGCGAACTGAAACCCGCAAAAAGGTTTGCGATATAGAATAGTAGCGAAAAGAAGCCGCATTTCTTTTCCTTTTCGTCATTGTTGATGAGTATCATATTGTACAGGTTACGTAAATCAGCCATGTATCAGAGTCCGTGTATTTCCGGTATTCTCGTTCGACTAATCTAAAGCAGCAGTATGTTACCAAGCGAATGCATGGATGGACTGTTCCTTGTTTCAGAAGCTAATTAACCGTTACGGAGAAAATTGCTGGAAAATGTCGATTTTTAAGTACCGGACACTCGAAATCGGATTCATTTACCATTCAGAAGTACTGTATCGTTCCGTAATACTTCGAAAAATTTTTGAAAATGCCTTGAGATGGAACTCTGGAGAGAACCGTTACACTTTTTCTTCTAAGTCAGCGAAGTTTTACTTGTGCAATAGAAATCTGCTTCGTGTAAGTCATTTAATGTTATTGTTCAGTGTAGCATGGTCTATGAGAAAGGTACGGAATATTGAGGTGTTGGGTTTAGAGCAAAAGTCTTAGCGAGAATCAATTTGAAGTGTAGAAAGAGGTTTTTGCAAGAATAACTGAAGTTGAACTAGATATTGGACAAAAATTCTCTGATTTACTTTAACGAAGCACGATCATGCTGAATTTCTCATGCGTGCAGGCTTTCGGATACGAATCTCCGAGCACGAGAATAAACTTCTGGCCTAGAACAGTTAGAATATGTTACTCAACTATGACAAGTACTTAATTTTGGAGCAAGTGAAGACAAAGATTCATTACATTATGAAATACCAGACAGATGGCTGAAAGCATCAAAACGGCCAGTCCTGTCAAGAAGACAATAGTAAGCCTAAAAACGGAGGAACCATGAGACCAATTCAAGAGACTGACAAAACGAAGATTGCCCTTGAAATTTACAAGAAAATTGCTCAAATAGCTTCTCTATATCCTAATGATTAGAGAAAGAGTAGAAATTGGGACTCGACACTTTTCTACTTGAAGTAAAGCATTTATGCTGAACGCTTTAGTTTAATAGAAAACAACAGATGATTGTCAAGTATTCTGTAGTAAGGAGCTTGTCAATCTTATAAGTATTTCAATTGTTAAAGCAGTTGCATGCTCGTACCTAATAATTATTCATTATTTTCTACAGCACATGTTACTTTTTCTCTAAGGCGAAGCAGAAAACGTACTTCCCGCAGAAAAAGCTTCAAAGTCTGCTTGGAATGATATAAAATTAATTCTATCTCACTAACGCTTTTTCTATTGCACTATGTGCTGAAATACAATCGACACATGCGAACACAGTCGCTTCGTAGTCACAGAATAGGTTTATCTTGGCTAATCCGCCAAAATATAAAAAGTTTTCTCAGAATTTATCTCGTATAGAATATCCATTTCTATATTTTGTTGAATTTGAAGTACAATCTACACAGATCATGTAACAGGTTTTCATTTTCAAAAAATTATTGATTTATTGTTCTTTTGTAAATTTATTTTAGAATAGAAGAAAATTCGCTCATCATATTGCACGTCACTTGCGCACCATTTTCGTGCTCGCCATGTGCACATTGTTTCGGTGCACGACATTCGACCGTCATTTTTCTGGAGAATGAAGGAAAATGTTCCCTGGTTTTTTAAGATGTTTAATTCATGCTGACTAGACTACTGAAAATTCAACAAATTTAGTAGTTCTCTTTTTCTTGTAGCCTTGCTTGGGGGCTTCCAAATTTACATACAATGTCTTTTCACCGGTTTTGCACGACTATATGTTGAATATTGCCTGAATGCTCCAGATTCGTGTCGTTTTTAACGACGTGCGGAAGGTTTATATTGCAAGTTGATTCTATAGGCTTAGTAGTATCGACACGTAGACTTCTAAGAAGTGGTTGGAATGCTGCTGCACGAGCAGCCCCTTCCCTTTTCGAAGCATCGTTATTCTTGTCGGTCCAAATCCTGGGCATAACATCGGGATCAGTCATTCCAGTAGGCCAGACAACAGTCAACTTCAAGGATTTGCCGTCTGGCAGTACTTCCACATAATGATCGGCAATGCTTCTGCCGGTACGAGACGGAAGTAGAACAACTACAGAAATTCTGGTCTCCCAATCATTATTCGCCCAATTTTCAACAGTGTAAATAGGCTTTAAAGTGAAGAATTTCAGATTTGAATTATCAACAGTTTCCATGCTATTTGTAGTGCTCGGTGCGGTATTTTCCTGATCACTTCTAGAAGAGCTCTCAACTTGCAATCGCTTTGCGCCTACTGTAGCTTGAGACTGTATTCCGACTTCATTATTCTCATTCTTTACGAAAATGTCAAAGTAAGCAAAAGAATGTGAAGAGATATCGAACCATAAATGTGACCAAGATTATTTCTTATAGCAGCCAAGTTGTTTCTGAAGGCTCCAGAATTCATTGAAGAAAACAGAGTTGGGCGCAGTGCACGTACAAAACTAGGTTCCAAGTAGCTTCCATAGCGAGCACAATCTTCGCCTTTGCGGACAATATCGATTAGAGCTTGCCTTTCTCTAGCGTTCTGTCGTCCCATATTTAGTTCTGTAGTTAGACCTTGGACATTATAATCTTATTCTAGTTATATATGTAGTTCAACTGCAACTTGCTGTAATACCAAAAGTTTGGTTTCATCATTCACTCAGCTGTTACATAGAACATCAATATTTACTCTAGCGCAACATAATCAGAAGTATTATAGCCTAAATTTCTTAGACATTCTCGAGCAATTTTCATAACAGCACTGCCGAAACTATACAGGATTCTTACAAGTTAATAGATACAAAATACGCACAGTTACATCCACACTTTAGAGCACGATTCCGTACACAAATATCAGAGCAGAATTTCACTGGAATTTAGCCAAAATTTTTGTCTTTATAGATTTTGAAGCTAGCCTTAGTATGCGTCGAACACATTTTTGTGTACACTCTTATGTGTAAGTGCATAGATACAAAGTGGTATGTTCGTATAGCAATCTGTAGACAAACTCAGATCATATACATTTATGCTAAACACATTATTATTTAATATTAGGCACGTTGCTGAATACGTAATTGGATATGATTTCATGAAGACCTATTTCATTAAATAAGATCGCACGAAATCCGATGAGAATGACATATTCAGCCCCCAATCTATAAAAAGACGACATAAATTGTTTATATGTATCAGCGAGCCATGTCGAATGCCTACGTATCGAGCTCAGTTCTCTCGGAAATCGGGGGTGCAATAATGGGCTACTATGCTGCACAAAGCATTAAATTTGAAAGGCGCTATGAAAGCCATTTTGGTATTTCGGCACTGAACACAGCTCTACTTTAGTTACGTATTCGAGTAACAGTGCCCAAAAAATCAATGCCCAAGTACTTGCTGTACGCTCTTGCCTTTCTAAAACTGTATGACCCAAAGAAGTTCTTTCAACACTTTGCAATTGTGACGAGAAAACATATCGAAGGTGGATTTGGCCTATCATACATGCAATTGCAAACCTTAATCTGGTATGTTTTGATTCTATAAACCCTGAAAATACTTACATAATCTTTTTAGGTAATCTGGTCTAGTCGGATTAATGGTCATTCATTTTTAAATTGTTTTGCAACCATAGATGGTACGGACTGTCCAATTTTGGAGCCGGAACCTTTCTCACCGGACTTTTACCATCACAAGTTTAAAAGAGCAGGACTAAGATATGAGCTAGTTGTCTCACTTTCTGGGAACATCATAGCCGTGGATGGTCCTTTTCCTGCGGGAAAATGCTCAGATCTTTGCATTTTCCGACAGAATTTAAAAATGGCATTGGATGATGGTGAAAAAATTCTCGCGGACAAAGCGTATCAAGACTCTAGCTGCATTACTCCTCAACTACTCACACCTGAACAAGCTGCTATCACAAAACGTTATCGTGCGCGTCACGAAAAAGTCAATAGTCATATTAAAAAATGAGCCTGTTTAAGTAGGCAATTTCGGCATAACGTGAATAAGTATGTTGCGTGCTTTTTTGCAGTTGCTCAGATTGTGCAACTATCATTTTTGGGTGACCATTTATTCACTGCGACGGGGTAGATAAATAAACTGAAGTTCAACAAAATAAAGTTTCAGTATACAAAACTAGCCTAGCTTAAAGAACAATTCGCTCTTTCCCTCCCTTTCCAGACAGTGAGGCTTAAAATGAGCCTCCTGTTCTAGGATCAATCTGTTACTGTTCCATGCTGAGGGAAGATTGCACACTGCCTCTTATAAGCTGCCTCACACAACTTCTACATATATATAATAGAAATCAAAATAGCAATTTTGCCATTGAGGGCGGTTGAGAAAGATAGTTTTGCAGTTGCCCTCGCCTCCACTCTCCTGTAATGATATATCTGTCAAATTGAAAGCTCGATGCTTAGGTATAACACTAGCTCATAGAATTATGGAGTAAGTTCATCGAATACGACTGTTGGAAGTGGGTAGGTACCGGACCCTTTCAAAAGTAGATAGTATTTGAACAATTGACTGTATTTATTATATTACATTGTTTTTACTATTCTATTATGATATTTTATTTATTTCAAAAAACTAAATCAAAGAAATTATTTTTTATAACTACATGTATTTCGATTATAGTTACAAATCATGAGTCTTATGCAAAAGCGTTTCAGAAATGGGTAATCTCACATATTCTGAGTTACCGCCCAATGCTTGAAAGTATATCATCTAACGGATATGAATCAAAAAAAGCCCTCTTTTTGTCTGCGCATCTTTCTTGATGATTACAATAAGGCACAATAATTGGCCACCCTTCGTATGCATTGTATTGTATTCCAGGGCTTGGAAGCAATCGATTGCATTCAATTTCAATTTTTTTCAAATTTAATCTGCCAGTCGAATTTAAATTGAATTGCTATGATAAATCTTCTTCTCAACTTGATTGTAAATTGGAACCACTTCCATTCTGACCATTTTCGCTTGAAAATGACATCTGACCTCAAATTTCCTTCTCCCAAATCGGTGGTCGAGTTGCTCATGAAGAAAGAGCGGGAAGAGAATCTTACTGTTGACTCTAGAAATCCTGAAAACGAAAAGCGGACCGATAGATTTTTTGTGCGCATGCTTGTCCTAAAGGAGAATTATGCAAGGACGGAGGTATATATGCCTTTGAAAAAGGAGCAGGATTTTCGAATCCCTTTAGACATCTTAAGGCATGTTTGGCATCAGATGATACTGCAAAACTGTACAACATTTACAATGATGCATTGAAAGAAGTACAAGTCAAAAACCTCAATTCCATATCAAAGTACTTTCCCACCATTATTAGTGCGTCTGAAGCAGGAAAAGCAATATTTTCCTACATTAAATACATTGTATTTCTTGGTAACCCAATATCTCACGTTGAAAGCCTTATTGTGAGGGATTTCTGCAAATTCAATACCAATTTCAGTCATCATTTATCCAGCGAATGCTTGCATGGATTGGTAAAGCTAGTTGAATGAGAATAGCGCATGAGATGAAAGGCACGAAGGGAAGTATAATGTATGATGGCTGGACTCGCAACGGCACAAACTACATTGGAATATATGCTTTGTATGTGAAAGCACGAACAATACTCTTAGAAAGTGTCGAAAATTATCACGAGACAGTTCAAAGTACATTGATATCTGTCAGTCCTATTGCTCTTGAGTCGGATAACCATGATAAATACGATTCTGCAGCTGATACCAAAGAGACAAATTCTTTCAAACCAGAAGTGCATGTGAAACATTTTGGAAGTGTATCTGAAATATTTGGCTTGGAATTCTGAGAACGGGCTGTTTGCCAAATAGCTGACAATGCATCAGTGAACAAGCGCATAGCAAAGCTATTAAACATCCCTCATGTTGGATGCTTGAGCCACAAGTTGAATTTAGATGTGAATCGTATGATTGAATCTGATGATGTTTTAAGTCGTACGCTGGATTCGGTTCAAAAATCTATGCACGAATGTCGAACGAAACTGAAAAACAGAGCTTTACTGCGGAATATTACTCATTTAGCTCCTATACTTCCCAATGAAACTCGATGGTCAGGAAAATATGCTATGGTTGAAAGATTTAATCGCATACACGATGATTTGATTGAAATTGCAGCTGCTGAAAATCGATCATTGCATATTGAAAGCAGTGCAACTTTCAAGCGTGATATATTGCGAGCAAACAAACAGTTGGAACAAATAAAAATCATTGCACTGGAGCTACACTCAGAGAATAATACACTCTCTGATTGAAGGTTGGCAGTTGACTCATTGAATGAAGCGATTGATAATGGAAAGATCGAACTAGGTAACCCATTTTTTCGATGCCAATTCAAAGCGCAAGCGATAAATCTAAAAGGTCCACATTCACCTAATAACGAATTCGAAAGTGGTGTAATTAAGATTCAAAGAGGACAAGTAAGTAACATGACTATTTCTGAATCACGAGCGTGTAACGTGCTGCTGGCTTCGAAATAGAGAGAAATCATTGAGCAATCTGAATAGGATTTGAAAAGCCCAGTATTGGGTTTGATTGCTCGAAAACGTCAAAAAATGCAAAGCAAGAGTAACAAATATATGAACTGCAATTTTATCCTTGGATCTACTGCACATTTAGAAAGATTGTGGTCGTTTGCTAAATTCATTTCACGCGAATATCGAAGTAGTATGTCTCCACTGACTTTTGAGTCCATACTATTCTTAAAAATGAATAGAACGTAATGGAACCAGAGAATTGTATGTTCCGCTCTCAAAAATGCTCGAGCAAACTTGTTGCTGAAGTCGGAATCGACGCAACATTCCTTAGAATAGACTAGGATAATTTCTGAGGAAAAGCCAGTACAATTGGAGAATAACTGTACTTCAATTAGTTGCAATTGCGATTGAAACGAAATGTTTGTGAACCGATTGATTGATGATTCTAAGTTCCTCCCAATCAATACCAATTGTATTGCTCCAAGCCCTGTTGCATTCATTTCATCCTAGGCGTGATTTTATTCTAGAATTGAGAGCCTCTATTTTTAGCCAATCAATAAAAAATAAACTTTTGAAAGCAACTAGTAGGTAGTACTAATATTAGGGGATGGTAGTCATATGAGTAGTTAATCAATAAAGTAGATGGCACAGCGAGCGAATAGTTAATCATCTAATTTTTTAGATCAACTACTGAAACTTTGCTACTTGTTCCAAAAGAAGTGACTGAATGAGTTGTTTGAGGTTACTAAATTTTCTGAATCTCCATTGCTTCGACGTTCTCGCGAAGAAATGCCAGTTCAAGTCCACTGGGCCGAAAAGCTCAACCTCATTGAAAGAACAGATGACGGAAGAGCCTGCGTCGTGTTGTATTTTCCTGATGTGATGCAAAATTAAAGTAGTTAAATAGTTAATCGAGTTCCTCGGTTCACTCAAAGTAGTTAATGATTTTAAATTTTCTATCAACTACCATTCTCTACTAATATACCAACATGTTTCGTTGACTTGGGATTTTGTAGTCATCAACTTCTCACGGAAAACCTACGCCATTTCTAAGTCAAATAGCTTGATACACACCGGAAGTTGAAGTCCACTACTTGAGAACTCCAGCAACTGCTGGCATGTATTATATTCAGAAGTAAATAAATGGAAGGCCTTGGATATGAAAACTCCAAATCCTAGACGTTTAGCACAGCTATGCGAAATCTAAGAAGAACATTGTGCAGTTGGGCTCGTTGCAGATAACGATTACGTCACATATGGACAAACATGAATATTTTCATCATAAAAGTTCACAGTTCATGTTACTGCGGTTGGTTTCATCATCAAGTAAAATATTAATTGTGCGAGGCATAGCATTTAGTCAGATCCCCTTTGCCACATCACTCCCCCGATAAAGGAAGCACCAAACATGGGAAACTCGTTTGTGTGCTACAAATCGATAAAAGAATCGGACGTTACCCCCGATTCGTTCGACACTCCTACTAGCGACGAAGTTCCAAGCATTGTGCTGTCCACCGATCCATCGCTACTTTGTAGCCGCATTCCGTATGGTGCGCAAGCATTGAAGTACAAACGGGAGGCACTTGAAAGAAATACAGGCCTCCGTTTGTTCAAATGGACGAATTCCGATGGATTAGGCCGCGATCTCCTACGCGGCGGAATGAACGCACTTCGAGCGCAAGTATTGGATCTCAATATGTTGTGCGACGCTATGAAAACATACAGAACAAGATTAACACATGCCAATGTTGCGTCGTTTTTCGATTGGCTAGGAAAAACGCTCATCTACTTCGAGAGATACATTTGGCTTGAGGACGACATTATTTTCAACATGTTCCTAGAAAAGGGTGTGCCTATTCGAGGCGCTATGAGTCCGTCCAAGAGAATGCTTCTCCGAGGTCGACTGCAGAAGTCATTCCACGATTTGTATGACGCCCACCTTCTATTTCGCGACAACCAACCGGCAGGCGAAACTTTCGCAGTAATTCCTCCATTGGTAGAAAACCTGACAGCACTGACAGTCGAGTATACCTCCAAGTTTATGCTTGTTCTTGTTCCACTCATAGACGAGCACTTCAGACGTTCGGAGATCGATCGCACATATGCTGATCTCATTCGATACATTCTCAATCACGACAACACAGAAGATAATATCGTGATTTACACGCTATGGATGAATCCTCAAGAGCTAAAGCGTTGGAAGCGGAAGAGCCGCTCTGTTTCGTATCGAATCAACAAGTTGTATTCTTCCTGGGAGAAGCACATATATGAAGACCATTTCAAATTCGCTGCCTTATTCGCAGACAAGTTGTATAGTGAAGCGAACGAGCATCATATTGACGTAGAAATAGAAATCTGGAAGGCGAATTATTCAAGAATCACTGCTCAGGCCGAGAGTGACAGCTTGGCCGACTCGTCTCTTGAGTGACTCATGCGCTTAAAGTTTTGTTACACTTGATCTAATTCGAGACGATCCTGTATTGTTTTCTCGTCAGTTCGAAGATTCTCGGAACACTAACGAAATGAAATCAAAGGGAGAAACACGAGGTATGTAAAAGTGAGCGCTTTCTACATTTTACGCAGTCCCGAAGAACTTCGACGCAGGGTGTGGTAGAAGGATAGCTACCATGGCTAATAGCAGGAGATATCCTAGAATCGCACGGACGCCATCTGGTTCAGTGAGCTCATTCTTCGCCGGTCGATCCAAACTCCACGGTCCAAAAGTGATAGCAGCGAGGAACACGAAGTAGTACGGCACCTTCGCACTCGCGAGTAAAAGGAAGAAGATAGTTACGCGGGACGCAAGCACTGCTGTCTTACGTCCATAGATGGCGAAAACAATACGACCACCGTCGAGCTGCCGAATTGGCAACAGGTTGAGAGCGGCGATAGTGAGACAATTTGCACCTATCACTGCTAACGGGTGCAACCCAATCCAGGCCTTTCCGTAGTCCACCAGAATGTTACCACTTGGTACAAATGTCGTCAATCCCCCAATTAGCAGCGAGCTGGATACCATAGACATTGAAACGGGGATAACTGATGGGAACGATGTTGATAGTTGAAGACCCAATACCAACAGCAAAAGCGACACCAACAATAACGTGAGTGCACCTGAAAATGCGATATCGAACAGGGCAGCGCGAGAGGGTGTAGGAGATGCCAGTTGAACAACTGCACCGAACGACCCCAATTGGTAAGACGGAATCAGGTACGGCAAGGCAAGACGAGTTTTCCTGCGTGCTGCGACGATACGTTGAACCAACTGCGAAATAATAACGACCAGAGCGATAGAAATAGCCATCGCGGAGACCGGCGCAGCGAGGAACAATTCATCAACAAACGACGGATTCGCAGGGAGCCCATACGCATTGCGAATAACACCGGAGTGCAGATTCGCGTACCCTCCACGCGCGAAGCAAGTAGTCAGTGTGATTAATGCAATAACCAAAGCCATGATACGCTGTCTTGAAGAGGACGGGCGTTTGTCGCGCGCGGTAGGTACAATAACAACCACAGGGCGCAGATCATCGTCGCCTTCAGCCAGGCACAACGTGTACTTATCCCCCAGTCTGTCATGCAGACGTTTCTCCAGTTTCGCCAAAGTGGCCTTCGGTTCTCCCCTCAAATTACCCCGAAAGATGAGCCCGCCAGGATGTGCCACGGTTTCCGTCGCGAAGAACGTCTCGGACCCGAAAATAAGACGTATTGTCGCGACGTCCTTCTGCGGAACAGAGGAAACTTCCACAGGTGCACTCGCAGCGACCAGTTTCTTTGATTTGTCTCCAGTTTTATCGTTGCGGTTCGATTTCTTCTCCGAGGAGACAACGCCGTTACTGCTTTTTTGGTCTTTGTTCGTGACTGTCAGTTTTGGTTTTTCTCCATCCTCATATGCAGTGGTTTCTTCAACAGCTTTCGCTTCGACTTTCGGCTTCACCAAGACAGCAGTTTTGTTCCCTTCTTTTTCTTCTGTAACATCAATCGTGCTTCCCATCAAACTCTTTTGCGCGCTAGGTTCCCGCTTTTTCTCTGTCTCTGTTTTCGGAACCTTCTCATCTTCCGACTTTTGGCCGAACCAAGGGAAAAATTTGGCAACCAGATTCACTTTTTCTTCCTCCTCTGATTCCTTGGTGCTTTTCAAAATGGTCTTACTTTCAGTTGGCTTCGAGGGCGGGACATACAACTCGCGCAAACTTCCCAAACGCTCAAGGAGACTTGCGTTCTTCGACTCCTCTACAGATTTCTTTTCCACGGTGAGAGGTTCAATGGATGGTGGCAGGTCCTTGGTTTCTTTGGAGTTAGTTTCAATTTCTTTCTTCCTATTCGGAACAATAACGTTTAAGAACTGGGTCCACACATCCTCGTTCTTGACATCACTCTTGACCTCTTGCCGAACTTTCTCTTCTTTCTTCGGGACGTCGTTCGACTCCTGAAAGTTGAAGACCAATGAATCTTCTTCTGCTTCTTTCGCTGCTTCGGAATCGGTCTTTTTCCGTCGCTCGCTCACTTTCCGTGACTCGACAGCTTTCACCAAAAACCCAAGGAACCCTTTGTCTCTTTCCTTATCATCTTTTTCCAACAAGCGTACGTTTTCCGCAACCGCAGTTTTTTCTTTTTCTTTCTCTGTTGTTTCTTCCATCAGCGGTTGCGGGCGAGTATCGACAACCGCTTTTGAAAACTGCTTTCCCTCCTCATCTCTCTCAGGCTCAGGTTTCGTTTGTTTCCCAAAAAACCACCACCGTCTACCCCGTTCGTAGGTGTTGTCACGATCCTGCTCATTCCCCTCGTTGTCCCGTTTCGCACATAGAACGATGACTGCCCCGTCGCGTATGATTGGAGACGTGAACGAAACCCCCTGTGCTACTGCAACATTTTTTCCCGCTAACCCCTGTCCCAGAAATACGCTCTGACGATGCCATTCATTTTCGTCAACGGGTCGCCGTCGTGCCCGCCGCCTGGTTCCACCAGGTCGAGACGATGCGTTCGGCACGGGAATGTAGGAGCCGACAAATGCCTGCATTTCTTCTGAACCGGGGCTAGAAGTCAGCACATAGCCAGCACAGTTCAACGTTGGTGAACAGGTACGACTTCTTGACAAACGAAATGGAAGAGTTCAGTGAGCGAAAGCAGAGGTCCAACCTTGAGCTCAAGTCAAACCCACAAATTATTTCGATTTTTCATGTTTCGTATGATGGTTCTGGCATTTTCTGTTTCGTCGGTGACCACCTTGCAGAAAGGGGACCATGTCAAATCGCAATCTGCGGAAACCACTATCTCTGACCGAGCTCAAGAAGAAGCGAGAGCTCGAGAAGGAACGTGAGTCGAAGCCCGTGTTCTTATCGGAAAAGGCACGTGAGGAGCAAAGCCGCATCGCCAAACGTGAGAAGCGCACGAATCGAAGTAATACTAACAACACACACAGGGAAGAACAATCCTCGCCAGCACGTGACGAGGATGATGGGTTTAAGCTTGCGGATTTGGAGAAGCGTGCCATTCAGAAGCGATATTTAGGGGACACGGGGGATGAGCGCGAACGTTCTCGGGCCTCCAAACCTAGTGACAAAGTGCGACTTCGCTTCAAATGGGATGCATCGGAGGATACGACTGGAGAGGAAGATGATATCCGGCGTCAGCTCCGTCGCAAGACGGAACGCAATGCGTTTGGTCGTGCAGGCCAAGGAAACGAGAGTTTTGATATCCACATTGGACGTAAGCGACGGACCAAAACCAGTGGACCAAGTATGCCTACCAAACGGTTTCGCGCTCGATACGACCGGCGTCGCTGGTGGGAGAAGGAGCGCTACGAAATGACTGAACGGGACTGGCGTATCTTTCGAGAAGACTTCATGATATCGGTCCGAGGTGGTAAGGTACCAAACCCCGCTCGGAATTGGTCAGAATGCGATTTACCCGAAAAGATTGTGCGACCCGTCGCAGCCATGTTTGAAAAACCAACTCCCATCCAGATGGCAACTATTCCAATCTGTGTACAGGGACAAGATGTAATTGGCCTTGCTGAGACAGGGTCGGGTAAGACGGCTGCGTATGTCTTACCGATGTTGAAACATATTTCCAAGCTTCCTTCTCTCACTCTGGAACTGGCACGGCACGGCGCGTACGCCCTTGTACTAGCCCCCACACGTGAGCTTGCGCTGCAAATAGAGGAGGAGACGAAACGTTTTTCTGAACCCCTTGGTATCCGTGTGGTAGCCGTTATTGGTGGCGCGGATATGGATCATCAGGCGAGTGAGTTGCAGCTTGGCGCCGAAATTATTATTTGTACACCAGGACGAATGGCAGATCTCATCGGTCGGAGATTGGCAGCGTTGGGAAACTGTACCTTTCTAGTCCTGGACGAAGCCGACAGAATGATTGACATGGGCTTTGAACCAAAGGTCCTGGAGATTATGAGCGCGATGCCTGAACAGAACCCGGATGAAGGGGGGAAGGATAAGATTGCGACTGAAACTGGTGCTCGAAAATCGAGAAGAAGACAGACCCTGATGTTTAGCGCTACTATGGTTCCGGCAGTCGAGAGGCTCGCGCGAACCTATCTCCTGAATCCAGTGATTGTAACAATTGGTGAAACTGGTCAAACGGCGGACAATGTTATCCAGAAGGTCGAGTACTATGAAAACGATGGTAGACGTCGTAACAGACTCATCGAGCTCCTCAAAGAACTAGAACCGCCCATCCTCGTGTTTGCCAACACGCGAAGTGGGTGTGAAGTTGTCGCACGATTCGTCGAGCAGATGTCATCGGTTCGTGCTATTGTGATGCATGCTGGAAAATCGCAGGATATTCGTGAGAGCAATTTGGAAGGATTCAAAAGTGGGCGTTTCGGGGTGATGATAGCGACAGATGTCGTGGGGCGCGGTATTGATATCAAGGGTGTGAAGCATGTCATCAATTACGAGATGCCTGAAGAAATGGAGAAGTACACGCATCGCATCGGTCGAACTGGACGAGCTGGCGAGAAAGGTACCGCCTGGTCGCTCACCACTCCGAATGACTCGGACATTTTCCCAGCGCTCCGCAAACTTCTCCAACAGGCGGGTGCGGATATTCCTCGCGAAATTGACCGATACGATGGTGTGCCTACCGGTCCCTCCCGTGGTGTCGCGCCGAACTATGGCAAACCCATCATCGACTGACCCCTAGCGATTGGTCCCGTTCTGTGCATTTACTGTTAACGAAGTGGAGGATAGCATAGTTCTGAAGGCACTCACTTGATAATGAACAAACGCTCGGCGATGCGAAACCCAATGAGTAGACAGTGAACCTAAACGAAGTTTAGATGAATACCCGATCTTAGTGAGCTCTACATTACGTAACCTAGCAAAAAATTCAAGTTTCGATCGGGGCGTAGCCAGTGCGTGATTTCTTAATGCTCTTGTACGCATACGCAATCACAATGCACCCGATAACTCCAAACAGCGCGCCACTCCAGAAATTGCGGTATCCACGCGCGTGCACGTGCTGTGTGACAGACATTGGGTAGTACGGCGGAACTGTTTCCACGGTTGCCTTCACATTTGACGTACTGGTCAGATTGTGCAACCGACCATGCGCGCGTCGCAGCGCTTCTCGTCCCTTCTCGGCATTGGTCTCCCTATTAACGAAATAGCCCACACGTTCAAGCCATTGTTCGGGGTAGAAAAAGCTGTCCATGGTGATCTTCGCCGCGTTGGGATCGCGCATGATAAATCCGTCATGTAGCTTGGCGACCAGTTTCGGGAACAAGTCTTTGTACGTTTCATGCGCCAACATTGCAGCTTCGGCCGAAAACTTGCGCATCATTAGCCTCGCTTTCACAGTGTTGCCGCTCTCGACCATTGCCTTCATCTTTCGGTCGAACGCCTCGACAATGCTCGGCTGTTCCAGTCGTTCCTGCACTTTGCGAACAATCGGAATAGCATGCCGATAATACCGATGCGCCCAGTTCGAAACGAGTGCGACACGCCAATAGTACGAGTCGTCATCAACACGGAACAAGGAACCTCGTGATAACGGAGCTGGTACCGCGCCACCCGAGAGGTACAGCGGAATAAACGACGACGCGTCTGGCTGCTGCTGAGCATATCGGATCATAGCACCGACTTCGTTTGGTAGATGCGCACATCCGCGACCTACAGTAGCATAAGAAGTACGGAACATGGAGATGCCGCGAGCGAATTCTCCAGATTTGGCACGCTCGAGTGACATGTTACCCACTGCTTCAGAGTCGTATCTATCCGGGTCCCCATAGGGACCTGCGGCAACACCCTTGGTCAAGTCGTACACCGTACCATCGAAGTGGTCGCGTTGAATCGCCAAGATTGCTTCAGGTGTCAACTTCCTCCTGACTTTCACCGAAAATGGGAAATCCGGCGGCAAATCGGTTTCAGTGGTAGAATTCAACACACCCGCCAGTAGTGGATCCGCGATGGTGAATACACGCCAGCGTCGCAGTGTAGTGTAGGATGAATGGGGCCGTGCTAGTCCGTAAGTTGCGGCAAAGTCGAGCCGTCCCTTCGCGTCGGTCTTGGTCAATTTGTGACGTTTCGCGACGGAGTGAAGGTTTTTCGACGCCAAGAACGTTTCCTTGTCCGAAAGGTCCACGCCCCGAATAATGAAAAAGTTGGCCACAACCGTGAGATGTCCCTTCGGCACTCTTTGGGCCGCCCATATAGCGCTTCTCCCACTGTCATCAGGTAAAACATGGAACACCCATGCCTCGTGCTTATCAGCCACCATGAGAGTTTCACCAGCTTCTGCGAACTTGGAATCCAAATCCCATTCGGCCCCATAATATCCGTACTTGGTGGCGTGTAAGCCCATGACCTCAACCGCTTCCCGTGCGGACGTGGAACGCTCGAGTGCAATCTTCGACAGTTCGCTGACATCGAGAAGCGCGTGACCGCCATCACTGACGGGCTTTGATACGAATACCGCGGGCCCAGTAGATTCACCGATGGATACCTGGTGCTCATTCATGAGCCCATAACTACTGCCAGACTCAAACAACGCAAAAGTTTTCTGGACTTGTGGGATGTACCCAATTGGCTTCGATTCGGTCCACGCTGACAATTGCGACTTGGACCCTTGTAGATTGGCACGTGACCATGTACGCGCACGATTCGATACTACATGGGGGTAATCGAATCTTACTTGGTATACGGGCCTTAAAGCCCCCTTCGGATGAATACGAGCAGGAACGAAGGCGAGCCGAAAATCGCAGTCCTTGCAGTCCGATGTTGAAGTTGTGTATGAACATCGGTCAGTTGTAGCCGCAGGATCGATTGCGAGGCTCGTGCACGCGGTAACACGGCCGATAATCACGAATAACACCAAGATGGTGATGGTGTACATGGTGATCCGGCCCATCGCCGAAATTGTGACCCAGTTCTTCGCTGCCGACGGTCGGTCTTCAGTGGCGAGGTCAGATTAGTTTGGCCACTCAAGTAGTAATGGGAGAGGGATCCTGCCTGTAATGACGTTTCATTTGTTGATTGGTGCATTCATGATGATGCGTGCCTCTGAGGTTACATGGATACGAGAACTCCCCTAGCAGTTTACTCAAATAACCTTGAGTTCTGCACTGTGCAGACATCCTCTGACTGACGTGTCTAGAATGATAAAGCCTGAAGGTAGGTCGACGGCGGAAACACTGTAAGAATAACAAGTATGTCTTTGTCCTTTACCCGTGCCGTACAAGACTGGCGGACCTTAAACGCTAACAAGAGCGAATGGGTACAGCACCACTATATCTCGAAAACTTAACCGAACTGTACAGGCGCATCCTTCAATTTCACAAATCCGAATCCAGAAGGTGAATGAGCAAGGTGGAGCGTACTGTACAGTGCAATAGTACAACAGGACAATTTATGAGCCAGCGAAACGGAGTAGAGGCTGGCTATAGTTGCTCGTACAGTAAATTAAGCCGTAGGATTAGTAGACGCATCTTCCTGCGTAGAATTCTCTTCTGTAGTGTTGGCGGCTGGCGCCGGATTCGCCCCCTTCTTACCCTTGCCTTTGTTCCTACCCTTCCTGCCACCGGCGTTCTTCTTCGCTCTTGTGGTCTGCGCACGACCCTGCTTCTCCGCCTTCGCATTCGAGCGCTCGTGGTCCATCTCTGCAATAACCTGGTCACTGAACGGCGCGGGGTTATCCAGCGGCGGCGCATACCCCACCGCCTTGGTATCCAACTTGTCCGCAGATTTCGCGAGCGTGATAGATATCGACGACATCGTACGCTTCATTTCAAGGGTCTACCACACAGTTACAGTCAGTAACACGCCATCGCCGCGCCGTGCTGCATACGCGCATACGTACTCGTAGCCCCTCCTCGAGCGGCTCATAGCGGTCCCGAATCGACACCGAGCGCAGCTCGATGACCTGATGCACCGCGTAGTTTCGGCGCAGTATCTCGGCGACCGTTACCGCACGATTAATCGCGCGACCGAGCGCGACCAGTTCTACCAGCCCGCCGTCGTCGGCCAGCTTCTTCTCCGCATACCCGATGTAGTTCACCAGCTTCCCCGACACATTGATTCGCACGATGTGGTCCGCCGTCGGCAGCGCCTCCGCTGTGCTCTTCGGATCTACCACGCGGCGATACTTCTCCATTGTTGTGATGGGCGCGAAGCGTGATGAGGGAGCGTTTAATGGGACAAGTATTACGACCAGTCGTAATCCTTAATACAGTAACATTAATTTTGAATTCTTTTCACCCTCTGTGGATAGAATTGAATTACAAATACCCACTATCTAACGCAATATGGAAAGTGCCCATCCCGATTTGGAAGTCAATCTTTTTCAACGCCTTAAAGTCGGATCAAAATCATGATGTGTTTTGTACGTTAAAATTTCGCCTGTGCATTAAATATTGCTTGTGCATTGCTGGTATCCCATTCTTGACTGAGTTAAAAGAAGAGAGCCATCATCCAGTCACCTGTGCTCACTTCGTCATCTTCCTGTGCAAGGACCTGTGGACACACAAACCATCCAACTGATTCGAGACTGCTGCAAACCGACGAAGAGTGAAACGAAGAGGAGGCGTATTCATCATGGCACCGAAATCACTTCGATTCGTGCTGCCGGCGCTGTTGTTGGCAGCGACTATCGGCTGTTCACTGGCACATTTTTGCGGGGATGACAATTGTTTCGAGGTATTGAAGCTCACACGAAAAGCCACAAAGGCGGAGATTCGTCGAAGATATCGCAAACTATCTCAAACCATGCATCCCGACAAACGGCCAGGTGTTGAAAGTGCGGCGGCAGAGTTTCGTGCCATTGGAAACGCATATGAAACGCTGATTGACGATGAGAAGCGAGCAAAGTACGAGGACTTTCTCGACAATCCCCTCAAGTACCCTGAATTTCTCAAGGAGAAATATTACTACGCGCCCAAAACTAATGCCACCTTCGTGTTTGTGGTGCTCGTCGGTGTCATGACGCTCTTGCATTGGTTGCAAATGAACAATTCGTACAAGATGACAAAAGCGCGAATGCGTGAGAGCCAAAACTTCAAGAATGAAGTGTCGAGACTCGTGAAAACAAAGGCAGCACCGAACAAGGAAGCAGCCGCAGCAATGATTGACCTCGATAACGTTGGAATTCCGAAACCGGATTGGCATAATTTGTTCATCGTCAAGGCTGTGTACTTGCCGGTGCATCTGGCCCGTTATGTGGCGTGGTGTGCGAAGTGGACCTTGAAATATCGCATCGCCAAGAAGGAGAAGGATGAGGAGGACAAGTTGTGGTTGATTCAGAAGAACATGGACAAGACAGACAAGGAGTGGGACATGATTTCGCAGGAGGAAAAGAAGGAATACTTGGCCAAGGGATTGGATGACCCAGAAGAATGCGTCGAGTATTTGAGGTTGAGGAGGATTCAATTGAACAAGGCAGGAAAGTTGAAGAAGAAGAAGAAGCACACCCCGATTCCTTACTCCGAAGTCGAGGATGTTAACATGTAAGCGTCATCCGTCTTCTCGCTCTGTTTCGTTCCTGCAGTTTGTGCACATTTTTATTCATTACTTTGTGTTGCTGGTAAACTTTTAGATTCTTGCCCATTCACTCACTCGCTTGTTGGTCGACTTTGGGGGCTTGGTAACAGGGAGTGGCTGAAACATGAAGAATTGGAGGACATATCGCCTGCACTGTACGAAACGGTATTACGAAACGAAGGTTCCTGGTGTCCTAAATTAGTTCTGTAAGTTGGATATCCAATGACTGGCTATAAGTTGATTAAAGCTTACAGTACTGCCTATTTCGTTAAGAAAAATTGAGACGTGGACATGTGTCATCAAAAACGCTTTACTGTTAGATGGGAATAGATGGGAATGGGAACTGTAAAATTCTACTCGTGCAACCCAGTTCGTTACTTCACCATGGTGATAAATACCCAGAGCACTACACTTTCTGCTATGACAGAGCTTTTTTGATTTGAAAACGATGCAAATCATGCATTCGTCAAATCCGCCATGGGCGTGCACGCTCACAACGTTAAGACTGGATGAAGTGACACCGATATCAATCAATGCAAGGATGACACACTTGTTGTTGCGTGCCACTTGAGAGCCTCAGACTAGTGTTCGAGTAGTTAAATGCGTAAGAAACTTGTCCATCTCTTTGTCGACACTTTGTAGAATAAGAGCTGAGATCACGCAAAAGTAAAGGCAACCAAAAATCTGATCAGTTACTGCCTCCTGCTTAGTTGCAGTCGGTGGTTCTAAGAACACTGGCAAAGTCAGAGATAAATTTACTAGAGTGCTGAAATGTCTCAAGTTGATCCTGTTGTTGGGACAGAAAGGCCTGGGTTCATTTATCGAAAACCGAAGCCAGCTACGCGATTATAGCACATTAGAAGATCATTAACATATGCCACTCAGGGTACAGAAGGCTACAAATGCGACTTATTCTGCGAAAAAAGCTAATACTGAGGTTGTGGTAAGCTTATTCTTGCTACTCACTGTAAATAAGTCATTGAATCTGCCAAGAGTAAGAAGCTTAATGAATAAGAAAATGAAAGCTGATAACTGTAAGAAAAAAATAGAAGCGTCAGGCAAGTTCGTGAAGAGATGAAGAGATGAGGTAAATTTGCTCGCGGTTTTTGTCCTGACAGTTCGAAAAAGAGAAAAGCACTAACCGCAAATTGCGACAACAGGTAAAATTTCTCAACAAAGATCGATTGCAAACAGGGTAGTCATATCGCTATCGTATTGGCTAGAGAGTTCACAATGGCCATAATTAATCAAATAGACACAAATAGAAGCAGCTGGGTGAAATTGACTTTTTCCTTCACGGTCTTTCGACTTTATCACAACGCGTAGGTCATTTATAGTTGTTTTACAAAATGAAAGTAACTGGCTGTTCGCATCATAGCGGTCGGCTGTTGATTTTTCTAGGGTAGACCTGTTGGCCTCTGACTAAGGTCAGATGGGGCGCAAAATTAGTTCTGCAGAAATGAAATAGTTTAATCTCATTGACAAATAAATTATGGGCTTTATTGTCCGATACTATGTATTCGACCTGCCTCTGTGTGTAATCTATTATTCATTTAATGGGTCGGAGTTCCGTGTATTGAATTTTGTTATTTTGCTTTTGTTAATTGGAAACATATGCGAATTGTAGAACTTGAGATTTTTGCTTGTATCTTGTAAGCTCAACCCAAAAAATATTTGATAAAATAATCCAAAACTTGTGAAAATTGATGATTTGCTAATCTGTTCAAAGAAAATTTTATTAAAAGAACCTACTAATTGAATAAAGCGTTTTCAGTGCTGTAGCTTTTGAAAAGAAAATAATGGAAGAAGTGTATATGCTGATGCAGAGAAAATGCGCTGTATGGATCCAAGAAGGATATAATGCAACAGACTTTTTGATATTGTTCAAAATAGATTTCAGAGGAAGTACATCAATGCGGCAATACAACAAAGATTACAAAAAAGTAGTTTTATGATGACAAATGAGGAAGTAGGCACTTTTGAATCGTTAATGATTCACGAACTGAATTTTTGGAGCTATTTTTATAAATATTCTAGAACGTTTCTGTGTACAGAAGCAGCGCAGACGGTCTAGGATCACTCAACGGTCTAAAATGATTTACGCAAGTCAGCAATAAAAAAATCTAAGGATTAGTAGATTGATTCATGCACGAATTGTCGAAAAGAGCTTATAGACTATGATGAATACCTAAAACGAATCGTTTTACCGATTAGAGCAAGCGTTTGCTGTATGGAAAAGTGACAAAACAAATATGCCGAATCTGGAGCAATGAACGCCTGAACATAATTTGTGAGATGATTCGAAGCTCATGATCTATTCTAGTATTGTGTGTTTTATCACAAAATAAAATAACCTGGATTTATTTTTTCAGAACAGAAATAAGGTACTCAAATAAAATTCTGCGTTCTTCTTAGTTTTGTAAGCTCCGAGATTGCACCGAAGTATAGTTTTTCATCATGATGAAGCTTTCTCACTTTATACTAGGGAAGTGCAAGAATTTTTTGAATTGAGATATACTCAATCAGTGGGTGGTCATGAATTTCCTTCATTGCCTTCAGATTTAAAACTGTTGCCGTAGACATTTGTCGTAGTTTTGGTTAGACGCTCCTTCTGCTCACGATGAAGTCCCAAGCCTTCACC
>JAAUYH010206567.1_pt1 | contig 23263 bp, 12 predicted proteins | sample 7278061 | NCBI WGS metagenome assembly JAAUYH01 (sample SAMN14350203, study PRJNA611818) | marine sediment metagenome | isolation source: surface marine sediment (0.6m) | place: French Polynesia: Moorea | collected 2018-08 | reverse complement strand
TTTTCTTCTTCTTGTCACTATTCTATGAATATTCAAGAAATACTGTACCTAATCAACAGTAATCACATTACCAAATTTCTTCCGGTCAAGTTTTCGAATTGATCAGCAGTCGCATCACATCAGGATCATCCATTAAATGCATTGCTGTTTCACAGACAAACATCCAGGTTAGCTTCACTCCTAGATCCATTTCGTGTCTACTATCATCCTCCACGGCAAAGAACATCACAAATCTCTATTGAGATCGCTTGTAACATCTGCCATTAATTGCTTTTCGATACAATCGTCTCAAATAATTCCTGGGTTTCTCGGATTTATCGATGATTTGATTTCGTTCCTATCTGACGTTAGCTTATGTAGATACTGAAGTGCAATCGGTAACCATCTCGCTGCTTTTCGTAAATTACTTGCTTTCGATTTTGCAGTAAACGGAGAGTGAACTTGATCCACTACTGTAGATGCGAACTTCTCAAAACTACCGATTAATAATCCCTTACACATTTGCATCAAAAAATTGCACTAGCGCGGTATAGGAGTTACTCCACACTCATATGTTACTTCGGCGCAATATACAAAGCAACTTTCCTTCACCACGTCGTACTGTGTCACTCATTTCCGCATTTCCAGTCACTCTCAAGTTAATATTTGTGACATTTTCGAGCCTTAAATTTCGCTCGCTACATTATAGCTAGTAATCAACCCACTCCACATTTACCCCTCGAGAATGCCAAGACACTATTTGCACAGCGTAAGGTACTACTGACCACGTTCATCGTTCAACGATACTACTTTGGTGAGATGTAAGATAATGAAGTTTATGATATATTTCGGGCAAAAAAGATGGCGAGAATGAATCAAGTAATATTGATCATCTGGAATATGAATTGTTTTGGGTAAAATTTCAAAGAATAAACAGCTTACTTTACGAAAGGTGTAGAGCAAATAAATATAATGAATTATTCAAATATCTTATGATATTTGCGTTCACGAGGACCTGTTAATACATGAAACAGTTATGACGGAGTAGTTTGAGATTGATTCCGAGCGTATGCAATTTTCTTCGTCTAATTTAAAACTAGGAAATAGGGAATGATGCAATTCGAAACGGTGCTACTCCAATATAATACATAGTTCCGAGAGAAATCTAGTTCGATAAATAATTCAATGTCAAACCATAACAAGTACGAAGAATATACGAAAAATTTAAATAATTCAAATTAGAATATATTTTTACAAGTCTGCTTGTCTGTCAATATCTGTATAAAGCTCCAGGCTGTGAGATATGTGACGGTCAATTTCTAATTAATTTCGATCCAAGCCAAGCATTGTTAACAAAACTTGCATACTAGTGCAGACCGTTTGTCACTGACACCCATTTGCTTGTTTTTTGAACTGTGAAATGGCTTTTTAATTTGCTCGAAGAAAGTAAAAATATATCGTCAGACTTATAGAGCGATATCTGATTTACTTTTTCTCAGATTAGAGTTCGATTAGGCATTAGTTCATAGTTCATTCTACTTTTCCACTGTTTCTTGAATACTTACAAAACTTGATGTGACCTTAGGGCTGGCAGAAGATTACAAAGCTCGCAAAATATTTCTAAAGATCAAAGTTTCTGGATTCATTGATTTTTGTAAGCGATGAGGCTGAGCTTATGATATTAGATTATCGGTTTATTTTGAATTTACCATTGATTTTAAGTCCAGTTTCCCGTCATGTAATAGTACAGAAACCCTCGGCTACGGTCTGGTTGTACGAATTTCATAACTAGATGTATTTCCCCTCTCTTTCTGGATGCACGACTCGTTTGTTCTGATCAGTCCCTAGACCGGTCCTTATTTTTCCGGTTACAACTTGGTCAATCACAGAAGAAACTTACGTTTATTACGTTTCCTTGATTAGAACAGAGTACATGATAGGATTTTATCATTAAGTAAATAAAGCGAGGATACTCACCGCCAAAACTCGTCTCTATTCCACATTCGCGCCTAAGGTGACGACTGAAAATTTATGCATCCGGTGCCTCGCTCGATCTACTCGAAGACGAGTGCACTGAGTGTACCGTATAAGCTACCTGCTCTGGACTTCAAGTCCGATCGTATCGCGACACTTGATTTAGTCGGTACAGTACCGCTGAATGTCTAACTGTCCTTCGTCATCGAAGAGGGAACCTATATCGTGAAATTCCTCTCAAAGCGATCTAATTTACACAGTTTTTGGATCACGCACCAGATAATCCCGGATCAAGCCTGTAAGCAATGCAGCGACTGTTGCTGAAGTGTCCGAAAGGCCTTACGCCAACACACCTGTTCCCTGTGTGTCAGCTCCTGGAGCGAGGCACGAATACCAACTCCTGGTATTTCTGGAGCACTACTGAAATGCGATATCACATTACGTCGCAGTCTCTGAAAGAAAACAACTGTAGTATTTGGTGCATTATCCATATTTCCTGGAGCACATTAAGAACACCGCCTACGGTTGTCTTTCTCATTGTTTTGCGCTGTTAGTTTTGTCGCTGATGGCAACCGCTGAGCGAGACACACTCCAGAGATTGTTTGCTGTCCACTTCCAGAACGTTGTCCTTTGAACTCGTTCGAAGCACTAACAGCCTTATTGTCGGTCACTTGCCGCGAGCATCGACTCCCATGGACGTTCCGAGAACACTGCTTTGAGCTATTTATTTCCGCTGTGCTGTTTTTGTGTTTCTTTATACATCAACAACTTTTCATTAGTTCTATATCCATTTTCTACATCTCAAAGCGGATCCAAAAAGCTGCCTTCTTTGCCGGCTAGAATGCGAACATCCTGAGTTCCGAAACAGTCTGCCTCACTACTTTTATTTTCATCGCCTATTCTACCTCGACGACTTAGACTCAGAATGAATTTCTGATTTAGACTTTGAAAGTTGAAGACATGAATGATGACATACAAATTGATCAGTGCCTTTTTTTCATTCGGTTTAGAATTTCTGCACCTCGAGAAAATTTTGACAATAGATTATAATCATAAAGTCGATGCAGATGAAGAATATGAATTATAGTGTAGGAACGTAATTTGACAGTATTCCTAAAATTTTTCAAAGGCACTTTTCTTTGATCATAAAGTAAGAAGAAACTTGATTAATTAATTTAGCAAGAATTTTCAACGGGAAATAGGTGATATAAAATCAACAAAGATCGATGTTCAAATGATCGCTGATGTTGCCTTGAAAAATATCTTAGTTAATGGTTCTCTATTTGAAACCGAGTAATTCTAAGTAAGGTTCATTGAATTTATGTTTCGAGCTCGTTTATTTCGGTCAAGCTTTAACATAGTTGAACAAATTAGATCGTTCAGAGCATTTCGTACTAACCAAAATTTGCAGTTCTTCATCTAAAAAATCAAACCTCAGTATTTCAAATACCCAATAAATATAAAGCAGAATTATTTCAGTGATGTATCGTTTTAGAGAGTATATGCAGAATCTTTCCAACGTCCCAATACGAAGAGGAAATGTAAGTACCGTTTTTTGGATGCCTACTCTTCGAAACACCGCAACGTCCTCTATTACTTGAGTAGATGTGTGTCGGTAGGGCGACCGGTAAATTGATAAATTTCGCCCATGTGAAATGAGAAACAACAGAGATGATGATCCTCTTAAATGCTTTCATCTGTGGGAATGAAACGTGCTCCTGCAACTGCCCAGTCTCTCGACGTCAGGTAAGGGCTGCAGATAGAGCTTGTGTTATTTTCGATTTCTTTTAATTTCCAGTCAACGACAGTTAATAACTCATTAACAGTCTGTGGTCATTCCTAACTACTATTATCAAACAGGATCCTACATAAGTACAATTTGCAGCCCCCCTAATCAAGCAACTTAATAAAGGCATTGAGTTTAAATTTTGATTTTGATAAGTAGAAAGCGCTCGAGCAGTGTAAGTTAGCAGCCATTGATTCAGTATCTGAGAATCTTGCACATACCATCTATGGTATTATAGAATATCGAATTAATGCTTGACTTCCATCAATGTCGGCCTTTGCAGGCAGCTGACAGTAATGAAGTCCCATGGACCTCATCCTAGATCTCGCAGTCTCCTTTTCCAGAACGCTTACGGATAAATTAAAGTCTGCATTTACGTAGGCTTTCAGATTGTATACATGCATATAGTGTAGATGAAGCAATCATAAAATGTTCGGAAGATTGTAGGAATTTGGCAAATTTTCACAAAATAGAGAATTTCCCCTCTGTCTTCCAAATAGATATGAGAAAATGAATTGATGGGAATCAAGAATACAAACCAATTAAAAAATGAAAAAACGAGTAAAGAGAGAAATAGCGTATCGAATAGTAATCGGGTTGATTCCTTGTTTCCTTTGAGCTCGGACGATTTCTGTATTGTTGTATGCACTTTAAATATTTCTAACAATACAATTTCAATGTTTTTTCAACATTATTATGCTGCCTAAAGTTATATATAAGAGTAAATGTGGCACTTCTTGATTTTTCTTCTAGGACTACACTGAAACATTATGATAATAATGAAAGGTTCAAGATTGCCTCCGTGGTATAGCACATATATTTATTCGATATACATAAAGCCAAATCAATAGTTTGATTCCAAAATACGTGCGGCATTTAACAGGTGCGCACTAGCTAGTTTTCGAAATCAAAATTCTGGAAACTATGTAGTTGAATTTCTGATCGTTTTACAAGAATACAAACGAGAACTACGGGGCTTTCAATGATCTTACATTGCTTTTTCTTACTTAGAACTGGATTGATACTCGACTCGACAGTACCTGAAAGGAAACATAGATTTATGTCAGAACTCAAAGATGACGATGATGGCCAGGATAAGTCTGTTCTTCGTGCTATCACGGAATCTTTACGTCCATAGATGAGATCACTGTTTGTATACAGGACCTGAAATTTAAACCGGCTAAATTATTTACTAATCGCATTACTCTTGAGTACGTAATCGATTTTTCTCGGCTAAAATTGAGCTACGGAAGAGGCTTTCCAGATCGGAATGACCTAGCCACACTGGGATAATTGAAGCATAACGTATTTTTGTCACTTCCTCTCTCCTCCCATACCTTTACATAATGATCGTGTCATGCGGGCTGATGTACGACTAACCCAAAAATTTTTATGCACTAGTCCCATTGCTTTCTAAGCCAACTTTGAGAAATCACATAGACCTTTTTAAGCGATACAAGCAGGATGATAAGTTTTGTACGTAATTGCTTTAGAAGTATTCGAGCAGAAGTACTATGCAAAAATAGTGCCATGGTCCTCAATATTAAGCTCTGCAAGTGAAGTATGCCTTGTACTGAAACTCGTAGTAAAGCAGGTGATAGGAAACTTATCTTTTTCATTGCTAAAAATTAGTTATACCCATTCCCATTGCTATTCACTGTCAAATCCTTGGAAAATTATTTTCACGTTTCTAGCACCCCACTCAATCAACTTTTTTCGCAAGAAAACTATCAAATCTACTTTTGGATAAATGCATTTATACTTCGCATGCCTTCTTTTTTGACCGTCATGAACCTTACCTTTCATCGTAATGTTCGTTATGATCAAATCAGCACATATTCTCTGCGAAGTACTTTAAGAATTTTACACGGTATATCGAGAGTAAGACATAAGAGATCTGACCTGACAGTTGCTGTATTTTTAAATCATATTCAGTAGACATTCTGTCTGCGTTCACATTACGTAGCTGTCTTAGCTTGTTTCCCTACGTCTTACTCGTTGATTGGTTGCCAATTTTTAATGGTTTCGTTTAGTGCCTTTCAAGATGAGATCGTCTGAAATTCACAAAATGATTACGAATTTCTTGATTTAGTGATTGTTTATTAGGAAGTCGTAAAAAATCAAGTCCCAGTACACACCAGTAATAAGTGTGTATGATGCATGCTGTCACATACGCTCTAATCGATATGTGTGCCAACTGTCTCGTACGCTCGAAACGGTGTGAAGTTTCCACTGTCGCGTATGAGCGACATTTCTTGTCTCGTAACATTATTGCGTGTTTCCTGTATTTGATCGTATTTCGCTTACGATTGGTTTATGAGCTTTCTATCGGTGTCCTGTTCTCCCAGTTTGGTTAGATAGTTGCTAAGATAGGTGCTACTCAATTCCCTTTATGCTTTCAAATCAGTTTATTCATATCAGATGCAATGATTGATAGTGAATAAATGCCTTGGTAGCTCTTCTAGGAGGATGCAATCGATTATCAAAAGTACAACTACAGTGTTTTCCATTCGGCATACCGAGAGGATCATATATTCAAGCCACTAATTTTTGGGTTACCCTGTCGAGTGTTTCTACAGTTAGGCCAGGCACAGGTACAAGGTGAAATCTTAGGGGCCGTTCCCTTACGGGTTCCGCTCTGTGGTGCATAGTTGGTCTCCTTCAGGCGGTGACGCAATCTTGTAGAAGGCGCCTGGTCTGTCGACTCGCTGCTACACACCGCATCCCATTTCGGGTTGCAACCAAGGCCCTCGCAGGTCATGCGGCAAATTATGTAGTCTAAAAGACTGACTGATGTTCTACTGATTTTTCTTTTGAAGCAAACCACTTAATTATATTGAAACACATTTGATGGTGGAATCCACTCCCTTTTTCAGTTAACGCTGGATCGAGAAATCAAAGGAAAAATTTTTTAAATATATTTAGATCTGTCGTGTTCACGTGTGAGCAAAATACATATATAATAATTATAATTCATATGTTATTCTCAAAAAAGATACTTCAATCTTTTCAACGCAATATACTTATGCTTAAGAAGTTCAGGGATAGTACGAAGTATTGGGAGACTTCTTGCCGCTTGAATTCCAGATTCTTTGCTTTTTACCAAGTGTTAGTCATGTGAACAGGCCGAAAGAATTTTGATGCTTGTATTTGAATAGGGACATTATTTCGATGTGTTTTGTTCAGTTCTCTTTAGAATAAATTTAATACGTGTGAGTAGCAATGAGAATTATTATTCCAGCATTAGTGGAGAGATTTGAATCAAATTTCTAGTGAATAAAGTACTTTTCACATGAATCGCGAAATCACAATGATGTATATCTGCGTAAGAAAGCTTTATAAAAGAGAGTTCTACATCTACTATGCATGAGTGGCATCAAAATTCTACGATTTTTTCACGACTGACGCTGATAACTTAAGAGACTCATAGTATCAACTGAGAAGAATAATTGAGAGTATATATGCCGATTTGAAAGATCTTAAGAGTGTAGAAAGCATAACAGAAAACCTAAATCACTGCAAAATAGTTCTCATAATCTAGAAATGTAACAGGCTCATATATCAAGTCTGACTTGAGGGCAATATAAGATGTTTCTCGGTTATCAGTATGAATCAGAATTTTGTTCATTTATCGATTTGCTAAATGAAAAGAATGGTGATTACATGCATGGGCAGGAAGTAGAGAATGTAGTAAATGTTTCGGAAATTGCACTAATGAACCATTGTACAAACTTCTCAAAAAGCTAGTCAGCGAGTGCCGCTTACTTACTGAATCAGTACTCAAATTCAAACCCTTTCATGGCCAAGTGCACATTCTTGAAAAATTCGTACTTCATATAGAGATCAATCTGCAGCATTCAGATTTGTACGGATAGGATAGAACCTAAATGAACTCTGATTTGTTCGACGAGGCCAAACGCCACTTTTCCCGATACTTTCCCAACAAGAATTTTGATGAAATTTCCGAGCCCTGATTTTTCCCGATACTCCCGAATAGAATTTTGGTTAAATTTGGGAATATAGGGAATAGGTAAAAGGGGAAAACTAATTGTGCATGCAGGTCGACAAATTTAATCAAAATTCTACTTGGAGAGTATCGGGAAAAAACAGGGCTCGGAAATTTAATCAAAATTCTTGTTGGGAAAGTATTGGGAAAAGTGGCGTTTGGCCTAGCCCGATTTTTTTAGATGGAACTCGACAAAGAATCGAAGCAATATCCAGGCAAGTCTTGCAGGTGGTATATTGATATAGGCTTGAGTCTATCATCGTACAAAAACCTGTAAATTTAGTGTTCTCCACATAATTAACAATATGTAGTAAATTGTTTTTGTATCTTAGGGAATGTGGCTTTTGCCCTGCTGAACAAATCCGTTGAAATCATTCAAATCAAACCCTGGAGGTTAGTTTGAGTACGGTACATCCAACCTCACTGCATAATAGTTTCGTAGCTCATGTACGGTACAGACCAAGGTCTAAATAGGCGACTCGGCTTATTCATTGTTAATTTCAAACATGTGCCACATCATCAGAGCTTTTCTCCTCCTCCCCCATCAGTTCTGCGGAAATCTTCATTGATGACTATGTTTTATGGTTGTACAGTTAAAGGAACTCGTTCTTCATCCCTTTCAAAAGTACTAATAGTGAGGAAGCATGCTTATTGTTCAACTCACGCCGGAATGTACAACTAAGAATTTTTAACTAAAATGTCGACCGTTTGGCGCTGGCCGCCTGTCAAGAAGTAACTGTTTTGTTCACCTGCATATAAGGAAAATGACACGAAAGCCAAACTGCAGTTCGCGTTCGGCTTTGAAATAGTAACAGGTTAGCTTGTAATTACCTGACTGTAAGTACTCTTCTGCCCTGGAGCAGTTGACTCTATTCAGCGTTTCTTCTAGAGTAAGATGAACTGTCTCAGAAAATTGTGGATTCTCCCTGTCGGTGCTCCGAAGTTTATGTACGTCTAACCTGTCAGATGTTCAACATTGTTCCTCCTTATTCAACGTACCAATGTTACTGTAAACTTCGACGAATTTTTTGTTTCTCCCTCGTCGTCGTTTCGTAAACGTAGAAACAGGATTGTGTGCCCAGCAAACCTATATATAGTTGAAAGGTGTAGGATTAACTCGATGGGATAGGAAGATTGACGTTGTACCATGAATTTCTTCGACAATCAACAAACTACAACAAATCCCGAAAAGGATCGTATTTCAAGTGGCCGATCTGCTCGAAGACTAATATCAAATGCTATCACCAAGATATCTTGTTGTCAAGATGCTTTAATCTTACTAAAAACGTAGTGAGTAGCGCTGAACGTGCGGTTGTGCGTTCACATAATGAATAGATGGAGTTCAAGTGGATAGAGTCAATTATTTCCTCACAAGTGTAGAAACATTCTTCTGTTTAAAAATAAGCAACGAACACTTCTCGGTTAACTAAACAAACCTGTCTCATGGGACAGGTTGGAGTTGGTTTTATTCCTACAGCACATTTGTCTGTTCTGTCATCGAAGGCCCTAACGATGTTGTTGCGCTGTTCATGCTTTTGCAAATAATTGGTTTCGGTATTCATTTGTTCGTCGCAAAATTGAGAATGGGGACCTCATTTCGTATCCGGAATATGATGGCTTGACACCGTGAATCTTAGATGAAGCAATGATTTATAGAGATAGTTCACGATATTATGAAGTGTCCTGGAATGGTTTTCCTAGCACCTTGCCACCGATGAACATGAGCATCATTCAAACAATTCTACGAGTCAGAAGCAAGATATGAGTAAAATTGTGAAATTGCATGATGTCATGATTATGCGCGAGCATTTTAGATCATTGCTATAAGAAGGTGAAGTTGTCGTCCATGAGAGTCCACAACGCAACTTACTAACTGATCCCAACTTTCTAACTCCCAACTCCCACCCGACAATGTCCCTTTCTGGTCTCCATCGGCATCTACTACTGTACACTCGCACACACACAACATACGAAGGTTCAGCAAAGCTCAACCGATGGTCCCGATCCGACGAAGTGTATGCACATGCAAAGTCTTACTTCAAGTGTGTGCTTGGCAGTCGCCATGATATCGACCGCATAGCACTTTTGGCTTGCCAAGATTTAGTTGCAATCAAAGTTCTGTCCCTGCGAGACACTTCCTCCCAGAAAGTATTTCGAAAAAAGGCCAATACCTTTGTGTACTTGCACGCAAAAGTTCCTGCCCATAAATTCAAGTCAAAATCAGGTTTGAAGTGGTGAGGTTTCCCGTGAAGGAACAACTACATGCACTAACTGTTAGCTTTCAATAAACATACCTCAACTTCCATGAAACAACGCATGCCACATACCTCACTACAGATAACAACACTCTTTGACATTAGAAAAGATCATCTTTTAATGGTGTTAATCTCTAGAACTGGAGGAACCGTCTAGTTTACAGTTGCAGAAAAATAGCCGCACAGATGTCCTGTTGCATGATGTTATTGGTAGTTATGTCCAACGAAGACCTGACTTCAACCGAGCACTCGAGCTAGGCGATCGATTGTTCAGGAACATGTAGCACGTTGGACGCTTTGAAAATGCGCCCCTTGACGAAGAGTTATATACGGTAATTAATCGCATAGCGACAAGATCATTACATGCCGCAAGAGCGAGACGGTTGTAATCAATAACAATACCGCCGAGAGATTGCTTCAGGTACGATACTGCCTGAGCGTAGACATCGCTTCCTCGGCATGCTTTCCGTAACTGCTGGTTGCCAACATAAACGGTTTGCGTTCGGACATACCCCGTCAAGTGTTGATGCAAACCTCTGAGAGACATCTTTGGTTAGTGTTCTCGGTTCAGTTGTTGGTGGCTTGCGGCAGATGGCTGCTCGCTGCATTTATACTGTATTGAGCGCGATACCTGTACCAACAAGCTGGCAACTAATCGGAGGCCGCCACAGGGCAAGATAATCGCAACAACGTTGAGTACAGTTATTCTGGCAGCTGTGTTATTAAACTCTAGGTGTCAATAGTAATGGATTAATCAAGACAATGCTTTAGTTCGTCTGTCACGACGAGAAATGGTCCAAATTTAAAGGTCAAAAATGGATAAATAAATCAGTTCTATATCGCTCTGTATGAAAATACAATGCAATTGACGTTCCTCTTGTTGGGTTGAGCTGTAACTTGCTGTAATTCAACCATGATTTTCGTACTACTTTGGTCACAGTACAGCTCGCACAGGTATTCACCGTCATCATTGGGGCAGGAAACAAGCAGGGTCCTGCATTCAAAAAAGCTGGTTACAACTTACGACGACTATAAATACTCGGCCGATCTTTGTGGCTCATGAGAAATGGTGCCATGAGGCTAACTACGAATAGAATTTGCTTGCTCGGTTGTAGGGATTCTTTCGGTACCCACCCGTTGCCATAATGCATTTCCTATTTCCACTGGTCTAATGCGTTTTTCAAGTCTCAAAATAAACAGCTAGATACTTGCATGTCCTTGCATGTGCTTGTCATTATTGTTGGCCATAATCACAACACGGTCAGCAGCCAATTTTCCTTCCTCACAAAGTGCAGGGCATGCTTCGTATTCTCCGTTCTCTGCACAGTGAAGACAGTCACAGTTATACCGCGCAATAACATTCTGAAACTAGAGGGCTCTTTCACGAACGTCTTCCTGTTTGATGCAGTAACAAGTTTAGGGTATTACGTCGAAAACCAACAGCGCCTGTAACTCACTCGTAACACGTCAAGCAGAAAAAATTTTCTACCGGAGTTCAAAAGTGTAGAAGGTGAGAAAGGATTCTAGATCATAGAGTTACGGGGAGGCGCAAGGAGTGTCATTATGAAACTGGAGGAGGGTTCCTGTGCTGGAAGGTGGTTCTGGCAACTGCCCCGGATATAATCGATCAAATAAACGTCTGGGAATGTCCTCTACATGAGGGAATACTTTGTGTCAGGGATTCTCGTAACGTTTGCTGGTTACAAGTATACTGCAACTCTTTAGATAGTATTGTACCGTACAGTACAACACACTGCTCGAGAACCATCTTCAAAACTAGATTTGTCGTTGATTATGAAGGCACCACATACTCTGATGAACTCATACTAAGGTAGAACACGCAGCCCAGTTTACTATCTATCTACAGTAAGAGCAATACTGATCCCGGAGGTCACTAAAACGCCCTTTTCTGAATTGAACCAAATTCCGAAAATCTCCATGATACTCGTGACTAGAGACACATGGCTACTTCTCCCGGAACCACCACTCCGAAGGTTTCAACTGCACCTAAGTACAGCACTAGTTCGATACGGTACTGTGGGGTAGCAAAATTCTGAACCCATTTTTCGAGTGAATACATAAATACAATATTCCAACCAATGAAATTCAGTCTTAGGGATATCGAATTATTTACACGACCGACGACCGACGTATTTTTTACGGTAATACACATTGTGAATCCCTAAAATTTGATTACTTATGAGGGGGTTCTGAATTTTGCTACCCTACCGTGCAGTACAGCAAATTTATTCTGTACAGCACTTGTATTTCTCTGCAAAGAAACCCTAGTTCCCGGATCGAAAAAAACAAAATCCTACATTTTCGCCAGCGACATTTGTTCACGTTTTGCCTTGTACAGTACACGAAATAAAGTTGCGAACCCCAAAGTTCACTATTGTAACGAGGTAGAAAACGCAGCTTTCCTCTCAATGATACAGGAAGCTATACAGAAAAGGAAGCTACGAGTTGTTACCTTCATACCCCTTTGACTTGGCCTTTAAAACTTCGTTAGCGACAAGAATGCCGCTGCTTTGACGCTATAGTACGACACAGGTCTTGAATATATGAAGAAGTGTGGTTTGATTGACGCACAGAAGATCTCCTGTACTGCTAGTCCGTCAACTTTTGTCGACTACAAACTTGACGAATTACCTCAGCTGCCCTATCTAGACAAGATCAATGGTTCCACAGACGGGTAGTATACATCCTATGGTTTGACTTTTCTCCTGCGTCCGTTTCATACCTTGTAACCAGATACAATTGAGAATTCCGGGGCAAGTGAAAGAAGGACCATTTCCCCAAACTTCTCTTACGCCTCATTTCGTTCTCACTAAACTGTGATTCAATGCTCATTCTTTCCTCGATAGAAAACGAATCTAGAACAATTGTGAACCCTACCATTAAATGTAGGATTTGCATCATCTGCTTAACTCATTTCTGATACGATGAAGGCGACGCTCTCAAAGAGACCAACAAACAGTTGTTTGCCACCCTCAATGGTCACCTGTTTTCCCTCTTCCCGTGGTACGGTTATGGAAATTCGAAGTGAGTCACCACAGAGCTTTAGATGAAGTTGCTTCTGTACACCTCGTCATAGCAACAATAGAGATGACGCCTATGTGATCTAAGTCGGTCCGGCCAATGCAGCCGACCGAAAAAGAGGACTACTACAGCAAGGAGGACAACTGCACCATTTGAAAAGTGGTGACGGTGAAGAACGGCCGATGACATCAATCGCTTCTACCACGCTAACCACAAGCCTATCATCGAAGTGTTTGCCTCCCAACTTCGTATTCATTCCATAATAACCCGTTTCCGAGCGGCTGAATGTATATTTTAGTTAATTATGCCACGGTCCGGGCGCTCGAAAAACAATTACAACTCGGCGATTTTACTGGGAGCCGACCGCCCGCGAAACCCTCCGCTCTTGAGTTTTTTCTAAATTTATTCGATTTCTCTCAGATGCCGGCAGGTGCACTTCTCGGCCGGTGCACCTGCCCACGATGCGTGTTTGAACAAGGCCCCGTTCGTGCACCTCATTCATTACGAGATAGTACGTGTGTCGGAGAACAATTCGCCAAACAATTCGCGTCTACTACTGCATGGCATGCTGCGATGTACCAGGCTGTAGATCATTCCTATAAGAGCACAAACCTAGCTGCCGTCGCCGTCGTCCCCCACAACACCTACCCCCCAACGAACCCCTCACTTCCCACACTAATACCCGACTAACTCAACATGTCGCTCTCCGGGCTTCACCAACACCTACTCATGTACACCCGCACGCACACAACCTGCAAAGGCTCATCTGTGCTCAACCGATGGTCGCGTTGCGATGAGGTGCATGCTGTCGCCAAGTCGTACTTCAAATCCGCCTTCGGCAGTCGTTACGACGTCGACCGATTCGCTTTGTTGGCGTGCCAAGACTTGGTCTCACTAAAAGCGATGTCCTTGCAAGACACGTCGTCGCAGAGAGTGTTCCGAAAGAGCGCCAACTGCTATGTGTACCTGCACAGCCGTGTATCATCACGAAAAATCAAGTCCCGTTCCGGTTTGAATTGGTAACCAGTAGACCCACTATTTAATACTAATTTAACTGTAACATCACTAAACTTAACACATTAACTTTTGATAAGTCAATCGGTTCTTTGAAATCAATCGGAGAGAGAACAACGGTAGTGGTCCCACCCGTCGTAGAAAACTGTGCGTGCCATAGTTTTGATGCCTTGTTTTCCTGAACATCGAGATTGCGAGATCTGGAAAGGTTCTTCCGAAATTTGAGCAACCATTGTGGCAAACCTTTTTTTGCAATGCAGCCGAATATATGGCAATGTCATAGAATTAAATTCAAAGTGCACGCATCTATGGGACGGTTGTTCGACTCGAACAAACATACATTTACATTCGCGACAAATTCTACGAAAACTTGCATTCGTTTTCTCTCGCGAAGCAAAGTAGATCATATTTCTTGTGGAATTTTTCTACCATAGCACAACACGGTGCATTACTAGGCTCTACGGAATTTACAAGGACGCTGGCACAAAGTTTTCAAAATCATGTGGTGTTAGCACGCTTCACGTGACTGGTGTTGTACTGCACATGTCCGGTGGCGTCCATTGACGCGGGATGCATGTGTTCGGCAAGAGGCGTTGCTCGCGGCGCTGACACACTGCGGAACGTCGGTACTGTGTTGTGACAGCGCGGCAGATCATGAGTGGCGTAGCAGGTGAGTAGGGAAGATAAGGAACTGCTATGAGCAACATGGTGGTAAACCTTGGTCCGCGGCGAAATAGTGCGTTGCAAACGCCCGCAATGCAAAAGAGCAGCGGGCGGGATTTAATTGGCACAGCAGCGAACGCGCCGATTACGTCATGCGTTGGTCGGTTACTGTACAACGAACGCGAGCCACCACGTCGACTGTCAATCCGCGCTGTCGCGTGACCGCGCTAGCAGCAGCAGGCTGCTGCACGACTCAGTGAGCGCGGCGTGCCTCGCAATTCAAAGCCCGGGAATTATGCCAACACACCCGGGCGCTACAGTGTCACACGCGCGCCTTTCGCACAACTGCATCCGATGCGCGTGGGCCTCGAACCACAGCGTTCGCGCGTCCCGGTTCGCGTTGTGTTTTGTTTCTCCGACACCGGAGCCCGGATCCGCACCAAATAGGCGCAGCCGTCGCAGCGCGCACGGAAGCGGCCACAATGCGTTAGCATGATCTCAATGTAATGTCGCCGCGAAACAAGGGTTTAGTACACTCAGCAACAAAGCAACCCGCTTTAGTGCAGTGCCACCAATGTCGCATGCGTGCTTCATTGACCTTGCCGGGGACATAACCGACCTAAGCAAATCGTGCAGTGCAACCTTATATCGCATGCAATGCCCTATGTATCGTTCTCCTACTTAAGCCCAATCGCGCCGCGATGCAAACTACTCAGTCAAGTTGCAACATGTCGCTATCCGGCCTGCACCAACACTTGATGCTGTACACCCGTTCCCACACAGCCCGAACCGGTTCAACCATGCTCCACCGATGGTCCCGAAGTGACGAGGTCCTAGTTCAGGCCAGGTCGTACTTCAGGTCTATATATGGGCCCCGTTACGACGTCGACCGCTTGGCTCTTCTCGCTTGCCAGGATCTCGTCGCTGTCAAGGCCATGTCATTGCAAGACAATTCGTCGTACAAAGTTTTCCGGAAGAGCCCAAGCTGTTTCGTTTACCTGCACAGTCGGGTATCAAGTCGAAAGTTCAAATCTAGGTCCGGGTTGAGTTGGTAGTCGGTTACCGATGCTCATTTTCTCGTTCCGTGTAAACTAAAGTCATCTCGAACAACTGCTCCTCCTCGCTCTAGCTGTTTTTCACCTATGTATGCGTGGTTCTTATGGCTCAGCTCAGCGCACCATTTGTTTGTCAGGTTTCTCGGCGAATTGTACGGTGCTCAGCGGAATCCATTGTTTTATGACGACAAAAATTTGGCCGGACAGCTGTGATGACATGGCCTGAACAGCGACACGCACCATATGGATGATGCCGCCTATTGCATGTGTTGAGCGTCGGTTTGCAATGAATGAGCGAAAGATGGCGAACATGAACAGAGCGTGGAAAGAACAACGCCCATTTCCCAGCCATTCAGCGAACGAGGCGTGGCCGCTAAACGTATATACTTGCGCTATCTACATCGCCGCATTCCGTCTCACGAACGATCCCCATCCATAACAACGCCATGGTCTCTTCAGATTCGGTGTACAACGTGCCCGTGGAGTACTTCAGCTACGGCAGTAACCTCGACCGGCACACATTCGAGACGCGTTTCGCGTCTTGGGGTGGTGGGAAAATCAGCTATGCCAAGGCTCGTCGCGCCACACTGAGCGGCTGGCGCCTCGCGTTCAACGCGTACGGGCTGCCACCGAAAGACCCAGTGTTCGCGTCGGTGGAGCCGGCGGAGAAAACTGAAGCTGTTCATGGCATGTTGTATCGGCTGGACGACAAAGCGTCTTGGCGTGGAGTGCTGGAGAGCGAGGGCGCGCCACAGAAGTTCTACGATGTGGTGCAAGTGCGCGTGCAGGTGGACGGCATTCCTGTGGACGCTGTGACGTTAGTTGTAAAGCCGTGGTTTTGGGTGCCACCGTCGCTACGCGCCAACGTGCGCCCCAGTGCGCGCTACCGCGACCTGATTGTGGCTGGTGCGAAGGCCGAGAATTTGCCGGCGGACTACATTGCCCGTATTGCGGGCTTGCCTGTGACTTCAGAGGCGAGCAATACTATGATATTTTTGGGGATGGTGGGCGCGAGTTGGACGTTCAGTGTCTCGAGCGTGCCCATCTTTCAACCTCTGCAGAGACTACTCACCATTGTTAGCAGTCGGTTGCTGGCGGCAAAGGAGGGCAACACTGGGGTGGCTAAGGTTGTGGCGTCTACGTTGTTCACAGGGTTCACGTGTTGCTACGCGGTGCTCGGTATGGCAGCTCTACCATTCAACCCAGGATTACGGCAGAAATTGAGAAACGAGATTAATAAGGCGTTCTCACGACCGTCGTGACACGATAGGTTTACTCGATACGCTAACGTAGCACGGGGCCTAGCTCCCTTGAGAGTACTGTGAATATCAGGTGGTTAGTAAAGCTATCGTCGCGAAACATGGTCGTGCACACCTTACGGTTTTGGAACATGAGGGCGCGCTTCTTCTTCAGCAACGCGACCTCCTCCGCGGTGTATTCCTTGTTCTGATACTTCATCGGGCGTGGCGCCTCAGCCGGCTTCGCCGGCTCCTCGCTCTTTTTCGGCGTGGCGGCACACATGGCCGGCGCACGACGCACGCCGGTGATGGCCGTGAACGGGGTACCTGTGAATGCGAACATGGTGTGCCGGTTGGGTGGGGGTGGGCGGAGATTCAGTGCGTTGGTCTTTTCTAGTGTGTGCACCTCGCTCGTTGACGGCGACCGAGCTCACCCGACGTGGCTTCAAATACGGCTAAAATTTTACTGTTTTTCTGCCTGTTGGGGATCGGACATACATTTTGACGATGCGCTGGACGCGTATTTGGCAGTTAGGGGTTGGTCGGTGATGGACTCATTAGATACACAGTATTCTGACGGAACACGCCCTTTCTCTGCTTGATCTCGTTGTGGTCGTAAGGGAGGCGAGTTTTGCACGTTTTACTAGAAATGTCCCTCCCCTTTGGCGCCCTTGCTCGCCGATTTTTTGCCGTCGTAGGGTTACTGTGTTCTACGGTCCTTCACCACGAAACGTCGTTCTTGCCCCTTGTGGTGCTTGTTTGTTCGGGAACCACCTCATTACAACCACGAAACGTTCCTTATTGTGGAGCGGATGTGGACACCGTCTCCGTAAAATAATGAAAGGTATTATACTTAATTAGAACTCTCTATACATTCAACTAGAGACTGCGGGACAGAAACAAACATGAACATTACCTCTAGACACTTATTCGTTGCGAAGACTGCCGGTTAAATGGTCTATCTAGTATTACAAAGAGTGTATGTGGTTTGAAAGGAGACCTCGGGGTGGTCTCACTGCATTTCCGTAACAAATATCTTTCGATTTTGTTACAGTACCTTGTCATGTGTACGATGCTTCCCACGGTGTATCGTCTGATTTGGTAGGACAAGTGTTAGAAGATAGCCAAAATTAGCTCGCAGTCTGTACAGTACAGTACAGTACAGTACAGTATTGCAAATATGAGTTGTGACGGACCACTGAAGATTGAGACAGTCCAGCAAAACTATCAGCCCTTTTCTGCACACCATTACATCTGGGAATTATTTACACTACTGCTCTTCTTTCTCAAGTTTCGACACTGTTTCCTCTACCGCTAGTTCCGAGGACGAAAATTTGTTAGCCGAGTCGCTCATTGGGGTTTCTTCTCATGTTCCAAATTAGGCAAAATGTAGGTGATGACGTTGCACGATTGGGGACTGCCACTCTTCATAATAAGTATGGTCATGGTACCGTACCGTACAATGTCATGTTCCTTATCCCCTACCAGTATGAACTTCAATCAGATTAAATAGGATGGCCCTGGATATCCAAAAATCGGAAATAGGAAAGGATGAACCATTCCTCTAACGTTGAGTAGCTAAATTGTATCGAGATGTAATACAAGCCAACCTCTATGGTAATTTACGGGATATTTGTAGTCGAGTGGTGTTGTAGTAACGAAGAGAGGAATGAAACTCTGAAGGTGAGGGTTGGGATATTAGAGTTGTACTGTAGCTGAAATGAAGGGTTGCTGATGAAACGGCTACAGCAACAGCACGAGATGCTTTTCTGGATCGTACACAGCACATTAGAAGCAGAAAGAAATTACAGTGATTGTGGAGGAATGGGAAGCTGAGTGAGACCACTACAGTAGGACTTCAATTTGGTTGATTGGGAAGAAAGAACACGATTGCCGAAAGTTAAGGCGATAAGTTTAGTGATGTTGTAGTTAATTGGTAAAAATTGGTGAAGTAGTGTGTCTACTGGTTACCAGTTCAAACCGGAACGCGACTTGATTTTTCGCGATGTTGCACGAGCGTGCAAGTACACATAGCAGTTGGCGCTCTTTCGGAACACTCTCTGAGATGAGGTGTCTTGCAATGACATTGCTTTTAGTGAGACCAAGTCTTGGCACGCCAACAGTGCGAATCGGTCGAGGTCGTAACGATTGCCGAAAGCAGATTTGAAGTACGACTTGGCGACGGCGTGCACCTCGTCGCTGCGCGACCACCGGTTGAGCACGGACGAGCCTTTGCTGGTTGTGTGCGTGCGGGTGTACTTGAGCAGGTGTTGGTGCAGACCGGAGAGCGACATGTTGAATTAGTTGAGAGTTGGAGTTAGTGTGAAAGGTGAAGAGTTAGTTGGTGAATGGGTGTTGTGGTGGAGAACGACGACGACGACGCTAGGCTGGTGCTCTTATACGAATGATCAGCAGACCGGTACATCGTGGCATGCCATGCAGTAGTAGACGGTAATTCTTCGGTGAATTGTTCCACGACACCCGTACAATCTCGTAATGAATGAGGTGCATGAACTGTGCCTTACTCCCTTATATTTGACCACGCGTCGTCGGCAGCTAACCAAGGAGTGCACTTGCAGGCATCCACGCAAACTCAAATAAATTTGGAAAAAACTCATTAGTAAAGGGCTTGCAAAGGGTTGGCTCCCAGTGAAACCGCCCAGCTGTATATGTTTTTTTGAATATACAGACGGAAGCATAATTAACTAGAAAATACATTCAGCAGATTGGAAAACAAGGGTGTTTGGAATGAATAGGAAGTTGAAAAGTAAGAAGTGGGTTTTGTGCCATCGACTGTCCTTCTCTGTAATTTATTTTCAAATTGTGTTGTTAGCATCCTTGCTGTAACAGATCCTCTTACTCCGTTTCCCTGCTAACTTTACTTAGATACAGAACCTTTTACCCTCATCTGCATTTTTTCTATGACGATTTGGGATCGAATGAACTTCATCTAAAGCTGCTCTTACTACGTTTCCTTGTTTACATTCTCCATATCCCGATCGCTTGCTCTCATCTCTATTGCTTCTATGATGACATGATTGGAATGAACTTCATCTAATGCTCTAATGTGACATACTTCGAAATTTTAGGGATTTGTTATGGAGACTTGTTGAAACTGAAGTCCATTGAGGGTGCGAAACAACTGTCTGTTATGTTTCCTGTTCAACAGATTCGAGCATCTTTCCTTTCTGACTCAAGTTGATCTATGTGCTTACAATAATGCAAATACAGTACAACTAAAAAGTAAGTTAGGGTTGCATCTGCCGTACGCAAGGTAAGGTACAATACAGTAAATTGGATTCTTCTTTGTACTGTACAGTATAGATTTGTAGCTGTCGCAGTAAGTGGAGTTTAATTAGAATTCAATCAGCATCAAACTAAAAAGAAACCAAAGGTTGCTAAGAGCATTTTATTTCATTCACCATTTCAATCCTGACCGCGACTTGATTCGGCTCCTTGGTACACGATTGAGCAAATAAACATAACAGTTAGCACTTTTGCGGAACACCTTGTACATCGTGCTGTCTTGGATTGAAATGACTTTGAGCGTAACTAGATCCTGGCACGCGAGAAGCGCGAGACGGTCCACATTGTAGTGATTGCCAAACATTGCTTTGAAGTATGACTTGGCTTGAGAATGCACCTCGTCTCCGCGTGACCAACGCTGCAGATAAGTTGAACCATGCTTCGTGTAGTGCTTTCTGGCGTGGTACATCAGGTATTGATGAAGTCCAGATAATGACATGGTGGAGCTAGTTGCTTAGGTTAAGGGTTGAACGGCATGAGAACGTCGGGTAACATGGAGAGCAAGGTAGACTTGGACTAGATCTTTATAGGTGCGAATATCACTTGCTTCTACTTCCCATGATCTAATGGCTGCACTCATGTCATTGTTGACCGATTCCTCTCGAGCTACGAGAACCAAGCCAATTAGATTAAGATCTACCATAAAGTACCACGCGTATCTATCCATAACTCCCTATTCCGCATGCGCTCTTGTGACAATGCCGTGAATATTGCGATCTAAATTTGTCCTTGTCAGCTTTCATCGGATGAACGTGGCGATTTCGAAATTGAGGACAATGTTTTCACAGGCACATATTACGTAATCGACCAATGAAAAATCGAGAACTTGTTTTTTTGGTCAAAATGGATGAGGGTTTTGCTCCAAAAAAACAAGTTGCCTACAATCCAATGCCATACCTTTGAACTTCAGTGGAAGTTTCATCTTTTGAAAGTGTCTCAAACAAAGAGTTATAGTGCCAATAAACGGTAAGTCCAGCAACTCATCGGATGTCTGAAAAGAGAGTGTTTCGGACAGTCCGATACGCAGTGAAATATAGAAGGCTGTTCGGAGCAGTATTAGTTATTCGAATGATTCCACTGCACTGTGCATTATTGAAATGCTTCTTTAGATGACGTAATTTCGAATTTGTCTAATATTGGTGCTGTACTGTACCCTCGCTGTAGTTTCTCTCCATAGACTGCATGTTCCTTTCGACAACGCACACACCATCTCACCACGATTTCTGCACAGTACAGGGATCTTCGCCAAGGCTGTACAATACTGTACACACATCTTCGAGTCATTGGAAGGTGTGCTCCTCCGGTCATTTTTAGGGCTTGGTGGTAGTTAGAACACCAGCCATGGATATTTAGGGAGGACCATGTGTTTTGGAACTGTGGAAAATACTCGACCTAAGGAGGAAAACATTCAGAGCTACTACGATACATCATGAAGACGAAACAAGGTTTGCGGATCTAAGATGTTGTTCTTCATGTTCAATGTCTGTACATCTCGCTATCGATACATTTTTCAAAGGCATCATGTCTCATATTTTAGTTGTCGGACATCGTCGAATCATTAACTTTTTTGTGAAACAGTAGGGTGCTCGCGTATCAAACCACTTCCTCGGCAATCCTGTCCGAGCATCATTCATATGGCTTAGATAAGTCCTAACAAATTTCCACGCAGCAAAGAAGCGCAGATGCCTCAGACCTGAAATACAAAGTGCAAGTAATATGCAGCGTACAGCACTTACCGTTGTACAATAGTGACAAGGACTTGAACGTGACTAGCTGTTGCGACAACAAGAAAGGGGAATGATTGTCCTGAAACAAGGAAATTGTATTATGGACGTAGATGAATTTCGTTCGGGTCCGACACTCTTCTCATCGAGGCACCCGTTCCACGAACCGTAGGGTTCTCGGGTAGGTATTTCTATTCATGATTGGACAAAGTGCTGGATCTCCTTGAAATCTCCTTGATTGGTCCATCTGAACAGAGAACTTGATTGTCTTGGTTAGCGGAATGAGTTGGACATTTATGAAACGGGTCGTCGGTCATGGCTGAACAAACGCGAGTACAGCTCAACTTTGACTAGCAGAATGACAAATGCATGGCGATGAATTCACACAGCATAGTGGTCATCCACTAAACATCTGATTCTGCCTAATATTTTCGCTCTCATCTAAATTGGTGACGTACAAACTCGAAACATTGGGTCGGGTGTTCACTGATGTACACAGCTACTCGTTTCACTAGATGCGGCGTTGTTACAGAACACGATTTCTTTGTTGTCGTTCCAGTATGGCTGCAGCTGGTGGTTACAGTTGGTGACTACAGGTGATGGTTATAGTTATTTCATTCTGTATATAAACCGAACGAGCCGCGATTTTTTGATGCCAGGTGAACACACATCGCGCATGTCTCTCAAAGGCCTACATCATCATTTGTTGCTTTATGTCCGGACTCAAACTGTTCAAATCGGAAACCAGCAATTACGCCGCGCTTGCCGAGGAAGTGATGTCTTTTCTCACGCAGTCTCTTACTTGAAGCATGCACTCGGGGGGCTCACGATTGATTACAGTCGTCTCGCCCTCGCAGCATGTAATGATCTCGTTGCAATGCGGCTGATTTCAGTCTACAGTTCTTCATCAAGAGGAACATTTTCAAAACGCCTAACATCATACATGTTTCTGCATGCCCGATCACCTAGCTCATCTGCTCGATTGAGATCTGGCCTTCGCTGGACGTAAATTTGACCGTTGTGAAACCCGCTAAGTGGTATTTCTCTTGTATTTCTAGAATTAAATGCTTTCAAAATTGTCTTCAAGACAATAAAGTGAACACATTTCGAAGCAAACATTGAGTTGCAACAGTTTTTCAGCATTCTCAAGAAGTCCAACTGTACCTATCCCTTGTTAATCAATTTGACCATTGAACCTGTTTAGTGAGCTTTCAATACCAT
>JAAUYH010155964.1_pt1 | contig 23273 bp, 23 predicted proteins | sample 7278061 | NCBI WGS metagenome assembly JAAUYH01 (sample SAMN14350203, study PRJNA611818) | marine sediment metagenome | isolation source: surface marine sediment (0.6m) | place: French Polynesia: Moorea | collected 2018-08 | reverse complement strand
TCCGAACGACGTCAATCCGGTACGCACCGTCGGAAAATCGCCTCCCCTTCGGGGCGGGTCGGCGATGGCGCGGCGGCCTACGGCCTTGATTCCGCGCCTGAAGACTGGTTGCGAACGCCCGCACCGGGCCAGAACCGGTCGAACGCGGTTCTGTCACACCGCATCGCGCTCAAGCGGATCTCGCCGTGCCGCAGCAGGACATGCCGCCGCTTTGGCAGTTCGTCTTCAACAAGCGCAGGTGTTTCAGACTTCGATCGCCTTGGTCCAGCTTGAGAAGGCGGTGGCAACAAGGATCTTGTCCGATCCCAGGACAAAGGAAGAAACGCCCCGCGCCTTCCAGTTGTCGATCAGTTCCAGGCATTCACCAGCATCGGGCGAGAAGACTGGCATCATCACGGCGATGTCAGCGGCCAGCGCGCAATCAACGATGTCGGAGACCGCCGATGTTACCCGTGCGTCGCGCCAGTTGCCCGCCAGGCCCATCGAGACCGACAGATCGAACGGACCGCACATCAAGGCCGCCAAGCCTTCGACGCTGCAAATCTCTCGGATGTTCCGGTGGCCTTCGGCGCTCTCAACCAAGGCGATGGCCCCGACGCGGGCCTCCTCTGCCGCGACATAGTCGGTCCAGTTGCGGATGAAATGTCCGCCGGAACGGCAGCACGGGCAAGCACCGCGCAGCCCGTACGGTCCGAACCGCGTGGCGGCAACAGCTTGGCGCGCCTCGTCGGCCGACCCGACATTGGGCACGACAACATGACGAATGCCGGCATCAAGCGCCTTCATGATCTGCACCGGGTCGTTTTCCGAGACGCGCACCGCGTAGGCGATGGCGTTGGCATCCGCCGCGCGGGCCAGGTTCTCGGCCGTCTCGATCCCGAAAAATCCGTGCTGGCAATCGATGATCGTGAACTGAAACCCGTTCAGTCCGATCAGGTCGACCATTTCCGGCGCTGCGATTTGCGACCACGTCCCGACGGTTGTCCGGTCGGATGCCAAAAGCGCCTTGAGATCGCGGGTCATGCGTCGCCAAGGCCCAGCACGGCCTTGCATTTTATTTCGACCAGAATGCCCGGCATCGAAAATCCCTTGACTGCAAAGCCGGTCCAGGTCGGAAAACGGTTGGCAAAGTAGCGGTCCTTGACGGCCATGAACGTCTTCAGATCCGCCATGTCGTCGGCGAACCAGGTCTCCAACTCGACCACGTCGTCGAATGTGGCGCCGGCGGCCTTGAGCACCTTGCCGACATTCTCGAAGGCTTGCGCGAATTGGGCTTCGGTCCCCTCGACGACGTCGAGGGCCTCGTTGCGGCCGACCTGGCCCGAAAGGTACAGCGTGTCGCCCACCAGAATGCCGGGAGCGTAGTGATAGGTGTCGTAGATGTTCTCCATCCCCGGCGGGATGATGACCTTGCGTTCGGGCATGGTGTCAGCTCCTGTAACAGACGGCCCTGACGGCCGCGGCGATATCCCTGGCATCCGGCATGAACTCGCGCTCCAGCCGGTCGTTGTAGGGCACCGGCATCTCCGGCGCGCCGACCCGGGCGACGGGGGCGTCGAGCCAGTCGAAGGCGGCCGACGTCAGACTGGCCGCGATCTCGCCGCCAAATCCACCGAAGACCGGCGCCTCGTGCACGACGACGGCGCGGTTGGTCTTGCGCAGGCTGCCGGCACAGGTGTCCAGATCGAACGGCTTCAGCGTACGCGGATCGATGATCTCGACCTCGATCCCCTCCTTGGCCAGCAGATCGGCCGCCTGCGCTGCGCGGTCGACCATGGCGAGGGTCGCGATCACCGTGCAGTCCCCGCCCTCACGCACGATCCGGGCGCGGCCGGGCTCGATTGTGTAGCACTGCTCGGGCACCGGCTGCGCAGAGCCCAGATAGAGCAGCTTGTGCTCCAGAAAGACGACCGGCGTGTCCGAACGGATCGCCGAGGCCATCAGCCCCTTGGCGTCATAGGCACCGGCGGGCGCGTAGATTTCGAGCCCGGGGATATTGGCGAAGAGTGATTCCAGCGATTGGCAATGCTGTGCGGCCAGACGGATCCCTGCGCCCTGCGGGCCGCGAAAGACGATGGGCACACGTGCCTTGCCGCCGAGCATGAACCGCGCCTTGGCTGCCTGATTGACGATGGCGTCCATCATGAGCGTCACAAAATCCCAAAGCTGCGCTTCGACGACGACGCGCTTGCCGCGCATCGCCGCGCCCACGCCGCAGGTTGAGATCGCGCCCTCGGAAATCGGCGTGTCGCGTACGCGGTCCGGCCCGAAACGGTCGCAAAGCCCGGGTGTGAGACCGAAGATGCCCCCGGTCTTGGCGATATCCTCGCCCAGCAGGATCACGTCGCCGTCCCGGGCCATTTCTTGATGAAAGGCCTCGTTGATCGCTTCGCGATAGGTGATGCGGCGGTCGCCGGGCGATGGTTCGGCCGGGCTTGGCCGGGACCGGGGCGGCGTAACCAGGTCCTGAGCCGACACAAGGTCGGGGTCCGGGCGGTCCTTGGCCCAGTCGATGGCGGCCTCGATCTCGGCGGCGACATCGGACGCCATCGCGTCCAGACCTGCGGCATCCAGATCGCCCGCCTCCCGCAGCGCGTCGGCAAGCCGCCCAACCGGATCGGCGGACCTCCAGGCCTGATCTTCGCCTTCGCTGCGATGGGCCGGCAGATTGGCGCGCATCGAGTGATCGTCCCAGCGGTAGGTCAGCGCCTCGATCAGGGTTGGGCCTTCGCCCGCGCGGGCGCGCAGCGCAGCGCGTTCGACCGCGTCGAAGACGGCACCGATATCGTTGCCGTCAATCCGCGTGTTGGGCACGCCATAGGCGTTTCCGCGGGCCGCGATCGACGGCCCGGCTGTGACGGTGTCGGTCGCCGTGGTCAGGCCGTACTGGTTGTTCTCGCAAAAAAAGATCAGCGGCAGCCGCCAGATCGCCGCAAGGTTCATGGCCTCGTGAAAAAGGCCCTCATTCGCCGCCCCGTCGCCGAAGAACGCCACGCCGATATGGCCGGTTCCGTTCAACTGTTCGGCGAGCGCGGCGCCCGTGGCGAGGCCCATGCCGGCCCCCACGATGCCGTTTGCGCCAAGCACATTGGTGTCGAAATCGGCGATATGCATCGAGCCGCCGAGACCCGCGCAATAGCCGTCGGCCTTGCCCATCAGTTCGGCAAACATGCGTCCGATATCGGCGCCCTTCGCAATGGTGTGGCCATGCCCCCGATGATGGGTCATCACGAAATCGCCCGGCAAAAGCGCCCGGCACGCCCCGGCGGCGATGGCTTCCTGCCCGATGCTCGAATGCGCCGTGCCCTTGATGACGCCTTGCAGGAAAAGCTCTTTCGCACGGGTCTCGAATTGCCGGATGCGCAGCATCATCCTGAGCGCTTCGCGCAGGGCGTCGGCGCTCAGCCTGTTCGATGGCGGCCGCGGCGCGAGCGTTTCGAGGATCGTTACGTCGGCCATCGCATCACCCGTAAACCAGCAGCGGCAGCCAGAGCGACAGGTCCGGCCACAGGACGACGATCAGCAGCGCCAGAACCTGCAGGCCGATGAAAGGCCACTGTGCGGCGAAGATCTCTTGCAGCGATACGCTGTCGCCCGCCGCGCCTTTGAGATAGAAGCAGGCCGGGCCGAACGGCGGCGTCAGATAGGCGATCTGCATCGACAGGTTAAAGACGATGCCGAACCAGATCGGATCGTATCCAAGCTGGGTGAGCACCGGCAGAAAAATCGGCATGGTCAGAAACAGAATGCCGATCCAGTCGATGAAGAAGCCAAGCAGGGCAAAGACGCCAATCATCACCGCCAGGATGACCGCGGGCTCCTGGCTGACCCCGGCCAGGACCTCGGAGGCGAAGGTTATTCCGCCCATCAGGTTGTAAACCCCGATCAGGGCGTTGGTCCCGAAGACCAGCCAGAAAACCATGCCACAGGTTCGAAGCGCCTGTTCCAGCACCGCGCGCAGCATCGTGAGGCTGAATTCATTGCGCACCCAGGCTGCGACGGCGGCGCCAAAGGCGCCCAGTGCGGCGCTTTCGGTGATCGAGGCAAATCCGGCATAGATCGAGACCAGCACGCTGCCCGCCACGCCGAGCGGCAGGATCACACCCTTGAAGAGCGCAAGCTTTTCGCCCAGTGGCATGTCGCGCTCTTCCGGCCGGAGCGCCGGTCCCATCGCCGGATTTCGGCCGCAGCGGATCAGGGTGTAGGCGATGTAGAAGCTCGCCAGCATGAGCCCCGGCATGAGCGTTGCCAAGAACAGGTGCGAGATCGAGACCTCGGCGGTGAGCCCGTAGAAGATCAGGATGATCGACGGCGGGATCATCGTGCCAAGCGAGCCGCCGGCGGTAATCGTGCCGATCGCCAGTTTGCGATCATAGCCGAGCGCCAGCATCTGCGGGAGCGCGATCAGGCCCAAGAGCACGATCTCGCCGCCGATGATCCCGGTCGTCGCGCCCAGGATCACCGCGACGAATGTCGTCACCACGCCGATCCCGCCGCTGACGCTGCCTGCCCATACATGAAAGGCGCGGTAGAGGTCCCGCGCCACGCCGGATTTCTCCATGATCGAGGCCATCAGCACGAACATAGGCACCGCGACCAGGGCAAAGGTGTCCAGAAAGTCGACGGTCCGGCTGCCCACGATGAAAAGCGCGTTCCAGCCGAATTGCGTGACGGCCAGAACGACGGCGATTGCGCCCGAGACGAAAGCGAGCGGCACACCGAAGATCAAAAGGCCCGCCATGGCCGCCAGGATCACAAATGTCGCCGTCGCGATGTCCATCAGCGCCGGACCGGCAGCAACCGGCGCAGGATCAGAAGCAGAAACAGCGAACAGCCGACAAAGAGCAGGGCCTTGAGGTAACTCGGCAGCGGAGAGTTCAGCGTGCTGCCCGACCGCTCGGGGTCCCATGTCCCGGACAACGAAAACCGCCAGATCGCCTTTTCCGCCATGCGCCACGCGGCAAAGGTCAGACCGCCGAGATATATCGCACCGACGCCGAGAGAGAGCCATTCCGATAGCTGTGCCAGCCCGGGCCGGTTCTCGACCAACAGCGTGATGCGCATATGTGTGCCTTCGGCCATGCAGAACGCGCCGCCGAAGACGAAAGCAAAGCTCGCCAGAAGTACCGAGGTTTCGTGCGCCCAGGTGGTTGGCGCGTTCATGGCATACCGGGCGACGACTTCGTAGACCATGATCAAAACGATCGCGGCGAAGCACCAAGCCGTCATCCGGCCAAGCCAAAGCGCAAGACGGTCGAGAAGCTGCATCCTGGGTTTGACCGGCCAAAACGGGCCGGCCCCTCGCTTCAGTTGGTCAGGCCGATAGACGCCATGAACGCCTTGTGGCTGTCGACGACCGCCTGGGCATCCGACGATTTCGCCCCCCAGTCGTTCCAGACATCCGCCGTCATGGACCGGAAGGCAGCCGCATCTTCTTCGCCGAACTCAAGGAACGTCACGCCCAGTTCGGTCTTGGCCGTCATCTCGGCAGACATGTCCTCGTCGCTCAAGGTGGTCCGTAGCCCATCGGACATCGCGTTGCAGGCGGTCTCGAACTTGGCTTGATCGTCCGCCGACAGGGCGTCCCACTTCGCCTTCGAGACACTCATTTCCGTCACCGCCATCGAATGCCGTGCCAGCACCGAGTACTTGGCCTGGTTGTGCATCCCGAGCGCGACATTGAGCGCGACGTTGGCCAGGTCGGTGGCGTCGAGCGCGCCGGTTTCCATCGCGGTAACGCTTTCGCCGACGCCCATTGTCACCAGCGAGGCCCCGGCTTGGCTTAGAAGATCGGATGCCAGCCCGCCCGGCGCGCGCATCTTCAGGCCGTCCAATCCGGCCACGCCGTTGATCTCGACCTTCGAGGGGATCTGTTCGGGCGGCCAATAGACCGGGCAGATGAAGTGCAGATCGTATTTCGCGTAGAGCGCGCGCGCCAGATCGAGCCCGCCGCCCTCGGAAAACCAGCGGTCGCGCGTCGCGCTGTCGGGATAGGCTGCCAGCGTATCTCCCAGCACGCCCAACGCGGCGTCCTTGCCCGCAAAGTACGACGGCGCGGTGTATTGCCCGTCCAGCAGCCCGTTCTGGATCGCATCGATCGTGTCGCCCGCGCCGACAACCGCACGCGCCGGCAGAACTTCGATTTCGATTGCGCCTCCGGTGTCGTCGGCAAGCTGCGCCGCCATTGCCTCGAAGGCCTTTGTCGTCGAGGCGTTCGCACCGAGGAACGTTTGCATCTTGAACGTTTCGGCCGAAACCGCCCCGGTCATGGCGAGGCATGCCGCCGCGCCCATCAAAGCCGATTTCATTGTCATAATGACTCCTCCCATCTGATCGGTTCTGGTGCGGCTCAGGCCGCGATTTTCACCGTCGGCATCTCAAGGATCGCCCGGGTTTCGGCAACGCTGGCCGGCTCGCGCCCCAGCGAGCGGGCCTGGACCGCGATCTTCTCGATGACTTCGGCATTCGTCATGTGCCGCGCGCCGTCGGTGTAGGCGTAGTCGCCCAGACCGATAGAGACATGCCCGCCCTCGCGGATGATCTTGTCGGTCAGTTCAAAGAGATCGCCCTTGTAGTTCACCACCGTCCAAACACAGCGGAAACCCTTTGGCAGGAAGGCGGTATGCGCATCGAGCCCGGCGGTTGTGCCGGGATGGCCGGCGAAGATGATCTCGTCGGTCATGCAAAAGCAGATATAGGCGGGCTCGGTCAGCACGCCCATCTTGAGAAATTGCTCGATCTGGCGGGTGAAACTGACGTTCCAGCTGACCAGATAGGGTTTCAGACCATGATGCGCGATACGCTCGGCGAAGTGCATCAATGTGCCGGTCGAGTTCTTGTAGATCAGCTCTGTCGTGTCGTAGCGTCGTTCTTCCGCGTTCCACCAGTCGACATTCACGCTGCCGGTATCCATCGGTGCGAAATCCGGCGCCGTCTCGGGCGCCTTCATCATCTCTTCGACAGCCGCGAACCGTCCCATCGCATCGGCCTCGTTGGCCACGTAACCAAGCGTTGGGTGGATCAGAATGTCGGACTGAGCGCGGATGCCGGCATTCGTTTCCAAGTAGAACTCGGGCGCATGTTCCGGCACGCCATCGGCGGTGCGTCCGTGATAGTGCACGATCGCCGCGCCGGAATCATAACAGGCCTTGGCATCGGCGATGATCTCGGCAGGCAGGAACGGCACATGAGGGTTGCCTTTCCGGGTCGCGAGTTCATTCACGCGCGCCTCGATGATGATCTTGTCGGCCATGTTCCTCCCCAGCGTTGGTCGCTGCTTTCGCAAAGACATAGACCGATTCCTCTCAAGGTTACAACAAAAGTTATATATCTCTTGTCATTTTATGAAGAAAGTATATCTTAAGTTATATGAATCATGACTTTGAGCATGGCCAAGTCAGCCACGTGGCCGATCTGCTGGATGGCCGGTTTCCCGGCCACACGATGCAGAGGCTGAGAACGCCGGACGGAAAATACCGTTACGCCTATGTCAGTGCGGGCGTGCAGACCTCGTTTGGCCTGGATCCCAAAGCTCTGATGGCGTTGGACGCGGTCGACCACGGATGGATTCACGATGCCGACCGGCCACGGTTCGTCGCGGCATTGGAGCATTCGGCCAAACACCTGACGCCGCTGGATGAAGAGGTTCGGGTGGCCTCGCCGGATGGCGGGTTCAAGTGGGTGCGCTCACTCGGTCAGCCGCGGCGTCTGGACGATGGCACCACGATCTGGGACGGCGTCGCGCTGGACGTCACCGACCGGCGCGAGGCGCTCGAAGCGCTCGACCGGGCGCTGCAGGAGGCACGGCGAAACGAAGTGGCCGAAGGTCGGTTCTCATATATCGCCGCCAACGACCTGCTCGCCCCGCTGGCGCAATTGCGCGATGCGGTGTCGGCGTTGAACGAACGGTCGGATGCGTCCGTGGCTCCGCACTTGCGGCACGCGATTGGCGGCGTGCTGGAGTCATTTGAGTCGTTCGAGCGCGCCCTCGTCGCCACCCGAGAGCTCGTCAGCGCGTCGGGAGGCCGAGCGTTGGCTCAACCGCCGAAAACCTCGGATCTGGACCGTCTGACCGCGCGCCAACTGGAAATCCTCGAACTGATACGTCAAGGATCCTCCAACAGAAGCATTGCCGAAGCGCTTCGAATTTCAGAAGGCACCGTAAAGCTGCACGTTTCCGCGATTCTCAAGCGTCTTGGGGTCCGCAATCGCACTCAAGCGGCCAGCGCCTTGAGCTCGTGAATGCGATCCGCCTGTCTTGGACACGACTGCAGGACCGGTGTGTCGTACAGCGCCGACTAAGTTCAGACGCGCCGTTCCCTAGGGGCCGGAATCAGAGTACCTTGTGTCTGTTTTTGTCTTGGCATCTGGAAAGCCCGGGCCGCGTTTTCCCAGCCGCTTGCGAAACCATCAGTCGATGAAATGTTCCCCTGGAGCTGGCAACCCATGCAGGGTTGCCGCGATGCTGGCTGTGTAAGCTCCCATGTTCGAAAAAATCAGCCGATCCCCCGGCGCAAGCCGAGGCAGATCAAACTGCCCCCAGATGTCCCCCTCAAAACACGTCGGGCCAATGACCGTCGTCAGCACCAAAGACGTGTCCTCGGCACTTGTCGCAGCCAATCGACGCACTTCCATTTCTCCCAGATTGAAAGAGGAGGAATCGATAATGACGACCTGACCCTCGGGCCTTGCCTTGCTTGCCAGAACGGTCGCGACAAGAAAACCGCATCGCGCCGCAATCGCCTTTCCGGGTTCTATGATGAGTTTCGTTCCCATCTCGTTCGAAAACCGTTTCATCGTGGAAAGTGCCGTCTCAAGGCTTTCTCGACGGTTGCTCAAGACGCCGAAGCCCCCGCCGAGATCGATCACGTCCAGGTCGACGTGTTCAACGATCGCGCGCAAGTGTTGAAGGCGCCTTTCGACATCCGCCTGATCGAAATACTCGCCGGCATGCACATGCACCTTCTTCACCGGAATTCCACGGTCGCGCAGGCCCGCCATCTCGCCGGCAGCGAATCCGAATGCCGCATAATCTCCCGGCATGGACAGACGAATACCGTGGTCCCGGGTATCGAGACCGATCTCGCGCGCGAGATCGAACTGTGCGAGGTTGTCAAAAAAGATGGTGCCGGACACGTCATCGACGGCAGCCATCGTTTCCTTTGTCAGGCCCGGGCTGGTCGCAAGGATGGCGCGCGCCCGCAGGCCGTCGATGGTACGAAACTCTTCGTGAGAGGCGATGTCGAACCCGAGACCTTCTTGCGCCGCCGCGGCCAGGATCCTTGGGTGCCGATTGGCTTTGACAGCGTAACTGCACGTGATGCCGTGCGTGTCGCAGATTTCGACAAACAAGCGCGCCGAACGGCGGAATCCATCCATGAAGTAGATGATGGACGGGGTGGCAATGTCCCATCCCCAATCGGGGAACAACTGTCTCATCGGTTCCTCAAACTACACCGGCCGGCAATCGTCAGCCTTTCGCCTAGCAGGCATAATGACGGCGCCCCAGTTTTTGTCCCGCCGTCTGCAGGTCCGGGTAGGACGAAAGCTCCAACAGTAATTCGATTATACCTTCGTGGCGCGCCCCGGCGTAGCATCCCGCCGCGATCTTCAACGCACCGGAATGGGTTTCGCCGGGCCGTAGCAGTTCCTCCGGCAGGATCGTCTCGTAGCGATGTGTGCGAAATCCGAAACTGCCCGACATCTGCCAGTGTAAACCTCGGCGTCTCTGCTCGTGATCCAGAAGCGTGGCCAGGTCGCGGTAATTGTCAGATCCTCCGTCCGCGAGTTCCATGACGACGAGAGGGGCAGGCCATGGCGGTTCAGGATGCGAGACCGAAGCGAACAACTCGCCCGATTGCTTCAACCGGTCGAAAAGATCCCGTGCGGTTTCGAAAACGAGGCCGCTGTAGGTTCTAAAGGACTCCGGGCCGAATATGGGCTCGGGTGCCAGGGCGCAGGCATCCGGCCAAGTGAGGGTGGCACCGCATATCGAGCGACAGGTTTTCAGAGTGGAACCGACCTTTTCCAGCAATTGCGGGTCGTCGCACCAAAATTCGACGATACCGAGATTGGCAAGTTCCAATCCTTGCTGATCGAGCTTGATCCCGGACCGGATGCAGATGAGTGCCGGTGTCACGGATCGAAGTCGCTCGATCAGAGAAGTCTGCATTGCGCAGTCCCCCGACAACGTCGTGTCCAGAACCACGATGGGAGGGTGATCGCAGTCGGACAGGGCCGTCACGATGTCTGTCCAGTCTGTCGCAACCAGTTGCCAATTATAGTGCACAGGCTCCAGAAGGACGATGCCGACCTTACCGTCCATGATCAATTCCGAAAGCTCGGTTTCCGAGCGAGCGCGTGACCAGCGATCAGAGAACGGACCGATCCTAAGCAGCGAGAGCGTCTCGAAATAGCTTGCAAAGGCGACAAGCGTCCGTCGGCGATCCATCAAGAAGTTGAAGGCCTGGAACACGACATTGAGCGCGGCCATACCGGAGGAGCATAACATGACGCCGGTCTGCTCCGTCGTCGTCATCCGCGATTCCAGCGCCTTGGGAGGATGTTGCCGGTCGTAAGTGTACGCGTAGGGCTCGCCACCGCCCGGAAAGGGCATGGCGATCCCGTCTGGCGGCGTGCGCCACCGGCGCGAGGTGATCTCAGAGAGGCCTTCGAGATACCTGGCGCGGATCTCGGACGTCATGGTCTGCAGATCCTGATCGGTTTCCAGCGACGAATCCAGCGTTGTCAGACAAGGCCATCCGTCCGACCCCGCGAATTCGGCCATGTGCCTGGCAATTCGAAGGAGCCGTTCGTGTTCTTCGAGATGCGCGTCAAGTATGGTCCTCTCCGACATCGCAGCATTCCGATCGGTATCAGTGGCGTCGGCGCGTTCGGCGCGGCGCGATTTTGCCCGAGGATGTCCTGACCGTCGCTGTCATTGTCTCATGACCGGCGGGCTGCGCCCTCTTCAAGATCGCATCGCAGGCTTATGGTGTACCGCCTGCGTGGGCAGGATCTTGAAGGCATGCCGGCACGATGCTGTATTCGCCCGTCGAGGACGATAATCCGCCCGGGTACCGGCGCAATGCAGGCGATGGCATCGCCATCGTCATCAAAAAAGGTGGTTTCTCCACCCCAATCCACATTCCATTCGGGATTCGCATAATAAAGCGCGGAGAAACAGTCTTCACCGCCGTCCTGGTGCATGAACGTGTGGCATCCATAGCTGATGCAATTGCAGAAGACCGAGAAAAAGCTGATGTCCTCGTCCGGAAAGCACTTTTCCACCAGCCTGCTCATCGCCGCGTAGAGACTGTCCTGTCGAAAGGTTTCCAGATCCATTTCGCTCACCCACTCGCGATAGTCCCTGGTCGCCTTGCTGCTTGCGTGGTCCGAATCGTACCGTCGGTTGACCAGATCCTGGTACGTCGCGTCTATGGTCTCGGGAGGCAAGTGGGTGTCAAAGATGAAAACGGGAAGGCCCTGAATGTCGAGCTGCCGGGTGGAAGAGAAACCATGCATTGTTCAAAAGGTCTCCGGTGTCAGGTCGAGTGTGCAACGTCCTACGCTGCTGGCGTTGAAGCGTAGACTGAGGGTGAAACGCTGCGCGGGGCAGTTCATCGACGGAACCCCCGCGCGATGTTCGATCCGACTGTCGAACAAGACAAGGCGACCCGGCCGAACCGACACTGCCACGACGGGTTCGCCCGCCGCGTAGAATACCGTTTCGCTGAACCAGCTTTGATCCCAATGCTCATTTGCATAGTACAGGGCCGAATATGCCCCGCGCTCGTTGGAATCCCTATGGGCGAATGCCCAGTCTCCGAAAATCGTATTGTTGCAATGGACATCCCAGAATTCGAACTCGAGCTCGGGATACAGGAATGCCAATCCGTCGCGCGCGGCGATGTAGACCGGATGAGATCGAAAGTCCGCGACATCCAATTGGGCGGCCCATTCGCGGAACATTTCGCTTTTCTTGTTGGAGCTGTTCCGCGAACTGAAGCCCAGGTTCCGGACCTGTCTGTCAATCTTGCCGACGGACGCATCATCGAGAAGGTGGTCGAAGACGAACAGGTCCAGGCCGTCGACCTTCGCGAAGCGTTGCGGTGTCATTGCATCTCTACCTCGAACTGCACCACCACGCTTGTCAGATGAGTCAGTCTCGAAGGCACGCCCAACCGTCGCGTCTGGTTGGCTTGGAACAACGCAACGCGACCGGGCTTGGGCGGAATGGCAAGGGCCCCGCCCTGATCTTTCGAAAAGAGTATCGTCTCGGCGGCCCATTCCTCGCGCCACTCGGAATTTGCAAAGTAAAGGACGGATCGAACATCGCTATCGTACAGCGGGGCCTGAAGCGGAACGAAATCGCCGAAAGTGAGGACTTGCGCTTTTGCGGACAGACACTTGGGTTGCAAGCCCGGGTGTTCCTCTGCAAAGGCCTCGCAGGTGCGCTGAAAGAGCGGATGGCCCGAGAAGTCCTCGACATCAAATGGGCATACCCAACTGCGGTAGGCTTGGTCCCCGGACAGCGAGTCGTACTCGGTGTTGTTCAGCGTCTTGTACAGAGACGTGACAAAATCGGGGCTGAACAACCCGTCCCAGATCAAGACGTCAGAGCCATCCTGAACGTGCCGGTGAAGCGAAGGGGGGCTGTCCATCACAGACCCAGCTTTTCGATCCACGACTTGCGAAAGCATTCAAGATTGAACGAGATGGATATTCGGGTCTCGTCGTCGCTGTCGATATCGTTGGCCCGAACCTCGTGCTCGAGCCAGCCGGGGAAAAGCAGCAGGCGCCCCTCTACGGGGAAGAAGTCCACGGCCTGGGCCGTATAGGTCGTAAACTTCTCGATCGGAGGCGAAAACAGTCCCGGCTGCTGCCGTGGATCCCTGAACCGAATGGTGCCCGAGCCTTTCGGCACCCTGACATAGTAGACCCCGGCGAAGTCGGCGCCGGCGTGTGTGTGAAAGGCATTGCTATGGCGTCCTTCAAGGACATTGGCCCAGCAGGATTCGATGCAAAGCTCGAACTCCGGATCGATTCTGTAGAATGTCTCGATCTCCGACATGATTTCGCGGATCAATGCCGTGAACGGGCCAAAGCGGGGGTCGCGATGCATGTCCAGCGAGCTTTGCCATCCTCCGACCCTGTCCTCGGACCAACCGCGAGAGCCATCTTTGTAAAGGTCGTCCACGACTTCCGCGAGCTGCGCGTTCAGGTCCGAGGATTCCTCAAAGTCCGCATGCCAGATAGGCGTCGCGAAGTATTCGTTTCCTATGAGTTCTACCATGTCAGCGGCCAAGTTTTTCGATCAGATAAAGGAGTAGCAAGCATAGTGCCTCGTTCGTTTGCTCATTGGCTGTGCCAAAGTACGGATTCAACTCGGTTATGTCACACCCTACTATGTCCAGACGCTCGAACAAGGCTTCCAGAAGGCCGAAGAATTCGCTCCACGAAAGCCCGTCGGGCACCGGGGTCATCACACGACCCGAAATCGCGTCTGGGGAAAGCACATCGAGGTCGATCGTCAGGAAGTACGGGCGATCCGCGTCGTCCTTCAGCAGGGTGTCCAGAAGCGACGGTGACATCAGGTAGCGTCTGCAGTCGTTGATGGTCGAGGCCCGGCTCCACCATCGACGTGCATGCGGAAGTTTGAGTAAATCGGAGGTTTGCGGTCCGACGAGGTCCGCGCGGGTGCGCAGGCCGAACGAGAATACCGTGTCTATCCCGGAATAGAATATAAGGTTCGATATGACCGATGCATGAGAGTATTGGATATGGTCGCCGAAGAGGACATCGTGGTGCGCGTCCAGATGAAGCAACCCCAGATCGGGTATCCTTTTCTGGAGCGCGTCGACGACCGGAAAGGTGATCGCGTGGTCGCCGCCGACGAACAGCGGCCTGACGCCCGCCTCCAGAAACTCATCGCAAACGCTTTGATCTACCTTGCCGAATATCGTCGCGAGCGTGTCATCCTGGAAGTCGAAGTTGCCGAGGTCTGCAATGACCAGATCCTGAGCGATCGTCGGCACGCCGCTTCCGAGGCACAGATCGGAAAAGACGCCATCGCGATGGATGTCGAACCAGTTGGCGAAGCCCCCGCTTAGGTGCCTCAGATAGTCGGGCGCCGCCTCGGTGCCCTTGTTTCGGGACAAGGTTGAAAGGGGCACTCCCTTGATGCCGACAACCGGCGTTGCCGCACCAAGATCCTGCGGGACGTTGAAGAAGGTCGCCGCTTGAACAATGCGCGCCATGTCTCGTTGTTCGAAGCGGTCGGCATAAAGCCCACGGACAAAGGACCTGGCGGTGAGCGCTTTGGACTCCGCCACATGTTCTACAATCAGCCGGTCCTTGACGAGAGGGTCAACCTTGGTCGCCTTGAGGTTTCGCTCTTTCAGGTGTTCGCGGATGGTGTCCAGCGACGCCGGAAGATCCAGATCGCTTATCGCCTGAAGGGTATCGTGATCGCCTGCGGAAATCGGTATCGATTTGTACTGCGCAAGACGCCGAAGTCCCAATCCCCCGTCATACATATAATATTGCTGTCCGATCCGCCCCAGCCGCAAGTTCGGGGCAAGGCTGTACAGTGACGGTTCAACCTTCATTCCATCGGCTTCGCTCGGTAGGGGCACCCTTCAGGGCACCGCCATTCCCGGGCAAATCCTCGATGTCAACCTTCCCGCATCCTGTCTTTCAGCCTGGCAGAGAGGATATCTTCGCTAAGGGCCGAGATCGCGCGCATCCTGTCTTTCAGCCTGGCGGCCAACGTGTCGTCGCTCAGCGCCGAGATGGCCCGCATCCGGTCCTTGAGCCGCGCGGCCAGCACGTCCCCGCTCAGCGCCGAGATGGCCCGCATACGATCCTTGAGCCGCGCGGAAAGCACGTCCTCGCTCAGCGCCGAGATGGCCCGCATGCGGTCCTTGAGCCGCGCGGCCAGCACGTCTTCGCTCAGCGCCGAGATGGCCCGCATGCGATCCTTGAGCCGCGCGGAAAGCACGTCCTCGCTCAGCGCCGAGATGGCCCGCATGCGATCCTTGAGCCGCGCGGAAAGCACGTCTTCGCTCAGCGCCGAGATGGCTCGCATCCGATCCTTGAGCCGTGCCGAGAGAGTGTCGTCACTAAGGGCTGAAATGGCCCGCATCCGGTCCTTGAGCCGCGCCGAGAGAACATCCTCGCTGAGTGCAGAAAGCGCTCGGATACGATCTTGGCCTGCGGCGGAAGGATCGATATTGGTTGCTGTTTCGGTGCTCTTTGCGGGCTTAGACTTTTTGCCGTTGCTCATATTGGATTGCCTCTGCTTCGAATTCGGTCGATGAATGATATCCCTAAACTCTGCAAACTATAGGCCAGGTTGTCAAATAAGGCAATTGCTACCCCATGGCGGAACTTGCAGAGCGCTTCTCAGGGCCACCCTTTCAAGTGGTCTTCGGCCGCGCGCTCCAGACCTTTTACGGCGCCTGACCACCATTGCTCGTCCATGAGATCGTCGTCTTCGTAGATTTCGTTGAAGCCAGGTTCGTTCCAGCGGGCCGAAAGCCACGCGTCGAAGAGGACGTTTCGGCAGCCTCGCGTCAGCGGTATCAGCGGTTCCCATGCCTCCTCGAACGGCCGAACCTGGCGGTACATGTCCAGAACCAGCCGATGCTGTATGACGCGACGCTCTTTGCGGTCCATCGAGTCAGAGAGAGTATCAAGTCGCCAGGGAAAGCTGAGGAGCGGGATATCCATCGCCGTCGGGCCCATCTGGAAGTCGTCCAGATCCATGAAAACGGGCCCATCAGGCCGCCAAAGAGCGTTCCCGCTGAAACTGTCGCCGTGAATTCGCTGTAAGGGGATCGTCCCGAAGGCCTCTGCGAGGTCGGCCAATCTGTCGATTGCGTCCTTGTACTGCTTGCGCAGTGTTTTCGGCAGGAAATCGTTTCGAAGAATGATCTCGAAACTGCCGTCACACATGGCTCTCAAATCGAACCGGGGTCTTGCATGGGCATCTCGCAACGCCCCGACCTCATGGATTTTGGCGACGATATGCACCATCTTCCGAACGTCCGGCTCTTTAAGAACCTTGGGGTCGGTTTCATAGGGCTTTGGGATGGTGTGGAAAGCCAAGTAGTGAATGCCTCGCCAGGTGCCGATTTTGCCGACGGGCCTGACGAACGGGACCTCTGCGTCGCGAAGGTCTTCGAGGAACTGAAGTTCATCCTTTAATGCGTCGAGGCTCCAGCGGTCAGGCCGGAAGAATTTGAGGACCAGATCTCCAAAGCCGAAAACACGGTTTTCGGGGCTTTCGAACCTCACCCCTTTAATTCGCGGGGCGCCGATCTCCTCAAGTGCTTCGAAGCAATCGGCGGGTCTCAACGCAATGAATCGATTGTAGATTTCTTCATCACCAGGCGTGAAATGATCAATCCAGAAGCTTGGCGTTTCCAAAATGGCTCTACCCGTCGAACGTGAAGGACCTTGGCCTCACGCTGTAGTTGGCTTTGACGTGTTCCGCAACATTATTGGGTTGGTCGGAAGGATGCGCAGGACGATTTGGGATCAGCGTTTCAGCCCTTCGGACCAGCGTTCCACGAAGCGTCGGGTGAATTCCTGCGCGGGCATGGCCCTGGTCCGGCGGGATGGGAACCGATTGGCTTTGCCGCTATTGGCGGATCGGCTTCGCCCGGGCATTGCGCACGCTGGCGAGTACACAGAGAATGTGTAAAGCTTGCGGCCATTTGCGCGGCTCGCCGCAAACGTCGCGTTGTTCAGGTCCCGCCGATCACGAGGTCGCCACCCGCATCAATACGTCACCGTCGCCCGACAATGGGATCAGCGCTGCGTGCCGCCGTCGGTCGCCTGATCGGTTTCAGGGGCAATCAGAGTCGACCACGTGTCGTCGAGCGGCGGCGATGGTGGCGTTTCGCAGGCCTTACGGTGAATGCTCACCTTTGCGATAAAGTTCGCTGAGATCGGCGCCGTCACGAACAGAAACGCCATGATCAGCGACTCATGGATCGAGGTTTCACCCAATAACACCGAGTGGACGATCGAGGCCAGCAGCAGCATGCCGATTCCGACCGTGCCAACCTTTGTCGGCGCATGCAGGCGCGTCATGGGGTCGTTGAATTTCAACAGTCCTATCACGCCCACCAACGCAAACCCTGCCCCGATAAACAGACACAGCGCTGTCGCATAGGCGCCAATGATTTCGGCCGTCATTCGATGATGTCCCCCCGAAGGATGAAGCGGGCCAGCGCCACAGTCGAAACAAAGCCGAGCATGGCGATCAGCAGCGACACCTCGAAATAGATCTGCACACCCTGGTGAATGCCCAGAACCACCACCAGCCCAAGGGCATTGATGACCATGGTGTCCAGTGCAAGGATCCGGTCGCCGGTGGTCGGGCCCAAGACAACCCGGACCATGCACAAGATCTGACCGAGCGCGAGCGCGACAAAGGCGAAGACGATCGCGATGTCCATCAGTCCCGATGCTGTGATCATGAGAAGATCTCCTTCAGGCGGCGTTCATAGCGGGTTTTGATTTCGTCGCGGGCGGCGTCGGGGTCATCGGTATGCAGGACATGCACCAGCAGACTGTGTCCTTGGTCGGACAGGTCGGCCGACACCGTGCCGGGTGTCAGCGTGATGGTTCCCGCAAGCACCGTGATCGCTTCGGGTTTGCGCAATTCCAGCGGCACGACGATCCATGCCGGTTTCAGCTTTGCATTCGGGACGGTCAGGACGATCCAGGCGACCTGCACGTTCGCGACGAGGATATCCCAGATCACCAAGACGCTGTAGCTGATCATCTTTCCCAGCCGAAAGCCCTTCGGCGTATCCGGCCACCAGATCGAGGTTGCCCATGGGATGACTATCCCGAGAATGATGCCGAAGACGACCATCCCGGCCGAGACCTCATTCTGAAGCAGCGTCCAGACCACGGCCAAAATCAGCGTCAGGAGCGGGTGCGGTATCAGCCAATGAAACGCGCGGGCCATGTCAATATTCCTCCTTCGGCTTGCTGAGCTTGCCGGGTGTGTCCAACACGGTGGCGATATAGGGCTCTGGCGCGAACAATTGGGCAGCAATGTTTGTCGTATAACCATGCACCTGCCCGGCAAAAACCGTATGTGCCGCCAGAAGGGAAATGAGACCGCCCACAGCAACATAGGACAGGACCGCGGGGCGCGGCAACGCGGGCCCGTCGGCTTGTGGTTCCACGCTATGGGCCTTCCAGAACAACACGCTGCCCGCGCGGGCAAAGCCCAGAATGCTGATCAGGCTGGAGCCCAGCACCACCGCCCAGATCCAAACAACAAGGTCCGTTCCATAGGCCGCCTCGAGCACCAGGAGTTTGCCAAGAAACCCAGACAGCGGCGGCAAGCCCGCCATAGCGATGGCACCGGTAAAAAAAAGTCCAGCCGTAAGCGCAGTTCCGGCGACGGGCGCCTGCGGCAAGAGCTCAAGGTTCGCTCTCCCGGTGCGCACGAGGTCGGAAATCAGGAACAGCGTCGCACCTGCCAGGGTCGAATGCACGATGTAGTAGAGCGCCGCCGCAATGCCCGGGGGATTGAAAAGCGCGATTGCGACCATCACCATGCCCATCGAACCGATGATGGAAAACGCGACCAGCCTGTCCAGCTTCCTGGCGGCCAGCACACCGGCCATCCCAATGGCAAGCGACACCAGCGCCGCGGGCAGGAGCCACACGTCATGCAGGCCCGAGGTGACTTCGAGTTCCGGCGGGAAGATCATCGAATAGACCCGGATGATCGCATAGGCGCCCACTTTCGTCATGATCGCAAACAGTGCGGCAACGGGTGCGGGTGCCTCGGCATAGCTCGACGGCAACCAGAAATGTAACGGCACCGTCGCCGCCTTGATCGCAAAGACCAGCAGCAAGAGGACGGCTGCAACGCGAATGCCCGCCGTTTCTTCGGCGCCGATCAATTTGGCACGCTGGGCCAGGTCGGCCATGTTCAGTGTGCCGGTCTCGGCATAGATCGAACCCAGTGCAAAGAGAAACAGGGTAGAGCCGATGAGATTGAAGAGCACGTATTGCACGCCCGCCCGAAGCCGTGCATTGCCACCGGCGTGGATCATCAGGCCGTAGGAGGCGATCAGCAGAACCTCGAAAAAGACGAAGAGGTTGAACAGGTCGCCCGTCAGGAACGCACCCATGATCCCCATCAGCTGGAATTGGAAGAGCGCATGAAAATGCCGCCCCCGATCGTCCCAGCCGGAACCAATGGCATAGAGCAGTACGAAAAGCGCCAGTACTGACGTGAGCAGCACCATAAGCGTCGACAGCCGGTCGCCCACCAGGACAATACCGAAGGGCGCCGCCCAATCGCCGAGCTGATACAGCAAGATGGTCCCGGCCGAAACCTGCCAGGCCAGCCCGGCCGCGATGGCAATCAAAGCCAGCACGCCGGCCACGGAAAATGCGCGCTGGATCCCGATATGATAGCGTGCGGCCAGCACGATGAACGGCGCAAGCAATGCCGGCAAAACGACGGGAGCAACGATCCAATGGGTCATGATGTGCTCTCCGCGCCGTCTTCCTCGCCATCTGGCTGGTCGTCCACATGATCGTCGTTCGATCCAAGAAATGCCCCCAGGCCGATCATCACCACCACAGCCGTCATGCCGAAAGAGATCACGATGGCGGTCAGCACCAGTGCCTGCGGCAGCGGATCGGCATATACCGTCATGCCGTCGCGCAACACAGGCGGTGCGCCGGTGGTCAATCTGCCGGAGGCAAACAGGAACACATTGACGGCATAGGTGAGAAGCGAGATGCCGAGGATCACCGGGAAGGTCCGCAGACGCAATACCAGGTAAAGCCCGGCAGCGGTCATAACCCCTATGGCCGAGGCGACAAGCAGTTCCATGTCACACGGCCTCCCTGGCAGAGCCGGCTTCGTCGGGCGGCGGATCGTCCCGCGACGGGTCGATATCCATGGGGTGCTCGCTCTCCGGCATGTTCTCGCGCCGTGCCAGGCGCGAGAAGCTTTCGAGCGACAGCATCACGGCGCCGACAACGGCCAGGAACACGCCCAGATCGAAAAGCGCCGCCGTGGCCAGTTCGAACTCCTGAAAGGGTGGGATACGGACATAGGTGAAGTCCGAGGTCAGGAAGGGTTTGCTTACGAACCACGAACCAATGCCGGTCAATCCGGCGATCAGAACGCCCGCGCCGATGACACCGTGATAGGGGTATTTCAGGCGCGCCGAAGCCCAGGCAAATCCGCTGGCCATGTATTGCATCACCACCGCGATCGAAACGATCAGGCCCGCGATGAACCCGCCGCCCGGTTCGTTGTGGCCCCGCAAGAAGATATAGAATCCCACCATCAGTACCACCGGCATGATGACCCGCGTCAGCACCACCATCATCATCGGGTGCATGTCCCCGGCCTGCGGCTGGTCCGGCTTTCGGTTCAGCAGCCGCGCGCGCACCCGCCCGCTCAGCAGCGTCTCGGTCAGCGCGTAGATCAGCAGCGCCGCGATCCCGAGCACGATGATCTCGCCATAGGTGTCAAAGCCACGGAAATCGACCAGGATCACATTGACCACGTTGGTGCCGCCGCCGCCCTTGTAGGAGTTGGCCAGGTGGAACTCCGAGATCGGCGGAGCGACCGCATCGCGCAAAAGGTAGTGATAGGCCAGCGCGAAGGTTGCCAGACCGCCGGCGACGGCCACGCCCACATCCCGCACCCGGCGCAGAACGGTGCTTTCCACCGGGGTACGTTTCGGCAGGAAATTGAGCGCGAGCAGCAACAGGATAATCGTCACGACCTCGACCGTGAATTGCGTCATCGCGAGGTCCGGCGCGCTGAAGAAGACAAACCCGATCGAGACCATCAGGCCGACGATGCCAATCAGAATGAGCGACAACAGGCGGTTACGGTGCAGAAACACCAACCCGCAGGTTGCCGCGACCAGCATCAGCCAACCGGCGATCGGCACAGGGCCCGCGGCCTGCGGTGTGCGCGTGGGCAAGGCAATCGTGCCGGTGCTCCAGGCATGGAAACCGGCCGCAACGATCGCGACCGATCCGATGGCCGCGTATCGGGTGAAGGCGCCGTTGTGCAACGATGCGATCAGCTTTCCCGACAGCCAGGCGGCCGCCTCGACGATGGCTTCGAAGATCACCTTGGCCTCGGGCCGCGGTGTCGTCTCCCAAAGGCGCAGCAAGGGGTTGAAGACGGCCATCAAAAGCAGACCGCCGACGACCGCGGCAACGGACAGGAAAAGCGCCGGTACCAATCCGTGCCAGATCTTGAAATAGGCCTTGGGCACGTCTGCCTCGCCGCCCAGCACCGAAGCCGTGACGAGTTTGACGAAGGGCTCTGCCAGAAACGGCGCGATCCCGATCGCCACGACCGGCACCACAAGGATCGCCGGCGGCAACCAAAGCCCGGACCCGGGATCGTGCGGTTTGGCCGGGTAGTCGTCCCGCACCGGACCAAGGTACACGTGCCCGATCAGGCGAAAGCAGTAGGCGGCGGAAAAAAGCGATCCGAACGTGGCAAGCGCCGGAACCAGCCACGGCACGCCGAAAAGCACCGTGTGCGTCGCCTCTTCCAGCATCATCTCTTTCGACAGGAAGCCATTCAGGAACGGGATCCCGGCCATGGAAAGGGCAGCAAGCGTGGCGATCACGAATGTCACGGGCATCAGGCGACGCAGACCGCCCAAGCGTCGGATATCGCGTGTATGCGCCTCGTGGTCGACGATCCCGGCCGACATGAAGAGCGCGGCCTTGAAGGTGGCATGGTTCAGGATGTGGAACATCGCAGCCATCGCCCCGAAGGCGGTGCCGGTCCCGAGCAGCATGGTGATCAGCCCCAAATGGCTGACGGTCGAGAAGGCGAGCAGGGCCTTCAGGTCATGCTTGAAAAGCGCGATCACCGCGCCCAGCACCATCGTGGCCAGTCCGGCGGTGGTGACGACCGTAAACCATTCCGGCGTGCCGGACAGGACCGGCCACATGCGCGCCATCAGGAAGATGCCCGCCTTCACCATCGTGGCCGAGTGCAGATAGGCCGAGACCGGCGTCGGCGCCGCCATGGCGTGGGGCAACCAGAAATGGAACGGAAACTGCGCCGACTTGGTGAAACAGCCCAGCAGGATCAGGATCAACGCGGGCACATACAAAGGGTCGGCCTGAATCAGATCGCGGTTCTTCAGGATCACGCTAAGGTCGTAGCTGCCCGCAATCTGGCCCAGGATCAGCATGCCACCGATCATCGCCAGACCGCCCATGCCCGTTACCGCCAGCGCCATCCGCGCGCCCTGCCGGCCCTCCGGCAGATGTTTCCAGTAGCCGATGAGCAGGAACGAGGACAACGACGTCAGTTCCCAGAAGATCAGCAATAGCAGAACATTGTCGCTCAGAACGATCCCGACCATCGCGCCTTGAAAAAGCAGTAAATAGGTAAAAAACTCGCCCATGTTGTCGTCGCGGCTGAGGTAGTGGCGGGCGTAAGCGATGATCAATAGGCCAATGCCAAGGATCAGCAGGGCAAAGAAAAAGCCCAAACCGTCAAGCATGAGTGTGAAGTTCAGCCCCAAGGACGGTATCCAATCGACCCGTGCCATGACGACCTCGCCGGCCAGTACGGACGGCAGGTTGGTCAGCAGGCCGATGAACGCCGCAAGTGACACGGTGAATGTCACTCCGGCGCAAGCCGCCCGGCCCGCGGCGTTCATCAGACCCGGCAGCAGTGCCCCGAAGAATGGCAGCGCGACGATGAAAAAGAGGGACACGAGAACTCCTTAGCCCGAAGCATTTTTAGCCTTAAAGCACCTGCATCGGGTTTGATAAAGAGCAAGGGTAATCGACAGATTTTGTCGGAAATTTTCTGGCAATTCGGCCTGCGGCTGGCGGTTAAGATGCAATGTGCTGCACAAATGCAGCAGTTAACCGCCTTCAGGTTTCTCGGCCGGAAAAGCGCGGATCGGCGGTGGTGCAATGGCACCCCGCGCCGACGCGGCTGGACATCCAGCAAACAGTCCCCTATGCACGGCCTGTCGATATTGTAGCGAGAAGGCGCCTTTGTCATGGTGATTGCAGAGCTGGGCTAGACCGCCCCACCGATCTCTATCCCATCCAAATTGCACCTTCCTGGGCCGGGCGACCGGCCGAAATGACAATGACATCTTCTTCCTCTTTGCCGCGCGCCTCGGCTCGCAACGAAATCTGGCGACTGTTGAAGCTTTCCGTGCCGCTCATGATCGGGCTGATGGCTGCAACACTTATCGGCGTCGTCGATACCG
>JAAUYH010109682.1_pt1 | contig 23273 bp, 22 predicted proteins | sample 7278061 | NCBI WGS metagenome assembly JAAUYH01 (sample SAMN14350203, study PRJNA611818) | marine sediment metagenome | isolation source: surface marine sediment (0.6m) | place: French Polynesia: Moorea | collected 2018-08 | reverse complement strand
CCGACTACGACCGCGAGAAGCTTCAGGAGCGCCTGGCGAAGCTCGCGGGCGGTGTCGCCGTCATCAAGGTCGGTGCCACCACCGAAGTCGAGATGAAGGAGAAGAAGGCTCGCGTCGAGGACGCGCTGCACGCGACGCGCGCAGCCGTCGAGGAAGGCGTGGTTCCGGGCGGTGGCGTTGCTCTCATCCGTGCAGTCAAGGCACTGGGTGACCTTACGGGCGACAACCACGATCAGGACATCGGTATCAACATCCTGAAACGTGCCATCGAGGAGCCGCTGCGCCAGATCGTACGCAATGCCGGCGGTGACGCCAGCGTCGTTCTGAACGCGGTTGCCGAAGGCAAGGGCAACTACGGCTACAATGCAGCCACGGACGAGTACGGCGACATGATCGAGGCCGGTATCCTGGATCCGACCAAGGTCACGCGCCATGCGCTGCAGAACGCTGCGTCGGTTTCAGGCCTGTTGCTGACGACGGAGGCGATGGTTGCCGAAGTGCCGAAGGAAGAAGCCGCACCGCCGATGCCGGACATGGGCGGAATGGGAGGCATGGGCGGCATGATGTAAGCGCAGCCCATACGCAAGACCCGAAAGCCCGGCTCTATTCGAGCCGGGCTTTTTTATTGGAGTCAGATATGAACTGGAACGAAATCGCGGCTGCAGCCGTAACGCTGTTTTTCATCATGGATCCGCTCGGCAACGTGCCGATCTTCAACGCGATCCTGTCGCAGTTCGACGGCAGGCGCCGATCGATCATCGTTGCACGTGAGCTCGTGATCGCATTGCTGATCCTCATGGGCTTCCTGTTCGCCGGCAACGCCATTCTCGGATTCATGGGATTGAGCCAGTCGTCGCTCAATATCGCGGGCGGCATTCTGCTATTCATCATCTCGCTGCGCATGATCTTCCCTAAGACCACGTCGCGGGACGAGTCCAGCGAAGAAGACGACCCGTTCATCGTGCCGCTGGCCGTGCCGATGATCGCAGGGCCGTCGACCATTGCCATCCTGTTGCTGCTCGGCTCCAGTCAGCCGCAGAGAATGCCTGAATGGGTCGTGGCGCTGTTGCTCGCATGGCTCGGCACAACGGTGCTGCTGGTGGCGTCGCCAGCACTGATGCGGGTCCTCGGCAAGCGCGGCGCACGCGCGCTCGAGCGCCTGATGGGAATGATCCTCGTTATACTGGCCACCCAGATGCTGTTGAACGGCATCCGCGACTTTCTAACGAGCCTTTGACAAGCGAGCAAAGTGAATACCTGGATCGTCCTGCTCCGAGGCATCAATGTTGGCGGCAAGAATCGCCTGCCGATGAAATCGCTGGTATCGCTGATGGAGGACATCGGTTATTGCGACGTCAGGACCTACATCCAGAGCGGCAATGTCGTGCTCCGGTCGGAGGAGCACGACCCTGCCATGCTCTGTGACCGGGTCCGGAAAGCGATAGCAAAGAACTTCGGGTTCGAGCCCGGCGTACAGGCGCTGACGGCGCCGGCGCTGCAGGCCATCATCGCTGCGAACCCGTTTCCGCACGCCGTCAGCGAGCCGTCGTCGCTGCACGTGAGTTTCCCGAGTACCGCGCCTGCGGCCGACCTCGACGCGATGCGCGCGCTGGCTACGCCGTCAGAGAAGTTCGCGGTGACGGCGTCGGCGTTCTACCTGCACGCGCCGGATGGAATAGGGCGCTCCAGGCTTGCCGCAAGCGTCGAGAAGCTGCTCGGCACAGAGGCGACGGGGCGCAACTGGCGCACCGTCACCAGGCTTGCCGAGATGGCCGGCGCCGAACGCGACTAGCCCGCGCGAAGTGCCTCGATGCGTTCGGGGATCGGCGGATGACTCATGAACAGCCGCCGGATGCCCTCGCGCTTGCCGCCAGAGATGCCAAACGCCTCGAGCGACTCCGGCAACTGCGCGGGCATGCCGCGTTCCAGCCGGGCCAGGGCGTTGATCATCGGCTCGCGGCCGTTGAGTTCGGCAGAGCCCGCATCAGCACGGAACTCACGCTGTCGTGACACCCACATGACGATCGTACTCGCGAGGATACCGAGTACGATCTGCGCCACGAGCACGGAAACGAAGTAGCCGATGCCGTGGCCCTGCTCGTTGCGCAGCACCACGCGGTCGATAATGTGGCCGACGATACGCGACAGGAAGATTACGAACGTGTTGACGACGCCCTGTACGAGCGCGAGCGTCACCATGTCGCCGTTAGCCACGTGCGAAACCTCGTGCGCAAGCACGGCTTCGACCTCTTCCCTGGGCATGTTGGTCAGCAGGCCCGTGCTTACGGCGACGAGCGCATTGTTGCGCCGCATGCCGGTCGCGAACGCATTCATGTCCGGGGAGTCGTAGATCGCCACTTCAGGCGTCTCGATGCCGGCCTGGCGCGCCTGGCGCTCGACGGTCGAGACGAGCCATGTTTCGGCCGCGTTACGCGGCTGCTCGATGACCTTGGCGCCGGTCGTGTGCTTGGCGATGAATTTCGACATCGCGAGCGATATGAAAGAGCCACCAAAGCCGATGACGAGGGACAGCACGAGCAGAGCCTCGTAATTCAGTCCCGTGCCCGATTCGTCGAGAATCCGGTCCACGCCGAGCAGGCGCAGCACGATACTCAGGACGAGGATGACGGCCAGGTTGGTCGCTATAAACAGGGCAATGCGTTTGAACATCAGTTCGAGCTCCAGGCTTTATTTAGATTTCCGGATCTGGCGTCTTGCGCCAGAAATTCAAGCTTTCGCCGGCGCCGGCCGGCGTTGCCGCCGCCACTGCCAGAACAGGCGATATCCGAGCAGTACGACAAGAATCGCGGCGTATAGTGCCGGCTCGGCGATGTCTTTCTTGACCTGCCACCAGTAATGCCAGACGCCGAGTATACCGACGATGTAGGCGCTGAAGTGCAGTTTGTCCCAGCGCCGGCCGAGCCGGCGCCTCGCCCGATTGGTGGACGTGGCCGCCATGGCGAGCAGCAGCAGCAGCGCGAGCATGCCGATCGTAATAAACGGCCGTTCGGCAATGTCTTCGACGATGGCGGACATCAGCAAACCCTGGTCGAGCCACGCCCACGTCGCGAAGTGCATCGACACGTAGAAGAACGTGAACAGGCCGAACATGCGCCGGAAGCGCGCCAGCCAGTTCCAGCCGGTGATGCGCCGCAAGGGCGTCACCGCAAGCGTGATCATGATGAAGCGCAAGCCCCAGTTGCCGAAGCGGTCGAGAATCTCTTCGACCGGGTTCGCACCGAGCGAGCCCGTCACGTTGAGCGCGTCGCTCACCACGAGCATTGCCGGCAGCAGGCACGCGACAAAGACCAGCGGCTTCCAGACGAATCGGACTTGCGCCAGCGTATCCAAGCCTAGTAATGACGCCTGAGGTCGAGGCCGGAGTAGAGGTGAGCCACGTGTTCGCCATAGCCGTTGAACATCAAGGTCTGCTGTTTCTCGGCAAACAGGCCGGCGCCGATACGGCGCTCGCGAGCCTGGCTCCAGCGTGGATGGTCGACTTCCGGATTGACGTTGGCATAGAAACCGTACTCGTGGGGCGTCGCCATGTTCCAGCTCGTCGCCGGCATCCGTTCGGTGAAGCGGATCTTCACGATACCCTTGATGCCTTTGAAGCCGTATTTCCACGGCACGACGAGCCGGATTGGTGCGCCGTTCTGGTTGGGCATGACTTCGCCGAACACGCCGACGGCCAGAATCGAAAGAGGGTTCGTGGCTTCTTCAATCGTCAGGCCCTCGCGGTAAGGCCAGTCCAGCACTCGGCGGCGCTGGCCAGGCATGCGTCGAGGGTCGTGCAGCGTTTCGAACGCGACGTACTTCGCCTTCGACGTCGGCTGAAAGTGCTTGACGACTTCGGCCAGCGAGATGCCTACCCATGGAATGACCATCGACCAGGCCTCGACGCAACGCATTCGGTAGATGCGTTCTTCGAGATCGAACGGCTTGACGAAATCGTCTAAATCGTACGTGCCGGTCTTCTCGGCATGCCCCTCGACACGAATGGTCCAGGGCCGCGTCTCGAAGTCGACAGCATTGCGGTAAGGATCATCCTTGCCCGTCCCGAACTCGTAATAGTTGTTGTATGTGGTGACGTCTTCGTAACTGTTGGCAGGCTCGTCCGTCGAAAACTCGCTCGTCGATACATCCGGTAGCCGCGCCAGTCTGCCCGTCGGAATGGTGGCCGCGAGCGACGGCTTGGCGAGCAGACCCGCACCGGCAATGGCGCCGGCGCGCATGAACTGCCGCCGGTTGAGGTAGTTGGTCTCGCTCGTTATTTCCGACGGTTTTATGTCAGATGGCTTCCTGATCAGCACATGCAAACTCCTGTGGGGCTTACCAATGGGACCGCTCGAGTATCGAAAATATTGCACAAATTGGGCGATCGAGTAATGTCCGCAACAACTTGTTACCAAGGCCCGGCCGTGACCCGAAAGGTGCTTATTGCCTACTACGGCGCAACTGCGCTGTTCCTGGTGCTCGATTTCTGGATGGGATTGAACGTCAGGGTGGCTTTCCTGGAGCCGTTCACAGGCTGGCGGCTCGCTTACTACGGGTTCCTGATCCTCTGCCTGGCGCTCGTAGTCTGGCGCCCGGAAATCAGCGTTATCGTTGGCGCGTTCGAGTCGCTCGTGACCCTGAGCGCGCTGTTGATCAGTTTCGGCACGCGCGTAATCCTCGCCTCCGTCCACGGCGCGGTGTCCCTGCCCGAAATCGTCAATTTCCTGATATCGGGCAGCATCGGCTACGTGGTCTGGACGCGGGGTATGCGTGAACTTCAGCGCGGGTTCAGCGCCGATCCGGATACTTGAATTGTCGGGCGAAGACCGCATCTCTTTCCGACATCGAGGATTCAGCATGAGCCAGATACAGTCGAGCATCATCCAGCGCAATGACCGTGCGACGCCGCAGGCGGCGCTGCACGTCGAGGTTATTGCCGACCTGGCGTGCCCGTTCTGCTATCTCGGCAAACGCAGGCTGGACTCGGCGCTGGAAGCCGTCCAGGGGCCGCACGACGTGGCGTGGTACCCGTGGGAGTTAAACCCGGAGATGCCGGCCGGCGGCCAGCCGTTCGACGACTATCTCGCGTCGCGTTTCGGCAGCGCCGAGGCGGTGCAACCCGTTTTGGACGGTCTCGTATCCGAGGGGCGCCGCGAGGGCATCGAGTTTCGATTCGACCGCATCGAGCGTGTGCCGAACACCCTGAATGCACATCGGCTCATGTTCCTGGCCGAGACCGAGGGCAAGGACCAGACGGCAATTGCCGAGGACCTGATGTCGAGCTTCTTCACCGACGGTCGTGATATCGGCAACACAGACGTCCTGATCGAGGTCGCCTCACGTCACCGCCTTGATGCCGTCCAGGTCGAAGCTGCGCTCGCCGACGACAAGGCGAAACAGGTCGTGCTGACGCGTGAAGCGCAGGTGCGCTCGAGCGGCATTGCCGGCGTGCCGGGCTTCCTGCTGAATCGCCGACTGTTCGTCGTCGGTGCGCAGGACAAGGACAACCTGGTCAACGCATTCGACCGCGCGATGTTCGGCGAGGGTACCGACCAGCTGCTGTCGCCGGCAGTGCACTGATCGCAAGACCCCTTGTTTTTCAGTTTTCGCGCAGCTACTGTGCGCGGGAAGACGTCGATGGGGACGAGTAGGCGGTCCACTCAGGCGACAGCGACCGGGAGATGGTGAGAGCCCCGGGCCCGAACCCGCCGAATATCACCCCGGAGTCGCTGCCCGAAAGCTTCGAGTAGGCGCAGCCGGCTGGCCCACGAGACGGGCGTCGGGTCATGACGACCCATGAGGCGGCCCGATGGTCGCGAATCCGGGTGGTACCGCGATAGATTCAGTCGCCCCGGGTGCAGATGCTGCACCCGGGGCGACGTCGTTTTGGAGCACGTGTTTTGGCGTTCAAAGAAGTAAGCAGTCGATACGACGGGCCGGGCCTCGAGCAGGAGGTCCTGAACTGGTGGCGCGAACACGATGTATTCGGCAAGACGCTGGCCGCATCCGATGGCAAGCCGCTGTTTACGTTCAACGAGGGGCCGCCAACTGCCAACGGCAGGCCGGGCATCCACCACGTTCTCGCACGCAGCTTCAAGGACGCGTTTCCCCGCTACAAGACGATGCGTGGCTACCACGTTCCGCGCAAAGCCGGCTGGGACACGCACGGCCTGCCTGTCGAGCACGAGGTCGAGAAACATCTCAAAGCCGAAGGCCTGATTGAGTCTTACGACAAAGAAGAGATCGAGGCCAAGGTCGGCGTCGCCGAGTTCACGAGACTCTGCCGCGAGTCGGTCATGACCTATATCAACGACTGGGAGCGCATGACCGAGCGCATGGGTTTCTGGGTCAATCTCGACGAGGCCTACTACACGCTCGACAACAGTTTCATCGAGTCGGTCTGGTTTCTGCTGAAAAATATCTGGGACCAGGGCCTGATCTATCGCGGTTACAAGGTCGTGCCGTACGATCCCCGTATCGGCGCAACGCTGTCGTCGCACGAACTCGCCCAGGGTTACCAGGACACCGAGGATCCGTCGATCACGGTGCGCTTCAAGCTCGCCGACGAAGACGACACCTACATACTCGTATGGACGACGACGCCCTGGACACTGCCTTCCAACCTGGCGCTCGCGGTTGGCGAGCACATCGACTACAGCTATTGCGCCCATGACGGCCAGACGCTGATCGTAGCAGAGGCATTGCGCGATTCCGTCTTCCGCGATGACGAGTACGAGGTGCTGAAGACCGTCAAGGGCAGCGAATTGCTGGGCAAGCGGTACGAGCGGCTGTTCGACTATCTCGAGGTCGAGTCCGATGCGGCGTTCCAGGTATACGCGGCAGAGTTCGTCAGCACGGAGAGCGGTACCGGAATCGTGCACACGGCACCGGCCTACGGCATAGACGACCTCGCGTTCGGCCAGGAGCACGGCCTGCCCGTCGTGCACGGTGTCGGGCTCGACGGCAATTTCATCGACGACGTCGAGCCCGTCGCAGGTATGTTCTTCAAGGATGCGGACAAACCGCTCATTCGCATTCTCAAGGATCGCGGCCTGATGTTTCGCTCCGAGCGCATCACGCACAGCTACCCGTTCGGCTGGCGCACCAAGGACCCTATCATCTACTACGCGAAGAACGCGTGGTACATCCGCACCTCGAATTTCCGCGAGCGCATGGTCGAGCTCAACAGCACGATCAAGTGGGTACCCGAGCACATCCGTGACGGCCGCTTCGGCAACTGGCTCGAGAACAACGTCGACTGGGCCTTGTCGCGCGAGCGGTTCTGGGGCACCCCATTACCGGTGTGGACGGACGGACAAGGTGCCTATGTTTGTGTTGGTTCTGTCGAAGAGCTTGAAGCATTAACAGGCCAGGAATTGCATGAGCTCGACCTGCACCGCCCGGCCGTGGACGACGTGACGTTCGAGAGAGAAGGTAAGACCTGGCGGCGCGTGCCCGAGGTCATCGACTGCTGGTTCGACTCCGGCGCCATGTCCTACGCGCAATGGCATTACCCGTTCGAGAACGGGGAAATCTTCGAGCAGCATTTTCCCGCCGATTTCATTTGCGAGGCGATCGACCAGACGCGCGGCTGGTTCTACTCGCTGCACGCGATCGCCACGCTCGTGTCCGACAGCGTTGCCTACCGCAATTGCATCTGCCTGAGCCACATCGTCGACAAGGACGGCAAGAAGATGTCGAAGTCGCTCGGCAACATCGTCGATCCGTACGACGTCTTCGATACGGTTGGCGCCGACGCACTGCGCTGGTACTTCCTGGCTCGGCTGTCACCCGACGTGCAAAAACGTATCTCCGTCGAGATCGTCGCGGACGTCGCCAGTTCGTTCATCAATACGTTCTGGAATACCTATGGCTTCTTCGTGCTGTACGCGCGGCTCGACGAGGTCGACCTGTCGCAGGACGTGCCGGTCGAAGAACGTCCCGAAATCGACCGCTGGGCGCTCGCACTGCTGCACGAGACGATCACCACCTGCACGCGCGCTATGGACAACTACGACGCCAAGGCCGCAGGCGATGCAATCGAATCGTTCGTCGACCAGCTCAGCAACTGGTACGTACGGCGCAACCGACGTCGTTTCTGGAAATCGACGGACCCGGCCGACAAGCAGTCCGCTTACCTGACACTTTACGAGTGCCTCAGGGCCGCTCACCTGCTGATGGCGCCGTTCGTTCCATTCCTGTCGGAAAACGTCTACCAGAATCTCGTCCGCAGCGTGGATGCGGACGCGCCAGAGAGCGTGCACATGGCAACGTGGCCGGTTGCAGATCCCGCGTGGCGGAACGACGATCTGTTGCGCGACATCGGTGTCGTGCAGAAGGTCGTGGGTCTCGGCCGCGCCGCGAGAGGGCAATCGGGGGTGCGCACGCGCCAGCCGCTGTCGCGATTGCTGGTCCGTGCGCCGAGCGACGCCGCCGCGGGCGCACTGGACTCGCACAGGGACCAGATTCTCGAGGAGCTGAACGTCAAGGACGTCGAGTTCATCGCTCGCGATGCCGGTCTCGTCAGCTACCGAATCAAGCCGAACCTGCCGGTGCTCGGCAAGCGCTACGGAAAACTGATTCCAGCGATTCGGCAAGCGCTGGACAAGGCCGACGGCGCTGCGATTGCGGGTGCCGCGGCTCGCGGCGATACGTTCAGCATCGAGGCCGGCGGCGAAACCCTCGAGCTGGGCGGCGACGACGTCCTCGTCGAGACCAGCTCCGCCGAAGGCTATGCCTGTGCCGAGGACGCCGGCTACCTGACGGCGCTGGATACGACGCTGAACGACGAGCTCGTTAACGAGGGGTTTGCACGCGAGCTCGTGCGTTCGGTCCAGGATGCACGCAAGCAGGCCGGACTCGAGGTGTCGGACCGGATCGTGCTCGGCATATCGGGCTCGGATGCCGTCGAGAAGGCGCTCGCGGCGCATCGGCGCTACGTCATGAACGAGACGCTGGCGGTCGACTGGGAGGTGGGGCAGGCGGACGCCGTCTACACCGACGAGCGGGGAATGGGCAGCGAATCCTGGAAGCTCGAGTTTCGGAAAGCCTGACTTGCGTCGATCTTTGAAACTTTGTTATAAGAAACGGGCGCAGGTCCCTGTTTCATAGGGGAGTATAAAAGGACGGAACGGCACGCAGATGCCGCGGCTACAGGAGGTAGCCACTCGCAAGCGTAAAGGGTCGCCGAGAGGTCACGAGCGGCCACGAAGAACAACACGACGCTGGAGTGGAAATGACAGACCACATGGATCGCTTTCAGGCGGCCGTAAAGGTACTGGCCGGCCATGGCCATATAAAACAAAGACTTATCGATGCCTTCCAGTCCAACCTGGATGACATAGAGGTGGATGACCTGCCCATCGGCATGCAGCAGGACTTCGAAAGCCTGAAATACCTGATGCACCGCGTCGCGCCGCTCAACGGCGAGGGACCGGTTTGCGCCTCGGTACGCAAGATGTCGGTGACCGAGGCCAGCGATTGCGCCGTTTCGGTCGTCTCCCTCTACGACGAGATACTGAGGCACGGGGAAGCCGGCCCCATAAGCGTGCCGACGGTCGACGAAGAGCCCCAGCGTATCCCGCCGTTCCTCGTCAAGTCCGTCTAGGCCGAATTACGGTTTCACGGGGTAGTAAACGTAGGTGATGAGGTCGCTCTCCGCGACCTTGGTCGGGTCGCTGACGTACGATTCCCAGGCGTCTCCGTTCCTCTCGATACCCAGCGCTGCGAGGTACGACGCGATCTTCCTCTGTGTCTCGCCGAGCGTCCGATAGCTGCCGACGTGTTTCACCCGAATGACGGGCCCGGCGTAGGTCCGGCCTATTCGTACGGGCGAACCATCGCGTGGCGTCGCGGCATCGAGTCCGCGCACCGGGATAGCGGCGTCGAAATTCATACTGGATCCCACGAATCCGCGCAGGATTGACAAGGGCGCGCCGGCTTCGGTGAGTCCGTGTTCGTCGATGAAGCCGAGTACTTCGAAATAAGCGTCGCCCAGCGCTTCGGACATCGCCGCGGGCTCCGGCGGCGACGTCGCAGACAGGTAGGCGATGTCGATCGCCTCTACGCTGAGATGCTCGATCTCGAGGTCACCGAAGTCGGCACGAGGCAGGCTCTCGGCAATTTCCCTGAGCGACGCGAGACCCTGCTCGAAGTCGCGGCGGAAGACCTGCCGGACGATCAGGCCCAGCACGCGCGATGTAAGCCGATAGCCGTGATCGGCTTCGTAACGAGCTACCACCTCACTGCCGCCGGCAGCGCGAGAGATCTCGAATACGGTCAGTGCCTCGCTGACCTCGCCCGGGTTCATCGAGACCGTCACCCGCTCCCAGGGCACGCTTTCGGTAATGACCTGGACGCCAGTGCCCGCGATTGCACCGTCCCAGGTCATGGTCGCGCCGATGCCGCGCTGCGGGCCCGAGTAGACGATCCTCGCATTTGGATCGGCGCTGACGACCGGCGACCAGAGTGCCGCGCGCTCGAGGTCGTTGATCAACGCGAACACCGTTGCAGGATTGGCGTCGATCGTGTCGCTGACCTCGACGCGCGTGTATCGGGGCAGCGAAAACCCGATGATGATGACGAGCGCAATCAGCGCGACGATGGCTATGAACAGCTTTTGCACGGGGCGCGATTATTCCACAGAATGCGCGTATGGACACGGTGCAACAAGACGCGCTACCTATCGGTGTATTCGACTCGGGCGTCGGCGGCCTGACGGTGCTGAAAGCACTGCGCGAGCGTTTGCCCGCGGAGGATCTGATCTATCTCGGCGATACCGCCAGGCTGCCTTACGGTACGAAGAGCCCGGCGTCGATCTCGCGTTATGCTGGCCAGGCGACAGCGCTGCTCCGAGCACAGGGCATCAAGCTGCTCGTCGTCGCCTGCAATACTGCGTCGGCCGTCGCACTGGGGTCCCTTCGAGCAGCCATGAAGCCGCTGCCTGTCATCGGCGTTGTCGAGCCGGGTGCCGCGGCGGCGGTCGCGGCGCGACCCGCCGGCTCGCACCTGGTACTCGCCACGGAGGCGACCGTCGGACTCGGTGCCTACCGTAACGCGATCGCAGCGATTGACAGCGAAGCCGACGTCAGGGAAGTCGCCTGCGAAATGCTCGTGTCTCTGGCCGAGGAAGGCTGGACCAGTGGCGCCATCGCCGAGGCGATCGTCCGCCGCTACGTCGACGAATCGAGAGCGGGAGGATTTGCGCCCGACAGCGTCATTCTCGGCTGCACGCATTTTCCCCTGTTGCGCGATCCCATTGCCGGCGCGTTCGATGCGCACGTGAGTATCGTCGATTCGGCCAGCACGACGGCTGCCCGCGCCGCGGAGTTACTGGAGGCTTCCGATATACTGAGTCGTTCGGGGGGTAGCCTGAGGCTGCTGGCGACCGACGGCGTACGCCGCTTCGCGAGAGTCGGGGGACAGTTCCTGGGCGAATCGCTGGATGAGACTGACGTAGAACTCGTTGATCTCTGATCGCGGTCAAATCGCGGCGGGACGCCGCTCCCACGGTCGCTCCTGTAGGAGCTGTTGAGCGCAGCGAAACTGCGATTGGTTTGTTCCATCCTCGGCTACGCAGACACTAAAGATCAATCCGCAATCACCGTCAGGATTCTGTCCCGATCGTAGGCGGATTGGACCGCTCCTACAGTACAATGTCGGTATTCGTTGATCCCCGGGGGACGTACCGTGCCACTATTCCGAACGCTGCGTAATGCAGCTATCTCGCTATCCTGTTTCATCCTCGTTGCCTGCGCTCAGGAAAAGCCGCCGGAACCTGTGGCGATCGCCGAAAGCAAGGCCAAACCGAGGCCCGAAATCTACGCCGACTTCCCGTTGACTGCTGACCTCGGCAACCTGAGCGACAACCAGAAGCAGATGGTCCGCATCCTCATCGAGGCGTCGGAGATCATGGACGACCTGTTCTGGCGCCAGGCGTACGGCGACGACTACCGGGTGTGGCTGGACACGATTGAAGATGACGCAGCGCGGCGATTCGCGGTCATCAACTACGGGCCCTGGGACCGTCTCGACGATGAGGCGCCGTTCATCGAAGGCGCGGGCGAGAAGCCGCTCGGCGCGAATTTCTATCCCGCCGACATTACCAAAGAGGAGTTCGACGCGGCTTACCTCCCCGGGAAACAGGGTCTGTACTCGCTCGTGCGGCGGGACGAAAACGGCGAGCTGACGCTCGTGCCGTATCACGTCGAGTACGCCGCTGAGCTCAAGGAAGCGGCCGATCTGTTGCGCGAGGCCGCAGCGTTCGCGGAAAGCCCCGATTTTGCGAATTACCTGAAGCTGCGTGCCGCCGCGCTGCTGAGTGATGATTTTCGCATGAGCGATATGTGGTGGATGGACGTCAAGGACAATGCGATAGACGTGGTCATCGGACCCATCGAAACGTACGAGGACCGGCTGTTCGGATTTCGTACCGCTTACGAGTCGTACGTCCTGATCAAGGATCTCGAGTGGAGCGAACAGCTTGGCTGGATAGCGGCATTCCTGCCGGAGTTGCAGAAGGGGCTGCCGGTACCGGACGAATACAAGCAGGAAGTGCCCGGCTCGGATTCGGATCTCAATGCGTATGACGTCGTTTACTACGCCGGGCACAGCAACGCCGGCTCGAAGACGATCGCCATCAACCTTCCAAACGACGAAACGGTGCAGCTCGAGAAGGGCACACGCCGGCTGCAACTCAAGAACGCGATGCAGGCGAAGTTCGAAAAGATACTGGCGCCCATAGCAGAGGTGCTGATCGATGAGTCGCAGCGCCAGCACGTGACCTTCGACGCGTTCTTCGCGAACACGATGTTCCACGAGGTCGCGCACGGACTGGGTATCAAGAACACGATAACGGGCAAGGGCACCGTTCGTACCGCGCTGCTCGATGTCGCGTCGAGCATGGAGGAGGGCAAAGCCGATATTCTCGGACTCTACATGGTTACCGCGCTGCACGACGCCGGCGAGCTCGGCGACGCCGATCTGCGCGACAACTACGTGACCTTCATGGCCAGCGTTTTCCGCTCTATTCGCTTCGGCGCCTCGAGCGCGCACGGCAAGGCCAACATGGTTCGCTTCAATTTCTTCCTCGACAATGGCGCTTTTGTCCGGGACGCCGAAAGTGGCACGTATCGCGTCGACTTCGAACGCATGCGGGAATCCATGAACGACCTGTCCCGGCTGCTGCTGACGCTGCAAGGCGACGGCGACTACGAGGGCGCCAGGGAGCTAACGGAAGCAAAAGGTGTCATCGGCGAACAGCTGCAGGCGGATCTCGATCGCCTGACCGCGGCGAACATTCCGGTCGACATCACTTTTCGCCAGGGCATCGAGGTGCTTGGGCTACAGGCTGCCTCAGAGTAAGTCGCGCTTGTCCAGCCTGCCCAGGCGGTGACCGAATAACGTCGCCAGGTAAAGCGCGTCGGGCGTCTCCAGTACGGCGGTCAGTGACGGCAACCGCGCCGCCGGATCGCGCAGGTTCATGAGCACCTCGCCATCGCCGTTCACGGCGATGACGTGAGAGTAGGGCACGGCTTTGGGTCGCAGCGCTGCGGGGAGCCTCTGAACGACCTTGCGCAATGCCGGCTTGTCGGAAAGCTCGTCGAGTGCGCCAACACGTGGCGCGATCAGCCCGACCCAGAACCGCCCCTGCATCCCGGCCGTGATGTTGTCGGGAAATGCCGGCAGGTTGTCGAGTATGACTTCTGTCTCGCCTGCCTGCGGGCCCGCGAGCCAGTGTCGGTGAATGCGGTATGCGCCTGTCTCGGCAATCAGCAGAAATCGATCGTCGTCGCTGACGGCCACGCCGTTGGCATAGTTGAGTCCTTCTGCGATTACGCGCACCGAGTCGTCTGCCGGGTCATACTCGATGACGCGCCCGTGCCCGCCATGCTCCATGATGTCGAGCAGGCTGGACGCGTAGGTACCGCCGAACGCCTTGGGCTGGAATTTTCGGCTGGATTCGCTGAAGAAGACCCTGCCGTCGCTCGCTACAGCAACGTTGTTGGCGTACACGAGCGGCTCACCGTCGACCTCGGTCAGCAGATTCTCGACGTTGCCGTCACTGTCGACGCGCTGCAGGCCAATGTAGGCATTGGCAACGTAGAGGTTGCCGTCGGGCCCGAGGGTAAGGCCCAGCGGGCGGCCGCCGACGTCGACAAACGGGGTGACGCGCCCCGACGGTGAGATCCTGAGGATCGCGCCGCTGGATGTCGTCGAGTACAGGTGACCGTCCCAGCCGAAGGAGAGATCCTCGGGTCCCTCGTAGTCTCCTGTGCTGATGGTGCGCACGTACTGCAATTGGGAATCGGGCCCGAACGGTTCCGCAATCCCGCGATCGACAGGCGCTTGCCAGGCGACGGGTTCGACCGGGACCGGCCAGAGCAACAGGTACAGTGCAATCAAGAGCAGCGCGAGACTGCTGCCCACAAGAACGCTTTTCATGCGGCTCCGTCTAGCGCTTCGCGTCGATCATGCGCAGGAATTCGACGCGCGTCCTGGCATCCTTGCGAAACGTACCGACCATCTGGCTGGTCACCATCGAGACGTCGTTCTTGTGAATGCCCCGAGTAGTCATGCACTGGTGGGTTGCCTCGACTACGACGCCGACACCCTTGGGCTGCAGGACGTCCCAGATGCAGTTGGCGATCTGTGCGGTCATTTTTTCCTGCACCTGGAACCGCCGGGCGAATGCCTCGACGACGCGCGCGAGTTTGCTGATGCCGACGACCTTGTTGCTCGGCAGGTAGCCCACGTGGGCCCTGCCGATGATCGGCGCCATGTGATGCTCGCAATGAGACTCGAAGGAGATGTCGCGCAATACGATCATTTCGTCGTAGCCCTCGACCTCCTCGAACGTGCGTTTCAGGAACTTGACGGGGTCGACCTTGTAGCCGCTGAACCAGTCTTCGTACGCCTTGGCAACGCGCTTGGGCGTGTCCGTCAATCCCTCGCGGCGCGTATCCTCGCCCGCCCAAAGTAACAGTGTGCGGACCGCCTCTTCGGCTTGTTTGCGACTTGGTTTGCGCGGCTTTCGATCAGCCTTGGTTTTCTTGTTGGCCACAGCAGGCCCCCGATGCCCTGTCGGCGGGAATACTACCGGTAACGGTCAGGCGGGTATACCGCTGTTACAAAACGAAACGCCGGTACCGCCGATACCGCAGTATCCACCGGGGTTCTTGGCAAGGTACTGCTGGTGATAATCCTCGGCATAGTAGAAAGCATCGAGCGGCGCGATTTCGGTCGTGATCGTGCCGTAGCCGGCACCCTGCAACTCCGCCTGGTAGGCGGCGAGCGACTCGGTCGCCGCGTGCAGCTGAGCGTCGCTGCTTGCATAGATCGTCGACCGGTACTGAGTGCCGATATCGTTGCCCTGGCGCATGCCCTGCGTCGGGTCGTGATTTTCCCAGAAAACCTCGAGTAACTGGCCGTAGCTGATGCGGCGAGGATCGAACATCACGAGCACGACCTCCGCATGTCCGGTGGTGCCGGTGCAGACCGTCTTGTAGTCCGGGTCCGGCACTGAACCACCGGCATAACCGACGGCCGTCGTGTAGACACCGTCGAGTTGCCAGAAGAGGCGCTCCGCACCCCAGAAGCAGCCGAGGCCGAACACAGCCTGTTCCAGTCCATCAGGAAACGGCGGGCGAAACGTCGTGCCGTTAACGAAGTGTGTGTTGGATTCGCTCATAATCAGTTCGCAAAATAACGGGCTCCGCGTCGCGGCCGATCGATGATGCCGTCGCGACTCTGAAATCGCACCGGGATCGACTGGGTATTGCCCCATTCGGTCGCCCGGTACACGGCGAAGTGCAGGTGCGGCATTGTCGAATGACCGGTATTCCCGGACAGGCCGATCTTCTGGCCCCGAGCGACGCTGTCGCCGATCTCCACCAGCGCTCCGTGTTTCATCAGATGGTAGTACTCGCCCGTAGTTCCATCACTGTGCAACACGACAATGAAATTCGCGTACTTACCGCAGCCATCTTCCCAGCAACCCTTGTCGTGTGTTTCCTCGACGCGGGCCACGACGCCGGCGCGAGCCGCAAACACGGGTGTTCCGACCGGCATGTCGAAATCGATGGCGAATTCCTCGAGACCCTTGTGACTGAATCGCGAGCCGTAGCCCTGGACGACACGATAGCTCTTGCCGGGTTCATAGGGCAGAGCGTACAGGTGGTCGTCGTCGTGCGCAGCATCCTTGTCGCCGATCGTCCAGTCGTAGTTGTAGCGGTACGCGCCCAGTCGCTCGTCGCTGTTCTGGCTGAGCGTCAGGACCTGTTCTTCGGCCAGGGGCGCGAGCGTCCGGGTAATCTTCCGCGGCCCGGACACCTCGAAGGCGCGGGAGCGCACCTCCAGGGTGTAGGTAATCGGGAATGCGCGCAGGTTTCGCGCACGGAACTCGACGTTGCCGCCTTCGCGCACGGCGTCGACACAGATCCACTCGTCCTGGCAGCTTGCGCGGGACGCTGCCGGAGCCATTATCGCTATCAGAAGAAGGCTGAAACCGGCGACTTTCCAGTGACGTCGACGGCGCGTGCTCATCTCTCCTGGTCGCCGTTTGCCGCCGCAGCCGGCTGCTGCGCCTCCAGCGCTTCCCGCTTGAGCGAATCGAGATCGGATTGCAGGTAGTAGAAGTTGTGGCTGAACGTCTGCCCCTGAGTTACTACCGCATTGCCGTCAACGAATACCGGCCGATACAGGCGGCTGCGAAGCTCTCGCTGAACGTAGCGCTGCATATCGGTGAATTCGGCGGGCGACGCAGCCACCAGCCTCAGATTGATGACCTTGCCGCGCTGCGAGATGTCGTATGATGCGGCAATGGTGCCCGTCAGAAGTTGCTCGTCCTGAGCGTCCGGATCCGCATCACCGGCTTTGCCCACATAATTGGGCAATGAGCTGAAGCGCAGCGGTACCGGCGTCTCCAGCATTTCGTTGCGAATGTCGAGTCTCTCTTCCGCGGACAGCAGGTTCCACGCCTCGCCGTAATAGCTGCGCGCGCGCGACTGACTGGCCGAGGTAAGGTAGTAGTCGCCGAGTGCGACTTTCGTGGTTGCGAGCTTGAGCCACAACGACTCCTGGTTGTCCTTGGCAATTCGGTGCGCACGTTTGAAGTAGATCTCGCCGCTCGATACCGTCGTTGTCTGGTAGGAGCCCGAGTCCGTGGTATCGATGAAGTAATACGACTCACCGAGCTTCAGGAGCGGCTCGATCAGCAAAGCGTCGTCTTTGCCCTTCTGCGACTCGATGATGCGAATAATGCTGCGATAGGTGGCCCTCTCGTCATTGTAATGCCCGGTGCGATGCTGCCAGGACGCACGTCGCATCAACGGCTCTATCAGCGCCATCGGCTTGGAGCTGAAGTAGCGACGGTTCAGGGCATAGATCCGGTCATGCGCTTTCTTCGCTTCGTCGGTCAGCCCCATTCGATAATTGGTTTCGGCCAGCGATTCGAGCAGTTCTACCTGGTCCATGTTGTGCGGACCGTTATTCACGTGTGTGACATGAACGGCGCGCTGAAACGTCCTGGATGCGAGGTCGGGCCGGCCTGCGGCGAGCTGGGATGCGCCCAGCCCCTTGAGAGCGTTGACGAGATTCAGACTGAGCCGGTCATCGACATCTTCGATGATCTCGATCGACGATTCGAAGTTCTGTTGCGCCGCTTCGTACTGTTTCGCACCGTGCTGGACGATTGCCAGGTTGGTCAGCGCTTTTGCCGTTTCCGACGACTGCGGACCGTGAACGCGAATAGCCAGTTCGACAACACGTTTGGCGACGCCGTCCGCCTCGTCCAGCACACCGTTGGCCAGGAGTTCCTTGTAGCGGCCGAACTGGTCGCTGAGCTCCAGTTCGTCCGGTGTCACTTCCGCTTCGCTGACGTAGACCATCGTCTCGTCCGTCTCGTCGGCGACAGGTACGGCTTGTTCGAACGGGCCAGAGCTGTCCTGCGCATGCGCCACCACGCCCGCCAGCAGCAGCGTGGATAAAGGAGCAATCCTCAGGATTCTGGTCGGATTCATCGGTCTATTCTGTGACCCGCAGCCTCGCGTTAAGTTCTCGAGCCGCTTGTCCCCTGCTGTACTGACTATACCTCCTGAATTGTGGTCGCGGTAGCGGCCGTCAAAGCCCGAGGTCAAGCTGGCGCTGACCCGGATGGACGAACTTCGATCGGTCGAGGCCTTGCTGATACTCGCCGTACCTGACGTTCAGTCGTTTGCAGGTATTGGCGAAGCGCTGGCCAAGCAGCTCGGCGTAGGGTCCGCGGCCTGTCTGGCGAACGCCGAAGCGGTTGTCATAATCCCGTCCGCCACTCGCCTGGCGTACCAGGCTCATCACGCGCTCGGCACGATCCGGGAAATGTTGCCTCAGCCAGGCGTCGAATATTCCGGCGACCTCGAACGGCAGCCGCAGGAAGATGTACGCGGCCTGCGAAGCGCCGGCCCCCGCGGCGGATTCCAGGACTTTTTCGATCTCATCGTCGTTGATCGCCGGAATGATCGGCGCCATCAAAACGCTGACGGGAACGTTCACGGCCGCGAGGCGTTCGATGCTGCGGAGCCGCGCGGCCGCCGAAGGGACGCGCGGCTCCATGATGCGCTTCAGGTCGTCCTTCAGCGTAGGCAGGCTTATGGCAACCGAGCACAGACGATCCGTAGCGAGGTCGGCGATCAGGTCGATATCCCGTTCGATCAGTGTGCCCTTGGTAATCAGGCTCACCGGGTGCCGGTGGGCGGCGAAAAGTTCCAGCAGTTCCCGCGTAACGCGCTTCTCCCTTTCGGCCGGTTGGTAGGGGTCGGTATTGGCGCCGATCGTTATCGGTTCGCACTCGTAGCCCGGCTTTTCCCAGGTCTCGCGCAGCCGTTGTGCGGCATCCGGCTTGAAAAAGATCTGCGTCTCGAAATCGAGTCCCGGCGACAGGTCCAGGTACGCGTGCGACGGTCGCGCGTAACAGTAGATGCAGCCGTGTTCGCAGCCCTGGTAGGGATTGATGGAACGGCTGAATGGGACATCGGGCGAGTCATTGCGGCTCACGATGCTCTTTACCGGCATCGCGTGCAGCACGGTCGTCGGCGCTACTTCCGAACGGCGCCGGGCTTCTTCCTCCTCGAGCTCGACGTTTTGCGTCGCAAACCGTCCGTCGGGAGAGGTGACGGCGCCGCGACCCTTCAGTTGAGCACCCGATAGCCGCGGCCGCGCAGGCAGCGTTTGAAGACGGCCTGTTTCTCCCGATCCGCGTCGAGGCCCGAACGCGTGGCACCGTACAGGCCGCCGTAGCCGGCGTCGCGGCTCACGTCACCGCCAATCGCGCCGGCCGCAGCGCCGACGACGGCGCCGGTTGCGGCACCTTTGGCCATGCCCTTGCCGATGATGATCTCCTCGCTGTACGACTCGCACTCGTTCCAGTCTATCGCGAGTTTGTCCGGGTCGACACCGCGCATGTCGATGATGGGGTCGGGGTGTGCGGCACAGCCGGCGAACACCGCAGCAAGCGCCAGCAACGCAATCAGTCTCGACATCATACGAATATAACGCGCGTACCCGGGCGAGGTTGACACCAGCTAGGTCTCGTAAGGATCGGCCCGATGAACGTGCACATCCTGTTGCGGGAACGGGATCGAAATGCCGACCTCGTCGAAGCGCTTCTTGATACGCTCGTTCAGGTCGAGGTAGACACCCCAGTAGTCTGGTGTCTTGACCCACGGCCGCACGACGAAATTGACGCTGCTGTCCGCGAGCTCCATCACGGCGATCTGGCACGCGGGATCCTCGAGGACGCGCTCGTCGGCCGACACGATCTCCTCGATGGTGCTGCGAACCTTGTCGAGGTCGTCGTCGTAGCCGACGCCGAAGACCATGTCGACGCGGCGCGTATCGTTCGCCGAGTAGTTAGTGATGATGCTGTCCATGATCTGGCTGTTCGGCACGATGATCTGCTTGTTGTCCGGTGTTTTGAGGATCGTCGTGAGTATTTGCACCTGTTCGACGGATCCTGCGATACCGGCGGCCTCGACGAAGTCACCCACTCTGTACGGGCGAAACAGCACGATCAGGACGCCTGCGGCAAAATTGGACAGCGAGCCCTGCAACGCCAGCCCGACGGCGAGGCCTGCGGCGCCGAAGATCGCGATGAACGACGTCGTCTGGATGCCGAGCTGGCCGATCGCCGCGATGATGACGACGACCATGAGCGCCATGCGCACGAGATTGCCGAGGAAAGTCTCGAGCGTCGGATCGACGTCACGCGCTTTCATGACCCTTCCGAGTCCCTTGACCACGAAACCGACTACGAGCTTACCGACGTAGAAAATGAGGACCGCAATGACGAGGTCCTTGGCGAATTCGACCCCGTTGGCCTGCACCATTTCGAGAATGCCGGTCCAGTCGAAGCCTGCGGCGGGGGCGGATTCGGCAGCGGCTGCGGCCTCTGCGGGGGCGGGGTTTTCTTGCATTGTTCTGTCCCTCGAGTGTGGAGGTATGCCTAGTGTCCCGGAGTGCCTTCTGTGCCGGGACGGAAACGGAAAATCTTGTACGGACCGCTGTTCTTTATGTGGTCTTTCGATTTGAACACGACGTCGGACAGCGCGCTGTCGGCGACGTACAGCCAGCCGTCGGGACCGAACGATAACGAGCCCGGCCAGCGCAGTCCACCGGAACTGATGAGCGTCCGGGCCTCGCGATCCTCGCCGACGATGAACACGGAATTGTGCTCGACATCGGTCACGTAAACGTTGCCTTCGAGATCCGCGCTGAAGCCGTCGCTCAAGGGTTTGTCGCTGTACCGTTCGACGCGCGCTGCCAGCTGTGAAGCGGGAACTGCCTCGTCCCGAAGGTCGCTCAGGCGAATGCGATACAAACCGGAACCGCTGAGCGCGCCGAAATAGAGCCACTCATCATCGAGCGCCATGCCGTCAACGCCGCCGCGATACGACAACATGCCGCCGGCAAACGACATCTGCCGACTTCCGCTGACAATGACGAAAGGCTCCGCCGCCAGCGCGTGATGGTTCTCCAGGACACGGCGCGCCGCTCTCGTTTCCGTGTCGAACACGATGATGGCAGGACGCTTGCGCCAGAAACTGGTGTCGGCGATAACGACGGTGCGGCCGTCGCGCGAAACCTGCAGGTCCTGCACGAAAGATCCTGCGGGCGCGATCGTGCCATCGAAGACGTGATCGACGACGATGGCGCCATCGCGCAGATCGAATGCCATGAGTCTCGGCTCGCGCAATCCGTGATTACCGTGGTCGATCGTCCAGAGCCGGTCATTACGGTCAATGACGATGCCGAGAACGGCGTCGAACAGGTCGAGTTGCGAAGTCAGGTCCGGGTAGGGCACGGCAGCACCCTCGACGTATTCGAGCAGGCGGTTGCCCAACGGCCGCGACTCGGGATGGACGGTGAAAAAAACGCGGCCGTTGCGACTGACGGCGACGTTACCGATCGGTTCCGGGTACGACAGCACTTCGTCGAGCGCGTCGCCGCTTAGGACCGGCGCCGTGGACAGGTCGGGATACGCCTCGCCACCACCGTGTCGCACCCAGAGCACGACGGACCCGAGGAACGCGATGATCACGAAGAACAGCAGGATGCTTTTCATATCTGGCTGCTGTGCTCCGTCACCTGACCCCGCCGAAATTTTACATGATTACGGGAACTTGTCAGGCAGTGAGAGCCGTAAGCCAGGCCGCCACCAGAATGGCGGCGGCGGCGAGCGCGCTGCCGGTCTGCAGGCGCTCGTCACCGAGGCGGCCGCGCAGCGGCACGAGCAGCATGCCGGCCACGAAGCCGCAAACGAAACCGAAAAGGTGCGCCCCGACATCGGTGTTGGCATCGCCGGTGCCCGTGTACATGAGCAGCGCGAGGCCGCCTACGACAGGCCCGACACGATAGGGCCAGCGGTCCTGACGCATGAGCCTCGCGTGCCACACGTGCCCTGCGACGATGCCGAGTGCTGCGAACACGGCCGTAGAGGCACCGATCGACCAGTGTTGCGGTGTGAGCAACATCGTATTCAGGGCGTTGCCGACCGCCGCGGCAACGAGTATTGCGAGCCAGGCCACGCCCGAGCCCAGCAGGCGGCCGGCGAACAGGCCGAAGAACACACCGAAGATCAGGTTGCCGACGAGGTGCTGGATACCGGAGTGCAGCGTCAGCGCGGTGATCGTGCGCCACCACTCCCCGGCGCGGACCAGTGCACCATCCACGCGGCCGGCCCCGCGCCAGTCCGTAGAGAACGCATCGTTGGCTGCCAGGAAGCCGACACCGACGAGAGCAAGGACGTAGGCGAGCAGTCCCGGGACGGCATCGAAGTACTCGACACGCGGTCTCGACCGCGGCTGCCGCGGTACGTTCTCGGCATCGTACCTGCGCAGCTGCTCGGCCGCTTCTGCCGAATGCTCCGCAGGAACGACCAGCGCGCAGGAAAGCTCGTCATCGACGATTTCGTAGGGTATGCGCAGAGACTCCAGCACCAGGGCACGGTCGGCACACGCCTGGCGGTTACGGCTTTCGAAGACTACGCGCACAGATTGGCTACGTGCGACAGGACGTCGGTGCAGTCGGCATCGATTTTGAGTGTCGCGAGCTCATCGGCCCGGGTTCTGCCCTGGTTGACGATGGCGATCGGCTTGCCGAGTTCGGCCGCCCGTCGCGCGAAGCGGAACCCGGAAAACACCATGAGCGACGAGCCCACGACGAGCAGCGCGTCGGCCTCTTCGACCGCCTGCATCGCAGTATTCACGCGATCCCGCGGCACGTTTTCGCCGAAGAAAACGACATCCGGTTTGATCACGCCGCCGCAGTGAGCGCAAGACGGAACCTCGAAACGCTCGTAGTCGGCAGATTCGAGTTCGACGTCGCCATCGGGCCGCACGGCTGCCACGTCAGCCTGCCAGTCGGGATTGGCAGCCGCGAGTCGCTCTTGCCAGTGGTTGCGCGGGCCGGTGCGACGGCAGACCAGGCATATGACGCGGTCTATGATGCCGTGCAGGTCGATGACGTTGCGGCTGCCGGCATCCCGGTGCAGACCGTCGACGTTCTGCGTGATCAGGCAGCGAACCCTGCCTGCGCGCTCCAGCGCCGCCAGGGCCGCATGCGCCCCGTTGGGTCGGGCCCGGTTCATGCGCAGCCAGCCGACGAAGCTGCGCGCCCAGTAACGCTTGCGAGTCGCCTCGTCGTTGACGAACGGGCCGTATTGCACGGGCTGTGCGTTCTTCCAGTTGCCGTCGCGGTCGCGGTAGTCGGGAATGCCGGACGCCGTGCTGACGCCGGCGCCGCTG
>JAAUYH010019268.1_pt1 | contig 23273 bp, 18 predicted proteins | sample 7278061 | NCBI WGS metagenome assembly JAAUYH01 (sample SAMN14350203, study PRJNA611818) | marine sediment metagenome | isolation source: surface marine sediment (0.6m) | place: French Polynesia: Moorea | collected 2018-08 | reverse complement strand
CTTCTTTTGAGGCGACGTCTTTTTTCACCCAGACTTTTTTAGCGCCGAAATAAAAGGAAGGGGTTTAAGAAACGCCCCCCCCCCCGCAATGATTTTTGAAGAAGTAACTAGTGACCTGAAAGCAAAGACAAGACTTTTCCCACTTCCTCGTGTCCACCCGCTTCGCGGCAGGGTGCGAACCGACCTCTGAATCTAAATTCTTCAATGCCCTGTCGAACTAGATTCTGAACAACTGGCAAATATCGACATTACATATGTTAGTCGATCCTTGTCCACCTCGTTCCTGAAGTGATACGTAATTTCTTGACAGATCTATTACTACTAACTTACAGTATGGAATGAAACCTTGAATGGTGTGCTATGCGAAACATAAAATTACCGTTGCTGATTTTGTAGGTAGATCATCCGCATCACATTTGACAAGACTCTCCTGGCGTTGTTCATGAGGGCGTTGTTTATGATTGTACGAAAGTATGCATCCTTATGGATTCAAGTGGGGGACTATGTTTGGAGTTATCTCTGTTACTTTCTTCTGCAAGTGAGCTGGTCGATAAGCTGACTGCTGAATCAATGTGAAGCAGAGCAGTTACCACACATTTCTTTTCAGAGAGTAGATCGTCATGAACAATACTGTACTGTACGTTGTTCAGTACTTCGAAGTGTAACGAATGGTTTGCAAAAACCCGGACGAGAGTGGCATCCTTGTTGTTGCTGTTATTGTTATTTTGTTGATGGGAACTTAATGCAGTGTGAGTGACTTTCTGATTCTGTTGGACAACCGAGAGCTTTCCAGCAGTTCTCGAATACCGTTGGATGAGAGTGGCATTCTTGTTGTCGTTGCCGTCACAGTATTATTGCGTTAATGGCAACCTACCGTGATGTGAGTGACTTTCCGATTCTGTTCTACAACCAGGAATCATCGTCGAGCGTATTTCTCGGCAACTATTCACAGAGGTGCATGTCGTTCTTGTTCAGTTTCATGAAACGATAGTCGAGCCCTCTTACTTCGGTTATACTCTACAGTTGTGTAGCAGTGAATCTCGGATCGACCTCATCTCATTTTGGAACCTGCACCTGAAAACTATCGTCGAAAAGAACATTTGCAGACAATGTGGTGAAATGTGTGCCGCATCGTTCTGGTACTTCTGCGGAGACTAGCGATTGGTGTGCTACGTACGGTAGGGTAAACCATCTGTGAGGTCCCCTACACCACTTTCAAAAGAAGAACGTCACAGCAATGCCAAACCCATTATTGGTCTAACGCAGTGTTTACCCAGCTGTGAGAAACATGGCACTCCTTGGCGTATTTCCCTTAACTCACAACTCTTTCTGCTCTACTCTCGGCTTGCTTCGCAAACTCGACAACGCAGTTTTTGACATTCCCCTAAACTCAAACATGACTCTTCCCGAATCCGCGAAAATACGCGTTGTATGTCCGCTAGGACGGCCGCGCTCCGACTACAAGTCCGCGCACCTTCTCGTTTCCAATCAGATCTATTGGAAGGAGGCGAACGGCAATGAAGTCAAGGAACCTTTGTCGTTCTCTGATATTCTTGACGCAGACTCGTTGGAACTAATCCGTCTGGACGACGGTGCTTGGTCTGATGTTAATGAAGTCGTCAAGGAAAACAAAGATGACGGCTGCAGACGTATAACAGTATATGGACGTCTACATGCACGCCCGCAACGAGACATCCCTATCCTTCCTCGTAAGGTGCAAATATAGATAATTCCCGACACACCCCAGCAACATATGATTTGGTTGGAGCAAATACGGGCACGTATTGCACCGTGGAAACTTTTGCAACAACAGCTGCAGGATATAGCCAACCGTGTTTCGTCATACGGAGTGGAGGAACTGGAAGAAGGTGTTAGAAGATTGGTTCCTACTAACGTCGCCGCTATTCCGTCTTCATTTTCTACGAATAAGGCGGGAGAGAGGTGGACTGATGGTCTCCGCAAGCTTCCGGAACATTTGGAGAAATTGAAAGTTGTGGACCAGCTGACTAACCATGGCACTGCAGGTGCGGGATCAGCTGCAACAATGGTCAAATTGGTGACATGTGTGGACCAAGTGGCCGAAACCGCCCAATTTGTAGCGGATCTATCGAAATCTATTGCGGGGGTGGGTACAATATTTAACCTCGTCGCACTTCGTGCAAAAGGTGTATCACGGTGTGCAGAGGCGAGTCGTGGACGAAGAGAGCTCCCTGCTGCACTTGGTCGACTCGTGATTTTACTGCGGTATGTATTAAAGAGTTTGATGGAAGTCATGATGCCATCGAAGAGCGTGGATGAATTTGACAAGGATTTTACGTTCGAAATATTGAGTGAAATAGTAAGCACAATTGATATGGCAGAGACGCAACTGTTGCGTGGATGGGCCGGCCAAGTCAGAAAAGCAGAAAGTGTAAAGGAGGTGGAGCAGAAAATAAAAGAACTGGAACAGCGAGTGATGATATCAAGGAACATTTCTAGGGTGTGTGTACTGAGTCGGAAGTTGCAGCGGTTAGAAGAAGAACCGGAAATATATGTTGATGGGCTGCATCATGTGCGGCCGTCAGCTTCACCATTCTTTACTGGACGTACGAGAGAACTGGACATTCTGAAATCTAAATTGAAGATGTGGGGAAGTGCAGTGATAACCCAATACGGAGGAGTTGGGAAAACAGCATTGATGGTTGTGTTTGCAGATCGAGCAGAGAAGGCCGAGCTAGTTCTAGGAGGAGTATTCTGGGTGACTGTAGACGGTGGTCAACGGGACGTGGTTGGATCACTTGGGAGACTGGTTGAGAAACTCACAAGGAGGAGGATTGGTGAGCAAGATCGGGGAAATGCGAAATTGGTACTCGAGGAATTGAAGCGCGCTCTTAATCAGAGGCAAGGACGTTGGCTTTTGTGCTTGGACAATGCGGATGACAGCGAGGTAAAGCCGTGTACTGAATGAAGTGTGCGCGATAGCTGTACCGGAGGAGGATAATGGGTGGGTCGTAGTAACCTCGCGTCAAGGTCAGCCTCGAGTTTGTAGCCGAATGAAGAGTGATCAAGAATTGGTTCTGGAGCCACTGTACGACGAGGATGGGATGGTGGCGTTGTGGCGACAAAGTCTTTTGATAGAGACGAGGGAGCAAAGCGACGGCGAGATAGTGGCGAAGATCAAGAAACTGGAGGGCGACAACCGAGTTGAATATTGCGCGCTGATGGAGCTATGTGCAGACAAGAGTGAGCACGCACTTGGAGGTTTGCCACTTGCACTCGTCCACGCTGGTTCGTTTATCGCACGACAAGTATACATTCGCAAATTATCTGAAGTTGTTCAAGGCTGCCAGCAACAAGGAGGACTTGCAAGACATTATGAAGAGCACAGAGGAGCTGGCTCCGATTAGCGAATTGCAAAGGTCGATATGGACAACGTGGAAAATCAGCGTTGAGCGATTATCGCCGAAAGCGTACGCCGTATTGTGAGCTATGGCAATGCTTGGAGAGGGAGGTGTTGAGGAAGTGATTATAGAGGGAATATTGGAAGCAGCAAAGGGAGATGAAGAGGTTAATGTTGAGAATATGCTTCGGAATATAATCGTGGAAGAGTTGGTGGATGGTTCGTCACTAATTTGCCGGGATGAAGGATGGAAGGGGCGTGTGTACAGAATGCATCGACTTGTGCGGGGATTTATTCTGGACGTTATGGAACGTGGATCAGTTGTGCGGAATGAGGCGTATAGTCTTGCGTTCATCACGGTATATGAGCTCGTGGAGACTAAACTCAAAAGGATGGGTTGTTCGTTCCATGAATTACCCTACCAATTCGAGAACCATCGTCGTGAATTTATTGCACACGCCTTGGCGTTGGCAAAGCACTACGAACTTCCAACGTCGGGCAGTGATTTACTCCGTGTCTCGAAAGTCGTAGAAATTCATTTTTACTGTAACGCCATAATGCATTTCTTCGATAATCCTTGGAATGAAGATGTGTGCAAAGGGTTGTATGCCATTTTTGAGTACATGTGAGGCGAAAATCGAAAGAGATGGATTGCTCGATTTTTTGATGTGTGGTACAGTTCTCCCTCTCTATAGTGTGCAGGGTTTTGGGTAATATTTACCTCTCTCATCGCAAATAAATAACCTCGATTTCTTTCCTGTTATTCAATAAGCTAACCTACTTTATCGAAAGTCCACATTTCTCTCTCTCTTTGTGCAAAATGCCAGGAATCTATCAAAAACCCTCATGCACATTATCGAGAGGGAACACTGTACCACCGAAATCGAGGAGTAAAATGCTGTATTGCTACTATCGCAAGTTTAACTACCTTGGCACGTATGAAAACGGCGAAGTTAAAACTCGATCGAAGTCTAGAAAAGAATCCGGAGATACTTCGAACATTGCGTAGTGGACTGTCATTGGAGTGGCACATTGTATCATCATTGTGGGATTTGGGGAATTCGTATCTTGCCAACGGTAAACTGGAAGAAGCGTTGCAAGTGCATGAACGGAGCCTGGAAATGACACGAGAATTGTGCGGATACATTGATACGCACCCAGACATTGCAATTTCTCTCAATTCCCTTGGAAATGTGCACTTCGCTCGAGGGAACCACGAAGAAGCAACAAAATTGTATGCGGAGAGCCTCGAGATGTATCAAACTTTTTATCGTGCAAGTACGATGCATTTTCATATGGCGACCACATTGAGTATCTTGGGGAATGTGTATCGAGTCCAAGGGACGAAGCGTAGGATTCGCACGAACGGAGTCTAGAAATAAGACGAAACTCATTCATACACATGGAGGCGCACCCGGCCATTGCACATTCACTCAATTGCCTTGGAATTGTGCACTATGAACAAGGGAACTATGACGAAGCTGCAAAATTGTATGAAGAGAGCCTGAAGATGTATCAAACTGATTATGCTGTAAATTCGATGCATTTTCACATCGCAATATCAATGCGTAATTTGGGGAACGCGTACCGAAAACAAGGAAAACTGGACATGAACTATGCCTGGAAGTGAGACAGGCAACACACACGGACACGACAAAGGGCACCCGAGAATTGCACTTTCACTCAATTGCCTTGGAAACGTGCTCTACGACCGAGAAAACTACGAGGAAGCAGCAAAAGTGTATCGGGAGAGCCTTGAGATGAATCGAAGAGTGTATGGTGCAAATTCGGTATATTCGTATATCGCCGCATCATTATTTCAGTTGGTAGAAGTGTGTCGAAAACAAGGAAACCTCGACAAAGCCTTGGAAGTGCACCAGGAGAGCCTGTCAATGAGACGAGCCACACATGGGCACAACAAATCGCACCCGCACATTACATCTTCGCTTCGGAGTATTGTATTCGTTTTTTTGACGCAAAAGAAGCTGGACCAGGCAGTGGAATTGCTTGAACAAAGTGTTGATATGCTACGTAATGTACATGGGCGAAATTCAGTGCATCCGGACATCATGGCAGTACTGCAGCAGAGGCGTATGAAACCCAAGGAAGACGGGATGAAGCGCTAGCAGTAAGTGAACAATTTACAGAGGCATACAAAATAAGCTATGAGTAGGCCTCGAGTTATGCAGCTGAGATCAAGGAGGAGGCAGCATAATGTGTTCTATCGGCGATGGTAAATCGAGCATCTTCAATGACATGGCCCGTGTATATGGCCGGTAGGGATGAGGTGGTGGTATACTGTCGCGTTGATTTTATCAAATGTTCTAATGCCACAATCTCAGGTGTGATTGCAGGTATAGGGAAAGTAAACTGGATTTAAAGTAAATTTATTTGTGAACAAGTAAATCGTCTCTGGTTTTCAGTTGTTTGGTATCGATTGATGAATTACTGTAACACGGAAATATATTTTGTTGAAACAGTATCTCGTCATTATCGGAAAATTGTAGGCTATTAATTCTTCGTGGTTTTATTTAGAGCAGAAAAGAAATTATCTAGAATCTGAATCACACAGAAAAACATCAATAAGTAAGACTGGTCCAGAGATGTTCTACGGACAGAAGTGTGCCGAAAAAGGTTTATTACTGTCTGAACCGATTTGACGAAGAGCAAATTTTTCGTTAAGTGTTGCACGGCATATCGTATTCTATAACCACGTCGGAAGTTACGTACCATGTTCCTCAAAAAAACAATTATTCTACGTCTAAATTAATTCATAGCCAGGATGAGAAGGTACAATGTGAATTGAGTTTGAAAATCCAAGCAACTACTTAAATTCTGTAGAATTTTAAATTCCTGCCTAACTGCAGTTATAATAGTGTTTCATTTTCATGCGTCGTATGATCTCGGTAAACATAACTTTTGAACACCGAAAGAGTAAAAGATCTTCGAAAACTAAATTTGCATATCTGAGCAATTTTTCGAAGTCGACAATGCTAAAAAATTGGCATAGTAACCTTTGACGTGTCGGACCGTTTCGTAAAGTATTTTTATATTCGTGGTGTATTCTTTGGACAAGTGAATCGAGATTTGAACAACTCAATCCCGCTTTTTTACCCCTCAAACACAAGTAGACTTTGCTTCTAGGATTTTCATGAGTATAATGATGTTCGCAATCAGTCATTCATTCACGTAAGTCTTCTTTACTTTGGAAGTTATAGATATGCAAAAGAAAATAATTGCTCCAACACCCCAGTTACCAATCATGCAAGTCTTGCACATATTATTTCACCACATATTTTGAATTTACAGTAATCATTTCACAGTATCGTCTGGTATTTATAGATACAAAAGAATACTCAATTCATTTAAATAGAGTGATTTTTATCTCTGATAGATAAATATAGTTTATCCGAGTACTTGCACTATCAGGAATCTCGAGCCGTCTAACTTTGATTAAATTTCGAGAACCAGACTGTTATATATTATGTATCGGCTGAGGCAGCCAAAAATAGAAAACAGTTATGGTAAGAACCCAGAAATATGGACAAAATGGATTACAAAAATCGTTACAATAGATAAAGCCTAGTCCCTATTTCTCGGTTGGAAAAAGTAACGATGATTTCCCCAGAAATAATAAAAAAACTCAAAAATTGATTGGAAAGCTTTGGGATTCTACGAAATAGTTTCACGTAAGTGTATTCTTGATTTACCCTAGTGTCAGCATCTAGTATTTTAATTAGAATTTCAATTGTTGCAGATTATAGGCTTTTATCGGCTAGAATTTACTCTATTCTGATTCTGCAACAAATCGCTCTCTCAGAAGAGAAAAGTTTATATAAACTCGAATGGCTGCCACTTTTTGGTCAGCCTGCTACTACCACTCCACACCACTATATCCAGTACCATCCACGTCTTCGTTTTCACTGCACCTCTTGTCAGTAACGGGTCAGGGTGTGTCAGCGAGTACCTCTGCCTCACCATCCTTCTAAAGAATAAGAAGACCGAAGAAGCCCCCTTGTGCCCCAGCCACTGACGCGTGCCTGAACCGCAGTAGACGGAACGGCAGTGTCAGATAGGCTGAAACACCCTAGAAGGGATCGGGCTGCGCTCAACTTGCGCCTTGAGGACACAGCAAATCTATCTCGCTAACTGCAAGCAAGACCAAATCGATCATCGACCGCCGGCTCCCGTGAACCAACACGCAATACTGTATCAGCAAAGCCTAGGGATGAATCGACAAGTGTATGGCATGAACTCGGTTCATTCATATATCGCAGCATCATTGTGTAACTCGGCAAATGTTTACCGAAAACAAATAAAACTGTACAAATAGTTGGAAATGCATAAACTAAGCCCGGAAATGAGAAGATCGACACACAAACATGATAAGGTGCACCCGTATATTGCAATTTTCTTAATTGCCTTGAAAATGTTTACTTTGAACAAGAAAACTACGAGCAAGCAGCCAAACTGTATATGCAGGGTCTTGAGATGAATCGACAAGTGCATGGTAGAAATTCGATGCATTCAGAAATCGAGACATCTTTGAGAAACTTGGCGAATGTGTAGCGAGAACAAGGAAAGCTGGTGGAATCGTTACAAGCGCATAAGCAAGTCTGGAAATGGACACAACAAAGTGCATCCGGATATCGCACATTCACTCAATGAGATTGCAAATGTGTATTAAGAACAAGGAGACTACGATGAAGCAGCTAATCTTTATGAACAGTGCCTTGAGATGGATCGTGCAATGCATGGTGCAAATTCGTTGCATTCAGAAATCGCAACATCGCTGTGTAACTTGGCGAATGCTTATGGGAAACAAGGAAAACTGGAAAAATCGTTGTGAATGCATGAAGGTAGTCTGGAAATGAGACGGTCGACACAAGGACACGACAAGGCGCATCCGGACATTGCTGTCTCCTTTTATTGTCTTGGAGATGTTTACTACGAACAAGAAAACTACGAGGAAGCAGCGAAATTGTATAAGCAAGGCCTTGAGAAGGATCGAACAGTATATGGTCGAAATTCGATTCATTCTGAAATCGCGGTATCGCTGTGTAACTTGGCGAAGGTATATTGACAGCAAGGACAACTAGAGGAATCATTGGAAACGCACAAAAAGAGTCTGGATATGAGACGGGCCACACACGGACACGATAAGGCGCACCCGGATTTTGCTCATTCACTCAATGAGATTGGAAATGTGTATCATGATCAAGGAGACTACGAAGAAGCAGCGATATTCTACGAGCAGTGCCTTGAGTTGGGTCGTGCAATGCATGGTGCGAATTCAGTGCATTCTAATATCGCGTCGTCATAACGCAACTTGGCGATTGTGTATCGAAAACAAGGGAAACTGGAGGAATCGTTGCGAATGCAAAAACGAAGTCTGGAAATGAGACAGGAGATACATGGACATGACAAAATGCACCCGGACTTTGCTGATTCACTCAATGACCTTGCAAATGTTTACTACGATCAAGAAAACTATGAGGAAGCAGCTAAGTTGTACGAGCAGTGCCTGGATATGGATCGTGCGGTGCATGGTCCAAATTCAATGCATTCTGATATCGCGTCGACGTTGTATAACTTGGCGAATGTGTATCGAAAACAAGGGAAACTGGAGGCATCATTGCAAATGCATAAAGAGAGCGTGGAAATGAGACGGGCGACACATTGCCTCTACAAATCGCACACTGATGTCGCATTTTCGATATGGATTAGCAGATTAGTTCTTTTCGAGCAAAAGAAACAGGATCAGGCAGTCGAATGGCTTGAACTAAGTGTAAAGATGCTTCAAAATTTGCATGGTCGAAGTTCAATGCATCCACATATCACTGAATTACTGTTGGACTTGGCTGACGTATATGGCGAGCAAGGTAGACGGGATCGAACGTTGGAAATAACCGAACAAATTATCGAGGCGGACGAAACAAGTGATAAGGAGGCCTCTAGTCATGTAGCTGGAAAGTAAGGGAGATGCAACGTAACATGTTCCATGTGCTGTCTTGCATCGAGCATCTTCAGTGATATGGTCGGTATCTACGACCAGGAGGGGTAACCAGACAGCTAAATGCCGCCTTGATTTTTATCAAATTTTCTAATTCCACAGTATCGCTCGTACATCCAGGAATAGAGTCGCGTTCTGACAGCGCTCTCAGCAGCCCAACGGGACATTGAGAACCTAAACAAAATAAACTGAAATTCACCCAGGAATAGAAAAAATATAATGGGTTCGCAAGTAATTTTTGTGCTCATTCATCAATCTACCTTGAAGTTCCGCTCTGAACAAATTCCCATGAGACTTTTGCAATGTCTATGAATTTGATATCGACCAAAATAGATACGGTCAGAGAACATACAGTTTATTTGAGTTCCAAACAATTTTCACCATGTTGCCATTAGTACAATGAGACGTTCCTGATAAAGGAAAAGATTGGGATGGATTTTTCGAGAGTGACATGGAAGTCTGTAGCGAAATGATAAGTTGCAAGATTTACTTGGTGATCATCTCTCATCCAATCTATGCGACGTCATGACTGACTGCAACGAATACTCGGTGTTTGCCCGATACTGAGAATGGATTCTCATCAAAAGTTGTGCTTCACAGGCGTCGGTCCTCTCTTTAATCTCAATTTCGCATACTGGAACGAACAATTCACGCAAACTTTCTGTTTTTACGAGTGACAACTTCATGTAGGTTTGCAGAGGTGTCGTTATGGATAAGAGGCTAAGTTCAAAGAGCGTGAAGACTAGTAAGCTGAATCTCCGATCGCAACCTGATTTTAGTTCCTTCGGTTTCAAGTAGATTCCCACTCTTCAAAAAAAGTGCGGAGCAGCTCCATCGCACTGAAAAATTTATTCTGGCTGCTGATGGACGAAATTAGTAAAAAGAGGTATATTTCTGTTATCTTCTCCTCTCATGTTCTCATGCTCGGATGCAAAGGGCTTCATTAATTGCACTTGTGTACAGTGCACCATGGGAATATTTGTACGGTTTGTAGCACAGCTTGGTTCAATCTACATGGAAATTTGCTCCTGATATGTCCCGTTTTCTCATAGAAATAACCATGTAACTGACCCAACGATTCATCAGAGCAGTCAAGTTTCGAGAAGTAGTATGGGATTACTCGTGGCATGTGCGTACAACGTCCTGCAAATTCAAAAAGTCATTGTCTTTAATTTCATTTAGGAATTATGGCAAACTTCTAGGCGCAATTCAATAAATTCCTTAATAGTGCCGTCCTGGAATCAGTTTATCGGATTTTTCATTTCCTAGCTTTCAACAAACTTGCTTGATATTCCCAAACGTACAGTGGTCGACCGAAACTGCAAACGAGAAACTGGCTACTTGGATGATAGTGTATTGAAGAAAAAAATAAGTAAATAATTTGTATATCACGCAAAAAATCTTATCAAGGGCTTCACGAGAATTCATGACTTCTCATAAATTCTTTAACTTCATTTATTTGAATGGCCGTGTAGAAAGAATTCTTACGTCTCTGTTAAATCCAGAATCTTAAACTCTTTCTATGGATCGAAAGAATGAACCAACCAACACATTTATATCTTCAATAATACAGTTAAATTTCAAAAACGACACTACTCTACTTCTATTTTTGTAATCGATGATCTTGGTGGCAACATCAATTTATGTTAAACAGAAATTTCAGATTTTTGGCTAAACTTATACGGCAAAAAATTTTGGTAGTGTAGGTGAACCTATCGATAATGAATGCAGCAATAATAGTTCAGTTGTATGAGAATGCTTGATACTACTCCTTAGTTGTCTCAATCACTTCTAGAACATCCTATGAATGAATTCCTTAGAAAAGCCTGATGGAAAAATTATGTATTTTTACTTTTTGAAGTGAAAATATGATGCCTAGTTCTGTAGTAAAGTTCTGTACGCAAATAAATCGGAAATTCACTTATCTAAATCAAACTAATTTGTATCCCTGATTGAGTAATATTTCCCTGACATTTTAATGCTAAAGTGCTTTAACAAAGAAAGTATTTATAGCTCTCAAGCAATGGTTTTGGGGCTTGCCACGTGTATAGAATTTGATAGACGCTAAGTAAAAAACTGATTGGACTAGCCTTTCTAAGATCTAGTTCACAAAAAGCTTCGAGATGGATTACCTACTCTTCACAAATACATGAAAATTTGTTATCTACTATTCGGTTGGAACATTTATGCTCATGTTCGAACCGAGAGAAAGGGTTTCTTACTTACCGAATCGGAATAAAAAAATCTATCGAAAATTAACGTAGACTTTTGAGAATTTCAAGATAGGCACCAGTACGATAATATTCGGACGGAAAATTTCGTTGAAAATTTCTCCAACTGCTCTATGAATTCTTCTTCTATTTCAGGCATTTAAATTCATCTTAGAATCAAAATATAGTGATAGATTGTTCGAAGTTCTGTCATTTTTAGGTCAGTGGAGGTGAATATATATATATATTTAGAATAGCTCAAGTACGGAATGGTGCGAGTTGAACCACGGCTAATTATAGAAGATAAGAATTAGCTACACTAAATTCCCAATCAGTAGGGACTTGATCATAACGGAAGTATCATAGCCAACCGTAGCATGCATATATCATGATAGATAATGACTCGAAAAGCACAGTTCGATTGCGAGAATGGGGAAGAGCGTTGCAATGACAGTGAAGGGAAAATGGAGCCATCGGTGAATTTTAATACAAATTATTCGAATTTTGCTGACGGATAAGTTGATAAAGTGATATGAAAAGAGTATAGATGTTTGATTCTGCAGGTATTATTGAGTTTTTAAAGATGGGAAAAGAATAAACAAACTACGTAGACGAAAGAAACACTAGCAGAAATAAGTGAAATGCATGGAGAAGTATGGGCTACGGAATGATACATAATGAATTCAGTAAAGGCACTACCTATGGTACATCTTTATACCGAAAATAGAGCACTAAAAAATTTTATCATTTGGCTGATTGCTGAGCAAATCTGTGGAATAATAGAATGTGGAATAAATCATGTGATGATAATAATCAGTGCTTTCTCAGAATTTGCACAAATATGTGCTACAGCTTTAGTAGTTCATCTTCGCCTTCTTTAATAGCACTTCACAGACGCAATATTCGTGTATGATTCATAGCAACTTTATTGATATTGAATTGCGATCTTCCAGAGTGGATGCAAATACCATAAGCAAACACTACAAGAGACGAAGTCATTAAGGAAAGATCCTGAAATGAAGCCCTAGTCTTATTTGCAGCTTTCTCGAAGTTTTTTTGTTCAGACTTGGAAGAAATGCTACTTAGATATACAGATTGTTACAAAAAACTATACAGAATCATTCAAATGATGCCTTCGAGCACTACTGAAAAAAGACACAACAGCCGTCTATGAATTATAAAGATTAAATTTTATAGGTGCATATAAAGTCTAATACAGTATCCTCACAATCATACAATGGCTAATAAACTAAGTAAGTTGAGAAATTGTGCAAAACAGCAACTTATCTGCTTCATACTGGTTAAACTACTGCTAATTAGCTAAGCATGCAAATTAAATATAAAGTAAAGGTGAAAAGATTGCAGTAATGCTGTGCAGAGCAGCGAAAAATTGAAAATCACGAATATGAGCTAAATTTTAAAAAAATCGAATATCCCGAATACAGGTTCGAAGTCAATACTTTGACTGATCCTGTTTTATGGGTCAATGTGATCTGAATTTGATTGATACTTGCAAAGATATCCAGTTTCTTCGCTATCGAAAACCGGAATTAGATCGATAGTTTGAAAAACATTATAGAAAAACGTAACCGATCGCTTATGGACAGAACTGTGTTTGCCAGATTGTATACGTTGTATATCAAAAAAAGATTATGAGCTACTACGTCCTACGAACTAGTTGTTTACATAGTGCGACAGCGTCATAGAGAACAATATCAAGTTGATTCATCACAGTATTTTTGTAACAGCCTGTAGATGAAATGAAGTTTTTAAGAACTTGGCTGCCAATGCAGAGTGTTTTGTTTTTAAAATTCTCCGAACGTACATTGAAGAAATTGAGGATAGATTTTGCATTATTACAATTTTTTAACACTGCTACTTTCGTTCTTTGGTATTGTGAACAATTAGAATAAATACACAATGATATATCAGTTATAATACCGTTTCCGAAGCTGGCTTTGTACGTGGCACCTTTCGAAATTTAATGTTTAATGATCCGTACTTTCCGTCTGCCGTGCCAAAATTTGAATGTCTAACACTCCTTTACTACTTAAAAAATACGCCAGACTTCTGCCCAAATGGAATTCATGATGCTGTCAGGGTAACCTTTGTGTGGTTTATTCCCGCTAGCTTCGTCGAGATGAATCTGAAGTGAAGATCTTGTACCTATGCACATTTTATCCATACATTAGCATCCGTTCTGGCGAGTTCAAATTGCCTGGGTGTGGAAAGGTGACAGGACTCGCATAGTTCCACGAATAATTCAAATTTTGATAGTTGTAACCCTGCGAAGATAGTCTACAGCATGCTCGCCATTCGTTCGACACAATCTTACTGCCCGATTGAACAGTGTCTAGGATAATAGTAACTAAAGTTTAAGCCTTACAATCATCGACGACATGGAAACGGACTGTACTTTTGTCCTTCAGCTCGTTCGCCGTGATTCTTATTGCTCGTCGGAACTAGAATTTCTTGGGTTGATTCTTTCTAAATTCTCTGAGACTCACGGTATCTAGGACGGATTCGGTCTAATAGGCGAAAGCGCCTACGGCTTTATTTACTCATTGCTTGGAAGAGTAGCTCATCAATTTGAATCGGTGTGCCGTCATCACAGCTCGAATTATCAAATAAATCAAGAGCCTTGTCAGGAACTTCACGGCATAGGTGTAACCTGTCTACAAAAGTGGCTCTCTCCAGTCCCGACTTTGTTGCGATTTGTTCAATTCTATCTTGTCCGTGGGTTCATAAGTAGAAGCTGTAACTATCTTAGGCAGCGAAATTTTACAGCTTGGCCTTCCATTCTTATCCTCGAAAGTGAAGAACGATTAGAAGGGCGAAACGACATTGATTTTCGGCATTCAGTCTTATTTCATCTGCATATGGGAAATTCTTCGGGCGGCGATTTTTCTTAAACGACTGAGTCATTCTCAAGCCCCAATATTCTCCGTGTTTATCGGGCACAATACCCCGGTGATATTGAATAAGTCATGCTACAACAGATAAGCAGAATTTTTCATTCTTAGGAAGTTACGTTGAAAACAAAGTCGTTCATAGTCATTGAAATCTTGTTGGAGTCTGCGGTTTGCGAGTACGAACAGTTTGTAATGGATAGCAGCCATCCTTGAGTATTAGTTTTGTATGCTTCGTGCTTCTGTAAGATTCATAATAGATTTGATGGGGCCGCTAATCATAACGGTACCCCGATTTCAATTCATCTACAGTGATTAAATCAAAATTAAATGCCGCAGATTCAAAACAAAGCGTAACTGAAGAAAAATGAAACAATCCTCAAATTTTTTCGATGCTTGGACTACTGAATTATCTAGGAAGATATGTTTGATTAAGATGGCGCACTTCCACACAACGGACCGCCTGAAGAATCTCCGAATCGGACATTTGGACCGGAAAAAAGAGCACTAATACGCATTACAATGCTTTCTCGCTCTCTAGATGTGTAATTGTGCGCATACTCTAAGTGTTTACTTAAGTAGTACACCACTTCGAAAGCTTCAGAAAACCGTGGAAGTCAGAAAAAGATTCTTTGGCCGATTTAGGCACGATTTACGGCTGGCAGCGAAATGATTTCAATGTGGTTTTGGAGCCCAATTGGACCCTAGTAGAAGGAAACAGGCATGTGTCTTGAAAATTTTATCAAATTACTTATTAGTTATTCAGTCAAAATTTCGTTTAATTTTGTTGTATCTCGACGCAGAAAGACAAATCTGTAAATTTTATTTAGGAAAACACATGCTTCCACGAACACCTTCTTGATCAATCAAATTACTTAAATACTCTGAAAGTACGTTCACTCTTGTAGTGCTCTGTGAATTACAGACTACAGGCTAAGTAGCAATAGAGTAAAATTATCGTATTAGTGCTCCACTAGCACATCGTACTTGAGTAGTGAGCGGCAAATTCTCCTGAATTAATGACTGTGGGTTTTGCAACACCGTTCTCAGCTGACATGCAAAAATGTACATTTTTCCATCAGAAGTACCATCGATTGTAGTCCTCTAGATGAAACCAACTCTCTTGTACCGTTTACCGGATCTATTAAACTTTCGAACTAAATGAAGCTCGATATAGCTGCTTGAAGGCGTAAATTACTTCCAATAGCCCAGCGATACACCTTCTAGTGCTTTCACTAACGAAAACATATCATTTGATTCTAATCTGATGCATTTTCAAATTGCTAATTGGTCGGAAGATTTTCAAGACTAATTTTCGTGAATCAGGCACAGGATACGTGCTGCTGCTAATGAGCAAAGCTTTCTCAATCCTCAGGTGGAGCTTACTCTTCTAAGCTAATAAGATTCTCTTTTGCAAAATAAAAGCGCAGCTCGCTCTCGCAATCTGCTAGGAAAACCAGCTTTCGCAGTTTCCAGAGTTATAGCGATAAAAGCAGTATTCGAAAATGTAGTAGATATGGCGTGAAGTAGGTTGGGTAAAGTATTAAATCGTTAGTCGTTGTTGTTCGTCACTTATTCAGTTGCTACTTTATTTATGCGTTTCTAGAAATGTTTTCACAAGTCATACAGATCGCATGGCACAGCTATACGTGCCTGTGAATCGATAGCCCTCCTAGTTTGCCAGTCATTATATATGACGTAGCATGAAAGTGCATCGAATGCACATCGACAGCCTGGTGAATATGTGTAGTTCAAACAATTGATAGATAGAATAAGAAAGGATGTTCGAAATAGCTTGTCTTCTTGTCTTAGAAGAAAAGATGTTTTCACACGGATATATGAAGCAATACATTCAGGAATACAGCTCCAGGTTATAATCATATCAGGCAATCGAATCCAGGGAAAATTTTTCCGGAAAGAAGTAACAAAACAAAAAATATCAGATCAAGGATAGTATTTTGGAGTACACTATATAGTTATGTGCATATATGCCGTTTTTTGTACAATCATGATTTAGATTTATTGGTTCCGTTTACGGTAGATCATTGCAGATCACCCTTCGAACGCCAGTAAGCCTCTTTCATCGACCAACAGTACTACAGTAGTACAAGGAGGTATGTTCAGCACGATCTACTTTTTGTCGTAGAGGAGAATATGTGTTTATGAAGATAGATTTATTCACTCGGAGTAAAGGCCCGGACGGCTTGATACTTCCAAAATTTATCTTTTTGTGAACGTTCGAGAAATTACGAACTATTGGATGAAGAGTAAATGGATGTTCAAAATTAAATCTTGAAGTCATCAGACTGTGCAAAATATAATGAATTAACCCAAAACGTTAAGTAATTGTTAAAAATGTATCTGACTTCGAAATCAAGAAATTTACACGATAAAAAACGGTAGATAGCCCTATTCTCCAAGAAGATGCGCGGTCGTCGGCTGAACTTTTTCCGTTTAAAATTTTGCCTCACTTCGAGACAAAATTAATTGAGCAGCTAAATACTGTATATAGATGCCAGTAAAATGGAAATTAATTGAATTCTCTTTCTTCATTATTCCAAAAATTTCAATCCATTTTATTAAATTGAACTTGTACATGCAGAATTCTAAAACTAATTGAAACGCTTGTTAAAGGCATAGTTTTTAGCCAAATTAATTCAGTCTATCTATTAGTTCAAGTCCGGTTCAAATTGTAGATTATACTGACGTCATGTTTGTTATCATTATTTTTGAGACATCGGAAATTATTTCTAATCAGGGATTTGGATTGGATGCTGTATAAAATTCAAAGTGATTACAATGCAAAATCGTATATCAACTTGGACTTTTGTAAGTTTATTAGCCCTAATCGACCAAAACCAATTCTGCTCCTCAAGTATAACTGGTGGTATTGGGGTCTAGGAGATGACAGCACTTCGAAAGTAGAGCTTCAGCGTTAGATTGTGAGCGAAAAATTAATGAAGGAAGAAAGAGATAACGATTGAGATTTCAATGAATAAACTGGAATTGAATCGCAATATTGATGGGATCGAAATTAGATCTTCAGTTCTATTTTTAATTGCTTTCAAGTTATAAAATAAAAACTGAATTGTGGAATTGGAATGTTATGTCAATCCAATACCAACCAATTCTTCGAGCTTTACAGAGGTTGTTTGCAAATCATGCAAAGAATGTTCGGTTGCGAAGTGGTAACGAATGGTTATAACCTGCTACAAAACTGCTGTAGTATTCCAAACGTATCTAAATTCTCCGGTGGTTGACAGCGCTATATCGGCTATTCCGCAAGCCTCCGTATATTTGCTTACAGCTGTAATACAAGTAGCAGCTTTGCAGCGTTGTCATACCCATTCACACAATGTGCTCACCATCAGCGGACTCAAACCCAACCCGATCTACCGAATGAACACAATCATGTGCGCGTCACTCGCTTTATCTCGCGATTGTGCAGCGCAGACGCCCCACGTCGGTGACACCCCGTTGATTCGGTTCGGAATAATGCGTTTCGCGATTCCACGGCGATGAGTACCGGCGTGTTGTATTGCGCACATGACGAATCGATTGTCATTCAGTGATGAATGGCATCAGTGATTGGTTTGTGGTGAGTAGCGGTTCTGCGGATGCATGACACGAGTTTCGTAGGGAGTTGAAGCGTGTGTGGTCGTTATTGCGAGTCGCTCTATGAGAATAACGAAGCGCGAAGCACTCACGCTGGACATGCCACTAGTTTTGTTGATAAGAAGAATCGGCATGAGCGGCCAAGCGAAGCTATAAGATTTGGTTCGAAGTGCGGCGTTTTGCAATGAGCGTGATGAGGCCAATAATGAACGACGTGACCCCGTGGTTGAAATTCCGAATGGTGGACAAATTATGAATGCGTGTGTTCCGATGGGAGTCGCGGGCCACATGCATTGGAGTTTATCAATGGCGCCGTCCTCGTATGTGTGGGCGAACTATACCATCGGTCATCCAGAAGCGATTCCCATAGAGCTGATGAGTGCCGGCGCGCGTGTGTTATATGTATTGACGACGACCGCGCGACAACTCGTTTCAGGTGTGCCCTTTGGGGATTCTTCGGATTGGTTGCAGGTGCGTGATCGAAAAAGTTGCTCAGTGGTGCGCTCACCGAGGCCTTTAGTAGTGGACTTCCCTGGGGCAGCATAACTGCGGTATACTTAAGGCTACATGCGGCAAGGTTCGAGATACGGAACGAGAGCGACCGCATGAACATGATTATTGAGGCGTATGGCTTCGACGCGTACTCCTCTAATGGTGGCTCTTGTGCGGCACTGAAAGGGTGTGTGACGGTTGCAGCGATGTTGTTCCTCATTAAGGCTATACTGGCGCCGAATGAACAGGAAGTGGTGGAAGAAGCGGACCCTGCGGTGATTTTGAAGAAGTAACCATTGACCGGAAAGAAAGTACACGACGTTTCCGACTACCCGCGCTCACCTGCTCCACGCTTGGCTACGAACAGACCTCTGACTCTAAACTCTGCAGTGATGTGTGAACTAGATTCTAAATAAATGGGAAACCCCGACATTGTGTACGTTATCCGGCTCGATTGTTACCTCGTTCCTGGGACAAATTTTTTACTCAACTGTCACTACCATGACAATGAATGGTGTGCTGTACGAAATTTAAAATTACTGTTGCTTCCTTGGGGCACTGTGGGTCGACTGAACAATCGCCCATCATTTTTGACAAGACCATCTTCGTGTTGTCGATGAGGATGTGAAAGTACTCCTCCTTCTGGATTGAATTTGGAGACAAATGTAGAGGTTCGTTCTGTTGCTATTTTCTGCAAGTGAGCTGGTCGATGGGTTGATTGCTGAATGAATGAATAACAGAACGGCTAGCACACAGTTCCTATCGGAGAGTGTATCCTCATGTATAGAACAGTATCTCGAAGTGGAACAAAAGGTTTGGTTGGAAGGCGATGAGAGTGGCGTCCTTGTTGTTGTTGTGCTGATGAGTGTAGCAGTAAATCTCAGATTGGCCTTGTCTCATTTTGCAAACTGCGTCTGAAGAAGTAACGTCGAAAAGAACAGCTGCATTGATTGAGGCGAAGTGTGTGCTGTACCATACAGGTACCTCTGTGGAGATTAGCGATTGGTGGGATACTTAGGGTTAACATCTGCCAACTGCATCACTTTTAGAAAGAAAGGCATCGCAGGAACTCCAAATCCACTATTGGCCTAACGGATTCATTTGGTCCAGCTGTGAGAAACAAGACACTCGTTGGGGTGTTGTTCCCACAAGTTTCAACTGTTTCTTCTCTACGTTCGACTTGACTCGCACACCCGACTACGCCGTCTGTAACAACGTCCGCAAACAAAAACATGGCTCTTCCCGAATCCGCCAAGATACGTGTTGTATCTGCTCGACGACGCCAGCGCTCCGACTACAAGTTCGCAAACCTGCTCGTTTCCCATCGCATCTTTTGGAAGGTGGCGAACGACAACGCAACCAAGAAACCTCTGACGCTAATTGACTTCAGCGACACTGACTCGTTGGAATTAGTTCGTTTGGACAAGGGAAATTGGTGTGATGTTGAGCAAGTCGTCAAGGAAGACAGTTATAATGGCAAAAGGCGCATCATAGTACATGGGCGTCTACATACACACACACAACGAGGCATCTCTATTCTTGTTCGTAATGTGCAACTGGAGATAATTTCGGATACACACCAGCAACATGTGGTTTGGTTAGATCGAATGCGAGCACGTATTGCACCGTGGAAACTATTGCAACAACAGGTCTATGACATGGCCAACCGTGCGCCATCATGGGGAATGGAAGAACTGCAAAAAAGTATTGGAGGAATGGTTATTAATAGCGTCGCCACCACACCGTCTTCTTCATCGTCGGGGAAAGTGAATCTCCACAACCTTTCCGAGCAAATGGAGAAATTAACAATTGTGGACAATCTGCTTACCCATGGTACAGCAGGTGTGGAAACGGGTGCAACATTGGCCAAGTTAGTCGCTGGTGTGAAGCAAGTTGCTGAAACCGCCGAATTTGTAGCAGATGTATTCAAGTGTGTTGCGGGGGTGAGTACAATATTTAATCTCGTCGCACTTGGTGCACAAGGTGTATCAATGTGTGCAGAGGCCAGTCGTGGACGAAGAGTCCTACCTGTGGCACTTGGTCGAGTCGTGATTCTGCTGCGGTATGTATTGGAAAGCTTGACAGAAATAATGAGGCCATCGCAAATCGTTGATGAGATAGACAAAGAGTTCGTGTTCAATGTACTGAAACAAACTGTTTGTACGATGGATATTGCAGAGGCACAATTGTTGCGTGGATGGGGCGGCCAAGTTGTGAAAGCATCATGCGTACAAGAAGTGGAGGGGAAAATGGAACAGTTGGAACCGCTAGTGGTGATAGCAAGGAACATTTCAAGGGGATGTGCGCTCAGTCGGAGGGTAAAGCAGCTAGAAAGAGAACGAGAAATATGCGATGATGAACTACTTCATGTACGGCCTTCAGCTTCAGCGTTCTTTTCTGGGCGTACGAGAGAACTGGGCATCCTGAAATGTATGCTGGAGAAGTGGGGTAGCGCGGTGATTACCCAATATGGAGGGGTGGGGAAAACAGCACTGATGATTGCATTTGCGGATCGAGCAGAGAGGGACGAGTTGGTTCCAGGAGGAGTCTTTTGGGTGACAGTGGAAGGTGGTGAGAGGGATGTGGTTGGATCACTAGCGGGACTTGCTGAGAAACTCACCAAGAGGAGGATGGGAGAGGAAGAGCGACAAAATCCGAACTTGGTAATTGCAAAATTGAAGCACGCACTTCATCAGAGACAAGGCCGCTGGCTCTTGTGCTTGGATAATGCGGACAACAGCAAGGTAGGCAGTGTATTGAATGAAGTCTGTGAGATAGCTGAACCAAACCAGGACAATGGTTGGGTTTTGGTAACCTCGCGTCAAGGTCAGCCACGGGTGTGTAGCCATATGAAGAGCGATCAAGAATTGGTCCTGGAGCCACTATGTGAAGAGGATGCGATGGTGGCGTTGTGGCGACAAAGCCAATTGGTAAAGACGAATGAACAAGACGACGATGAAGTAATGACGAAGATCAAGGAACTAGAGGAAGAGGATCGAGTTCAGTATTGCGCTCTGAAGGAGTTGTGTGGATATGAGGGTGGGCACGGGCTTGGAGGATTGCCACTGGCACTCGTACAGGCAGGTTCTTTCATTGCAAGATTCAAGTGTTCCTTCGCAAAGTACCTGAATTTGTACAAGGCAGCAAACAAGAAGACGGACTTACAAGACATTATGAAGAACGCAGAGGAGCTCTCACCTATTCGCGAGTCGCAGAAGTCGATATGGACAACGTGGAAGGTCAGTGTGGAGCGATTATCGCCGAAAGCGTATACAGTATTGCGAGCAATGGCAATGCTAGGAGAGGGAGGTATTGGGGAAGCGATAGTGAACGGAATATTGAAAGGGGTCATAGACGATGAAGGGGACAGTTTTGAAGGTATGTTTCGGAATATTATCGTCGAAGAGTTGGTGTACGGCTCATCATTGGTTGGCATGGAAGACGTAGAAGAAGGGCGTACGTACAGAATGCATCGACTGGTGCGGCAATTTATTCTGTACTGTATGGAACGTGGATCAGATGAGTGGAATGAGGCGTATGGCGCTGCGTTATCGTCGGTATATGAATTTGTGGGATCTGAACTCGAGAAGGAGGGTGGCTCGTTCTATGAATTACCGTGTATATTCGGAAACAGTCACCGTGAATTGATGGGACACGCCCTGGCGCTGGTAGATCAACATCAACTTCCAGAGCGGGGCAGTGATAATCTCTCTGCTTTAATGATTGAAGACATGTATTATTATTGTGGAGAGGTAACCTGGTTCTTCGATAATCCACAGAAACAAGTTCACGTGTGGGAACGTTTGCTTGATATTTATCAGCATCGACAAGCGGAGAATCGGAAGCGAAGGGGTATTGTTCGATTTTTAGAAGTGTGGTACCGCCGAAATCGAGACAGAGATTTGAAACGTCGTACTGCTCAAGTCTGTTCTTCTCTAGGCGCAGCTCTTATGCGAATGGGACGGCTAAGAGAAGCACTGTATGAAATTGAAAGGAGTCTAGACATGAGACGAGCGATTCATGGACACGACAACATACACCCGGACATTGCTCATTCACTAAACTGCCTTGCAAATGTGTATTACGAACAAGGAGACTACGATGAAGCAGCTCAGTTGTATGAAAAAAGCCTTGAGATGGACCGTACAGTGCATGGTCCAAATTCGATTCATTCTGATATCGCGACATCATTGTGTAACTTGGCGAATGTATATCGAAAACAAGGGAAACTGGAAGAATCGATGGAAATGCACGAACAGAGTCTGGAAATGAGACGAGCAATTCATGGACACGATAAGGTACACCCGGACATTGCTCGTTCACTAAATTGCATTGCAAATGTGTATTACGATCAAGAAAACTACGATGAAGCAGCTAAGTTGTACGAGAAGTGCCTTGAGATGGATTTTGCAGTGCATGGTCCAACTTCGATTCATTCTGATATCGCGTTATCGTTGTGCAACTTGGGGAATGTGTATCGAAAACAAGGCAAGCTGGAAGAATCGTTGCAAATGCATAAACAGAGTTTGGAAATGAGACAGGAGATACATGGACATGACAAAATGCACCCGGACATTGCTGATTCACTATCTTGCCTAGCACATGTGTATTACGATCAAGAAAACTACGAGGAAGCAGCTAAGTTGTACGAGAAG
>JAAUYH010118082.1_pt1 | contig 23280 bp, 21 predicted proteins | sample 7278061 | NCBI WGS metagenome assembly JAAUYH01 (sample SAMN14350203, study PRJNA611818) | marine sediment metagenome | isolation source: surface marine sediment (0.6m) | place: French Polynesia: Moorea | collected 2018-08 | reverse complement strand
TTAATACTGAACCGCTACCGCCACCACCACCACTCCTTCCACCGCCACTAGCTTGCCTTGGCACCTAGACGAGAGATAATTGTTTCTACTCGCTTTTTGTTCGCACAGTCGCGTCGGATATTCGGATATGGGTGCGAACAAAAAGCGAGTAGAAACAATTATCTCTCGTCTAGGTGCCAAGGCAAGCTAGTGGCGGTGGAAGGAGTGGTGGTGGTGGCGGTAGCGGTTCAGTATTAAGATGACAGCGAGCGAACGAACAAACGAGTTGGTCAATGATTTCAGGGTGCGCATGGATTACTAGTAATGTAGACAAATGTAAATGTACGATTCTTGTTCATTCACTCACTCATCACAGTGAACCTGTACGTATTCCTCAGGCCTTGTTCTACTGTTCTACTACCTCGCCTATCAATTTTGTAGTGTATTGACGAGAAATTTTTCATTTCCCCTACCTGTGCATATATCTATCGATTCGAACTCCTTCCTCCGTAGTCTCTCTCGAATTAGTCGCTCACCAAATCACGAGAAGGTCGCAATGAAATCAGGCTGGTTTCTTCACCAACTGTGACAACTTCACTGGGTGTTTCAGGTCGATTCTCTTGCCAGCTAAACATAACCAACATGAGAGCCGGTAACGCCGCAATCGCGAGCCACAAGTCAGTATCACTTCGGCTTTCCGCTCCAATTATGGCGCCTGTGACAAGTAGTAAAAACAAGACATGCACTGCAATTGGGCACAGCTTCTCCGCTATACGCCGAGTGACTTGCCACAGTACAAGCATTACCGCCGATATCACTCCACACACACCACCCAATGTCGCCGCACCAATATCACCAGCCGCCGAACAATGATCCAGCGAATGAACACAATCACGTATCCACACCCCAAACGCTTTGTTCTCGCTTAGGTTAGCACATGCCTCGCCATCATTGATACCATTGTTCAACTTACCAATGAATGAAAGTGACATCATGCATGTGTACGCCACAGTCTTGATTTGCTTGGATACGAGTAATGCCGAGTCGGTGTTCCTCCACTGCTCCAGCGCGTCCAATGACTCCATTCGCATCTTGGTTGTGCTTTTTTTCTCGCAATGTCCTCTTTGTAATGGGACTCGACTCAATCACAAAGCAGTAGCAACCATAAATGATCCGCTTTGCTTTGTCGCAATTTTTGCATCCGATCCCCTTATTACTGTAGACACTCACTGACTTTTCTATTTTCACCACTGTGTGCAGCCGAATTGCGTTGTCCCAACAGACTGACAACGGTATGGTACCAGTGCACTGCAGTACAGTGCAGTGCAATACGGTCCAGTACCCAGTACTGTACAACAGCACTCGACTATCGATTTTCTACCCAATGATACTTGTGCGAAATAGTTCAACCATTATCATCATTAAACCAGTAATTACGAACGTGCACAGATTAACCGCTCCATAGATACTCCACACCGCAGATGTCGAGTTAACTGGGGGAAAAGAAAAAAACATCCCTGACCAACTTGGTTTTCAAGTAGGCCACAATATTGACGACTGTACAAGGAAGTACCAATTCGAAGCTCTGCCCACCCAATGGGTAAATTATGACCAAGTCCATACCTTGAGTTAACAATGATAACGCTGCCAATATGCCTGTAGCAAACAGGTACCAAGCTTTTGCTGTGTTCAATACTGATTCAAACAACGAAATTGGCGGAGCAACCATCAACAACGGTAAACAAAGGATAGCGAGGTTCGATGCTGATAACTCATTGTTCACATTCTCCAATTGCTCGACCCGCAAGCGCACTTGTTCCAACATCTCCACTACTCCTAGTACTTGGCCACTTTGCGAACAGAGAGTAATGTTCTATGTACTGCCGTCCATTTGTACCTTTTCGGAATGAAACGGTCGTACCGGAAGTCGACGTCGGCAACCACATTACTTGTGACAATTGAAATAGCTCTCCTGTGCAGTTCGTATTCAAACTGCGCGTAAGCGCCAACGAATCAAGTTCCCATCGTCAAAAGGTAGCAACCAGAGTAAACTGCCAGTGGTTCTCAATGTTTCTCTGTCGAACAACAACATAGTAGGCATCTGATACCAAGGTACATGACTCGAGTTGCGCTCTGTTAAACCCCGATTGGATTCCACCTTACAACTTCCAGACTCATTGTTAGGTAATGAGAAAGAGCTAACACTTGTGACAACATTTGATATCACGAACAAGTTATTGAATGCGACATAGTCCGAGATTCGTCTGGGATTGTCCCCTTCATCCACCAAATAAGTTCGCGCATTCCAATTGGGGCAATTGAAAGTTGAGCTGTTCAACATAATAGTCCTCATAAAATGTAGATTATTGTCATGCCATTTCCCAATTGACTCGCAGGAGTCGTTCGCACATTGCCCAGATGTATCGACTCCGCCCGCAAAGGATAAATCAATAGTGTACTCAGCTGAGGCCTCAAGGAAAGTGCACACAAGTCAGAACAAACTGGCAGAGTGTAGGACATTGTATCAGCCTACAGTATCGTAAAATGCGCACCGATAAAAGACGACAGAGTAATTTCCTTTCTACTCAACTTGCGCGCAATGTCTCTTGAAGAAGCATCAGTAAGAGAACAAAATGAGCCATGGGGTTTGGTCTAGTAAAGTTGGTAGTGGAGAAAATGGTCCCAAATTAACAGGACAACGTGGCGCATTCAATGTTTTGAGTGAACACGGGAGATTGGGGGATACAGGTATGCACCAAGAGCGACCCAGTTGTCTGTATTCATTTCAATTGCTTACTTGAATGTAGATGTTCGACGCTATACAGACCTTACAGTTGCCTAATACAAATTCATGTTTTTTGGAACTTTCGATGCATGAAACAAACGAAATAAACGAACTACAATCGATCGAACAAAACGATACATTTAATTACCGTATATTGCCGAGTGTACAGGAGATGAACAAAACTCTAGAACACTCTAGTTTGGTGTATCGTCCGTATTGCGTAAATAGGGCAACATTCAACGAAAATTAAGGGTTTCGCCTTCTAATGCTCGGATAAAAGTGTTCAAGAAAATGAGCTTCTGAGACGACAAAAATTTTTCAGCTCTTTATTTAATACTAGATCTATTGAGAATTTACCCTAGCATCTAGTCTGTATGTTGAAATCTTTTTCACGGGGACCTGATACCGTTAGAAGAGCCTTCTCATTATATTTCTGCATTGATAACAAGTGTTCATACAAATTTGACGAATTAGTTATATACAAAAGTTCGCAGTTGCGATTATACGAAATTTGTGTCAACGAAAAATTTTTGAAGCAATAGAGCAATACCTCCGCCTAGAAACAGACTTATCATGCACTTCTTTTGGGATTACCGCTCTGGTATGGAATCAGAAATTTTTTTGTGGCTCAGAAGCTCGTTTTCTTGAACACTTTTCTCAGAGCTTTAGAAAGTAAAACCCCAAATTTTCGTTGAATTTTGCCCTGTTTAGTCATTCCGGTCGAAACTCCAAACTAAAGTGTTCTAGAATTTTGTCCACTCCCTGTACCCCCGAGTAAAATGAAATAAGAAGGGCAGGGTGATGAAGCACTACTCAAATAAGTTACAGTGCAATAATACAAGCGCCGTTCGAAGTAGGAAAGCAATTACGTTAAACAATTCAAAATTTGTTCAACTTCGTTCCTAAATTAGATCTAACGCTACTTCGACGATGATATCTTTATCATTCGTAAATCCACATTTACTAAATGAATTTCTCACATGTTTAATTGGCAACTCTCTCCAAATTTTGTTCAGCCGTTATTAGTTCACGACCTGGAGCTAAAATTCTACTAGAACCATGCAATCGTGTATTTTCTTCGACTTTCTACTGTTGGTACAATTCTATAAATTGTGCCTTAAGAAGTTTGATGATTCTGACACCCCACAGTTGTATTTAAATTCTTTGTGTATCCAATCAATCTACAGAAACATTGAAATCAAGACAACAATTTGATTTCATTTGATCCAGCTACTGCACATCATACATTTTTTCTTTTCACATTTCCATCACACGATTACTTATCATAGGTTTTACTTCTGTACGGCTTTGCATGCTCTACGGCATGATTCGATGCAGGCTACTCGCAACTGATCCGTTAACAGCAACTTTAAAAATATGGGTAAATGAAAGCTATGTTCATCTGCTGCCACTGAAATGCATACATTCTATTTTTGTTGGCAATGCTTCAACATCGCACCAATGCCGTCTTCGCTCTTTTTTCGCATACGGTGTCACGAAAATGTGTATCAAATTACACCGCTGGCTCGTCCATTTTGATAAATAATTTATCACACACAGTATTCAGGCTAATCGCAGTCATTTTTTTGCGCAAATGGCTGACTTGTCCGCTCTGCTTCTTCATGGCGCATGTTGTTGGACACGAATGTACCGTCGAAACACTCAATTTTGGCAACATGAAGACTCGTTTTCTCCCCAACGGAATCTTGAATTTTGGCATTCTCTCAAATTAGGATTGATTTGAAGTGACTTGTAAATAATTGTCGAAGGCGATACCTCATATCCTTTCATTCTTTGTTTTATAATCCATGTGTAAAATTTTTGCTCCAATTATAGAAGACGTGCACTCTCGCTGAAGTGCACAATACGGGCTTTATAGTTGGTGCTGTTTTTCGGCAATTCCGAATTTGATTCGGTTGTTCATTATGTGCTCATGCAGTTGCGGAAACGTTCGCACTGCTTCCTGCTTCCATCAAAATTTCGAGTTTCCTCGAAACAGGGAGATAATTTCGACCCATACTTGGGTAATGGGCTTAAAGCTCACGACATTTATTTCCGACAATTCAATCAATCAGGGTTCTTGCAGTAACCTTTGATGATGCATTTCGGAAGCTCGTCTTACACTTCGCACTTTGAGTTCGACCGTTCGTACGGTAAGGGGATCCACAAATAGGCAATATACGGTAGTTACTCGACCTTGAATTTATGCCGAACTATGAGATTAGCTCAAAAAAGCCGAAAATTTTGACAAAAGGAACTAATTAGCTAATATAAATTTTGTGTAGGACGTGAGGTACATGTAAAATTTAATCGGGCGCGAAAACCCAAAACAAAGAATTGTCTAGTCGGGCCGTCTTCAGTTGAAAATTAAAAGGATAGGAATCAGCGTTTGAACGTCATTCCGATGTTGTTCATGAGCTTATGAATAAAATGGGCATGATTCTGAAATTTTGATCGCAACAGAACCAAATTTTAATCATTAAAATGTTTTCGCAACACAGTAGAAACGTAGGAATTATACAGAAGGACAAGCCTATTTAAATACATGTACTGAAACTAAAATTTTTATATAATTGCTTCATGACGAACCCTGAAGAGATATTTTTCAAACTACTTGAGTTTTCTAGAAGGTAGCACTGATTTTGAAGACAGTATCATTAGGGTTTTTATAAAAGAAGGACACCTTCCCTTTCCATAGGAACGAGTTAGGATCATGGTTATGGTTCGGATCTGATTTCAACGTTTTCCGTTTTTGGTTCTGACTCAGTTTTGGTTCTCAATCTGTCAAGAATCGTTAGAAACAGAACTGATTCATTACAGAATTTAATTTCTTATAAAAAGCAAGAAAGAGAAAATAGTATACTGTACGAAGTTTGAGACATTCTTTTGTCACTTACGGCCGAATTGAAACCATTTTGCTTAAAATTGACGGCATTTGTAGAATGCTATACAAGCGAAAAGCGAAAAGCGGAATATCATGAAATCATTTACTCCGCTGAGAATAATATTTACGATAACCATGCGACGGAAAGATGTAAGAGAAGAGTATGACTGCAATTCTATTTGCACGAAAATCTTGATGAAACTGGTTTTATATTTTGTAGGAATGGTTCGGCATATTTCAAAATCTGCAAAGCAAAAAAGCCAATTGAATCCTAATAGCGAATTTCAAGACTCCTTTATAATCTCTTTAACCATTTTTGTGAGTAGTGACAAAGTACAAGCAATACAACGAATTGACAAAAGGATATATTAAAAAACAGACGATTGTCATTGTCGAGGATGCAGCTTTGCCTTTCACAACTGCTGAAAAAATCGGTATACTTTTAGAGCATTGCAACCTCGGCATTAACCTGTATTTTAGAAAACAATTGAAAGAAAATTCTAAAGAATTTAAAAGATTCGAACTCAGATACAGAAGTCAATCCCCATCAAAGTTTCATGCCTAGGGAAATGGCTGGGAAGAAAATTTCGAAACTACTTGTTCTTATGTCATGTGGACGATCAATTTGAATTCCGATTTCATCTCAGTGGCTAATATGTGATGCTTGGTTGGGTGTGTATAATTGTAATACAACTCCACAAATGGCCGAGAAGAGTGATGCTGCTACGTGTAAAAATTCCGGATCGCCTATTGCAGGCCAACTTCAAAAAACGGAAATTGAATATACGCACGATCAGAATATCGCATTTATCAATGGTTTACACCGAGTCTACACATTTGACATCAATTTTCGGGATTAGTATGAGCTTGGTGATGCAGAACAGCATAATGCAAATCCATTAATTGCTCGGTTGCACTATGTTATGCCTTCAGTGTCAGTTGCAACTTTGGATTACACAATGATTACACGTGAATTGCGTGCTCACAGAATTTTCTCGGTTCGGATAAAACACGTACTGGCCGTACAGCCTCTTTTAATCAAAATCAAAATGTAAGAAATGCAGGTATGATCGGTGCTAATGCAAGCCGGAAGGAAAATAACCCTTCTGTAGCTAGATTTCTGGAACTCGAAGCCGAAAAATGCAGGAAATTCCAGTTTGCCCGATAATAATAATCCAAGTCGTTCATTTATCACTGATATCAACGATATTCTTGTGATTGGGAATATAAGTGATCAAGGTAATTCCAACGAAAACGGAAACAATTTGCAGAATTTGGATTCTGGTAGTGGTTCAAGCGGCATACCTAACTATTGGTGGGATGGAAGAGCGGCTGCTTAGATTAGGCATCAAGATGATGACAGAAAGCTTCTAAGGAAATTGAGATTGATAAAAAATCTGCATCTACTGGCTCAAAAATTGCAAATTGAAATTGGTTCCGGAATGATGATCATAATGATGATGATCATGCTCGCTCTTTTAATTATAGGGTCACTCTTCGTTGAAGATCTCACAGTCATGAATTATTAATCCAGATGCTACCATGAGAGTATATTGCTTTGAGGATACGAAGTGAATTTTTGGTGGAGTATTTTTCCTTTGCCTCGCACTCGCATAGAAGGAACTCAATTTGATTCCGTTCCATAAAAGCAATTTAAGAAAATAAGTCATCAGCATACCATAGTGGTGCATTTCGTAATCGATAAGATTAATATTTGCGATGCGATCATATATTATTCCACAGCGTAGAGTATCGGTTCTTGGGTATCCAAGACACTAACTATGCACGTACTGAATCTAGTTTTGCGCTCGGGATTTCATGCTTGCAAGAACTTGGATGAAACAGTCATCAATTCCATAATCAAGTTTTCATCGCAGTAGAATTGTCGCAAGCCCCTCGAAAGTAATATTACGTAAAGGTTCCCTTCTCCTTAAATGAGTGTAGGAAGATTCCGTCGTTTATCGTTTACGAACGCACTCAAAGATTTGGTACGCCCCGTCAACGAAATCGGCTCCTATGAACTGTATTGATTCACTGCGGTTAATCTATCACCTTACAAATTCAGGAGACGGTTCAACAGCGGAAGCTGCTATCACAGCTATGGTTACGGCGGTAGCAACGGTTTTTCCTTACAAAAAATTGATCTCGAAAATCTATCACGGTTTCTTTGTCGTTGGAACACAAATACGGCTATATTTCGTGATCGTATTTTAGTTGCAATGTACAAAATTCATGAGTCCAAGGGTCATTCTTGCTATTTTACTTGGAGGATCATCACTATATCAAATATGTTCTGTTCGAAACTATCTTAAACTTCCACTGACTCTGCTCTCTGCATAGTAATTTTCATTGCTTTCTGTCCACACGAAGAAGTGCGTCTAATTGATTTCGAATATTATTCAATTTCTCTCTGTAATTCGATATAAAAATCTGAGTAGCTTGCATAAATTGTCTCCAAGTTACTGTACGTATTACATAATAATTAGTGATTGCAGAACTTTGAGTAAAACAGGAACAGTTCTGCAACATATCAGTCCAACAAATTCTGTAAAATACTGAATTAAATATGTTTGTGACGGTATAACTCGATCAAATGGATTATGATAATCGAAACGTGATGTTATTCGTTCTCCTAGCCAGATTTGAGCCGCAATCAAGGATCTTTCGCACATGAATTATACATTTCGTCTAGAGAATCGCCAGTAAATATTTGTGGAAATATTGGATATCTTTAAAAGTAGGTCGTAGTCAAGAATCGTATCACTTGTATAAATCTAGTGCATTGCAATAGGATATTAGTAGATTTATTGGTGTCACTTGCTGACAGCTGTAATCTTGGATCTTAATCTCTCACAGTTCTCCTGAATTATTTTTTCCAGAAATTTCGCACAAAAGCATGTATGATGTATTGAGTGGACATACAACTTATCAAAGTGCGCAGTATTATTAAGTCAATTTGACAGGCTAGGAAAAGGACTGAGCGCTACGATGAGTATGATGCACATTTTTGTATACTTCGAATCAACTCAATCGTTTACCCTGACATGAATTGAAAAGGGTTAAATTTCGCTACCTAACATTTTATTATTCGAGTAGTTTTGAAGCTACCGATTGAATTTCGAATTCATGATCATGAATTTGCCTCTAATATATTTCTAAGCTCTTCCAATCGTTCTGATGGGCTTAATGTACAGCGATTTCTGGATAAAACTATTTTTCCATAAATTTAAAAATTTTGGGCAGAAAGCGCCTGGAATTCTTAAATGGCAAGAATCATACGAATCTCGAATTATTTTAGAATTCCATTAATCCCATTGATTCATTGATGTTTGTTCTGAATTCGGTAGAACCTGATTGGATCAGTTGTTTCATCGCGATTTCAGATTCGACTGAATTTTTCAAACCCTAATTTGGCCGATATTCAAAAGTACGGCACAATTTATTCAAGTGCTGACGTTTTGGATGTGGAAATATCTCGAAGGATTGAAATAGTATCTGGACAAACCAAATACTAAAAACGCAACATTGAATAAGATTGTTACTAGTGCATTAGTTATTCGAAATATCATTCACATTCTTCTAAAAACTAAGTTCAAACCAGTTCAAAATTTTGGCAACTTTGACCCAACAAGTCTTGTTTGATGATCAGAAGTGCTAGTCGAATTTCAGGCTTAGCTTGTTAGTAGTGTGCTGAATTATTATTTTACAATATTCATCGATTATCTCTGTACAAATTAGTCATCAGCATCAAATCTGAAGAACATGTAATCCCTAAAAGTAAGTTCCACTTTCCTATCCTACATTTTTGAAGATTACAAATTACATACTGCTTGACTGTTAGCGCACAGTGTGCTGGTAAGCCAAAAACTAAGAATATCATGATTTGAACATAATTTCGCAGGTTATGATGAAAAAGATTAAGAACCATTTTTATATTACAAACCTCCTAGAAAATTTTCGCTCCCAAAAATTTGTTCTCACAATAATCAAATATGAGAAATTCACATCATACAATAAATGGTCAAGAGTCTCGAAAGTTTTCGAGTCTTCTTTTGAGAATTCTGACGGGGAGATCTGTAAATTGTCTTGTTTACTAAACTAATAAGCAAAAAAATCGCACTTATCAATAACATTACCTCAATTTATCTAGAATTATTCATCAGGTCCCAGGAACAATGAACAACAAAAAAACAGAGTTCGTTACATTTTCTGAACGATATATACTCATTTCTATGCTGGAAAGGCGAATCCTGAATCTCAAGAGCAAAAAAAGATTTCAGAAATCTTTATATGACACTTATTCTGCATGCGAGCTCAGAAAAACGTATTTTGAGAATGTTCTTCGATAGTTTTGATTTATCATTTTTTCTCCTGGCCGATTAGTAGAAATCTGCTTTGCTCGTTTTCATCGTGGGTCGCTTTTGTTGCATACTCATTTTACTAAATTCAAAAATAGTTTACAGAGCTGAAGGTTGCCTATTTCAGTCATTTTTAAACTAGAAGCGTTGTAGATATGCCACTGTCGAAGGACGGAGATTAACTAATCGCCAAGTGTTTCTTTCTTACTGAGTGCTACGGCGGTAGACAAACATACCATCCATTCAGAACTGGCTCATCCTTCGCCGATATTTTGTCTGAATATCAGTTGTTGTATTTCATTAGGAAATCTAAATTACGCATCGAGCTCTCTTAGCGTTGTAACACGTATTTCATGACATTTTCTTGACCGATTTTGATGGAGAAGAAGCAAACGGCTTTGACCAATTAGAAAGGTAACCTTTATTATGAACGCCAGATTTCGTGATGATTGATAAAGTAAAGACTGAAATTTATATTCATCTACCTCACTGATTAGCTTCGAAAATCTGAAAGTACAATTTTACGCACACAAGTTCATAAACAAAAAAGTACCAGACTAATCGGAGTGAAGTATTATTGTGTTGTACTGCAAATAAGAACGTTTGGATGCCAACATACGAAATATAAACCAATTTACCTGCAAATGATAGTCATAGCGAGAGCAAAGATAGTGCTTTTAGCACCTTGAATATTGTAGAGATGTACTGCACCAGTGCTTAGATCTGGACAACAGAACTGGACAACATCGTAAAGATATGGAATACAAGGCATTTGCCTCAAAAAATATGACTGAATTTTCAGTCTTAACTGTACACGTGTTCTTTTCATTGCGTTTTTACCCATCTCTGGATAAATCCTTCCTGTCACATTTTTTGTACCCTCTCACTTCATCCCAAACCTTCATGGGTGACGACCCATTGTCCAATAATACCAATGCGAGGACTGAGGTGGCAGCCGCGCTCGAAGAACGTCGCTTGTCTCGCAAGCGGCAACGTGCTGCGCAACGCGTGAAGAAGCGGGCTGAAACCAGTGTGTATGTAACTGGCATTCCCACTGATGCTACTCTCGATGAAGTTACTGAATGTTTCAGCAAATATGGAATTCTTCTACCCGATTCTGAAACTGGCAAAGGAAGAATCAAGTTGTACGTCGATGAATCGGGAAACCGCAAAGGTGATGCACTCGTCACTTACGCGCTCGCGCCTAGTGTTGCGAATGCTGTAGATTTACTCGATGGCACGCCTTTACGATATGGTGGCCCGCCGATGAGCGTTCAACCTGCCTCCTTCGAACATAAGGATGCATCTGCGACTGCTGCCGCCGTGGAGCGTGCATTGGAACATTCCAAACGGCCACGAAGAGCCGCAGCGTCGCGTGCACTAATTCAGGAAGCACTGAGCTGGGCCGAAGAGGGTCAAACTTCCGTGACATCCAATTCGGCGCGGATGGTCATTTTAAAAAATGTATTTGACCCAGCTAGTGCGGACTATGCGCTCGTTCGCGAGGATATTCAAGAGGGGTGTGCTGAGTTCGGCGATGTTGAGAAGATTAATGTTTTTGAGGGCAACCCTGAGGGTGTTGTGGCGATACGCTTCGCCACTGTTTCCATGGCAAAGAAATGCATCTCAGTTATGGACGGTCGATGGTACGATAGGCGACAATTGAGTGCCTCGTTCTTTGACGGGCACACAGATTACCGTGTTAAACGTACTGATGAAGAGAAGCTGAAACAAAGGGACAAAGAATGGGAAGCGTGGCTACAGGACGACAGAAACGAAGACGATGCAAAGATAGTAGAAAAAGATAAAAGAAAGGAATCGTAGCGCTTGAAATTCTCTTCGCCGAGCTAAAGTAACGGTGCGATTAAGCAAGCAACTCTAACTTTCTATCACCTTCAACATACACCATCATGGATGGGTCCGACTGCGCGATAATTATTCGCGCTGGATGGGAGCACCACCGCCACGGCCGAAACCACCAGACGAATCGCGATAGCTAGGGCGGAAGTCGCCGCCAGGGCCCATGCCCTTCTTGTCATCGTAGCGACGAGGTCCGCGGTCGCCACCACCACGGCCGAACGAGGGTCGCTGCGTCTGGCGCGGCGGCGGATTGAGAGTGGTCGGCTTGATGTTGGATGGCAAGTTAAGGTACGAGCGGAGGTATTCGATACCTTCATCGGTGAGGTAGTAATAATAGTATTGCCAGGAGAAGGTTTCACGAACATAGTCCCGGGATTTGAGTGACTTCATGGTCTGCATCACGTGCAAGTTGGGCACCTCGATCTCGCCGTGCTGCTTTTGCATCGTATCCTTCTTCACGACGCAAACGCCATCCTTGAATAGCTGGGAGTAGATAGCCACGCGATTCTTCTTGGGCATCAACATCTTGAACGGTAGTTGGTGGAGACGCTAACGTACGAGACAAGAGGAATCACGTCTGAGGAGAGTATGGCAGTGGGATGTGCCGACGGCGACCTACTGTAAGAAAATCGATCATAACATATTAAATCTGTGGGCAATGGGAAATTTCCATTTCAAACAGGAATGAGCATTGTCATGAGAATTGCCCGTAGTCAATTTGGATACAGCACGGTATTGTCAAGCAGCGATTGTTGAATCAACTTTTCGTAACGTGAGGATTGTTTCATGAGTCGAACACTCGTAATTGTCTATCGACGACAACATAATCCACCATATTTCGTGTTCTAAACACAACACAGCACCACATGGCAATTTCCGGTTCATCAGTACGGCAACGACTGGCGACAGCGTCGCGTTCCGTACTAAGCGTGTTTTCGATTGACGGAGGGGATTCGAACAAACGCGCTTTCACGACACCGCAACAATCGAATACGACGATGAATCGATCCTTGCGGTCGGCTGTGGTGCTATTCTATATTGCTATTTCGCTCGCGTTTTTATCTCAATTCGCCGGTCACTATACATCGCCCAACCGTGATGTTAATAGTGCTAGTCATTCACGACTCGCTCGATATCCCAACATGCGAGTTGACGACACCCCCGAATTCAAGAAATTGACGGAAGAAGAAAAGGCGGCGGCGAAAGAACGTGAAGTGGAGAACGCGATTGCTATAACAAATCAGACGTTCTCCGTAAACGCGCCTCGTGACCGAGAAACTGCTGCGCGACTTATTATTTTAACGATGGACAGGTATACGTCACTCAAACGATTACTCGATTCTGCCGAAGCCGCAGACTATGGCGATGAGCGGGTTGACATTGACATTTGGATAGATCGAGCCAAAGGAAAATCCATCAACGAGAAAGTGCGAAAAACTGCGGAGCAGTTTGTTTGGTCTCATGGGGCGAAGACTATTCATATGCGAAGAGAAAATGGTGGGCTATATCAACAATGGATATACACATGGAAAATCACTGAGCAAACCGACGAAATTGCGGTTATACTCGAAGATGACCTAGAGTTGTCGCCCATGTTTTATCAGTGGTTGAAGAGCGCGCGTAATACGTACAACGCGGATCCAGAAATCGCTGCGTTCACACTTCAACGTTCAACGCTTCGTCCCAAACTACCGCCGGGAGGAAAGTCGCACACGCTGAATTTAAAGAATGATGTGCCGGTGTTCAAGTATCGTCTACTAGGCTCATGGGGATTTGCACCGGTGCGCGACAAATGGGTAGAATTCCGCGCTTGGTATGAAAAGAAACGGAAGGCAGGAGAGAAGCCGTACGTTGATGGGTTGATTACAACACATTGGTACAAGCAACAAGAAGTTGGCGGACATGCACCAAGTATGTGGACTCAATGGTGGATTCGGTTTGCTCATGAGAAAGACTATTTCACAGTGACACCGCATCTTACAGATGGTACCACGCTTTGCGCAAATTGGCGAGAACGCGGAATGCATTACTCGAGTAACAAGCCAAGCAAAGACTTTCCCATATTCAAGGGAACCTCTGACCAATTCACTTGGCCTGTGAATCCTCTGAAGATCGACTGGGATGGAACCGTTATAGACCAATAACTTGTTTGGTGTGTCTCATGCACAATATGGTGCACATGCATTTGTCGAAACCTTTACCCTGCATCGAGTTTGTCGAACACTCGTGAAGTTGATTGAGTCACGTTGTCGAGCACAAGAGATGTTGCAAGTTGATGGTTTGTAGATGAGGATGAACATTATCGTACTAGGCGATATGTTCTTCAACTTATCTCTCTACAGGGCCACTGTACAATATCATGAGTCGAACAAGAGCTCTTACTCAATTGAACAGCAACTTGATTTTTGGTCTAGTCAACCCCAAACTTAACATCTCGTAATTCCTCCCGAGCGCCGTCCACATAGTGACCTAACCACGGGTCTCTGCTTGCGAACTCACCGGAGACTTCTATCCGCAATCCTTTAGTAATAAATTCCCCCACATCATTCGTTCCAGGCCCATCCTTCATTTTCTCCTCATACGCATCTGTGTGAAGCTTTCGATGAATATCGTTATCCAACTTACGAAGTTCCCCGTCCTTAACCCAATCCTTGAATCGTGGTTGAGGCTTTACGTTTGCAAGCCACTGCAAACCTTCATTGTTCATTCATTCCATTCTCATGATTCCTCTTCCCGTCACATCTCGTTTTGCCAATGCCACATGCTCAAGTCCACTTTGGGTGCACGTCCATTCGATATTTCAAAGCACATCGGTTTCCAGACCCACCACTAGTATTCGCCCCTCAACAGACGAACTAGTCCCTTCTTGTATCTCCACCGATAGTCGATTCGTTGAGGATTGGTAATATTCACCAGCCAATGACGTCGCTTGTACCCGAACATAAGTCGCAGCTTTCGGTCTTGTTTCGACACTCCCACTATTCCGCCATGTCGTTTGCGCACGGTATGAGAGCCGTGATGGCATTAGAACCGTGGTTCGGGTTCGTGCTTTTCTGAGCCACTCCTCCGTTCCAAAATACTTGACCAGATTTCATTAACGTTCGAGTTTATCGCGGTCTTCTCAAATTCAGCTTCATCGCTTTGGACACCGTCTCTTTACGTGTTTCGTCATCGAGTAGAAGTAATAGTAGTAGCAGAAGCACCCAGAGGGAGTAGTAAAGGACCATTTAAATTTGCTTCTCCAAACCACTTCTCGGTTCAACCTTTCCTTCGTACGAGCCTGGTGTTATCATCTGGTACATATTTGTACGCTGAACTGTCTATACTCATACTCTTCAAATGAATTACTTCACTACGTTGAAGCTTCATTAGACACGTATGGAAATGAAATCGAAAATAGTTCTTTATTTCGCACCAAACATTCAAAGCCGAACAACAACTTCATGCTTTTGATAGACGAAAAAACCTACTAGAAACATACTGTTAGTAGGTCATCCTTCGGCACCCAAATGACTAGGCATCGAATAAACAAGCGTTCTAAAGTCTTCTTTGATCATTGAAATCATTCTTCTGCAATAAAATTTTGTAGTTCTTACACAAAGTCGAATTGAAGAATTATAGTAAACGCGTCGTACAAGCATCCCCCACAGATATTCGAAAGGATTCAAATCGGGCCAGTAGGCTGGACAAATTAAAACATTGATCGCGTTGTTGAACACCCAACTTTTGGTCGCGTTTAATACATGGATTTGTTTGTTTTCATGTTTTGAGTCCACCCAATTTCGTGCTGTCTACTTGTGAAAGATAAAGAACTCTCTTCTAGTAATACCCGATTTAGATCCAAGTTCATTGTACAGTCTTTGCACACCAGTCAATAAAATCCTTTCGCAAAAAATGAAAGCCCAGGATGACTCTACACCCACTATCCGGTCGCCGCGATTAGTAACCGTGGTCAAGCGCACTTTCCAACGTTATCGTGAAAGTTCTATGCAAAGGAAAATAAGAAAATAGAATCTTATGATTGGAGCCAAAAGATTGATAAACATTTTTTCAGATTGACCTAAAGAAAATAATTCTACAGTCAAGCAAGCTCTTTTACGGCTGCTTGAGGATAGGAATTTTTACCGATCGAAGTATAAGAAAAGAGGCAAAATATAGATATGGTAGCTTTAGTGGATCAAGCTTCATTTTGAGCAAACTTTTAGCCTTTTGTATGTAGAAATTCGTCCTTCGATCTGGTCAAAAACTGACAGTACATTGGAGATACAGTCGGGAGCAATGACGAATACTTCCAGTGAGCTGACCACATTCAAGGGTTATCCAGATGCCCGCAAGTTTTTCTACCTCTTTGAGAATGTTATGATCAGGAGGTTGCCGGACAGTGAGAGAGCTTAAAAGATTGTGGTCTACCTAAGCGGAGTGGGGTTTAAATTCTACTTTGATCGCTGCACCATGGATAATGCTGTCACTGAAGAAGCCAAGCACTATAGTGTAGTGAAGTATGTGAAGCTAAGTAAGATCTCCACCCAGAAGACCGAGTCCGATACAAAGACAAAAGCTCCCACCCTTCGATGCGACAGAGTAATTATTTCGAACTTCTTATCAAAGGCTGGCAAGGTCTATAATCTGGCGAAAGTCGACAAGAATGTAAAATTAGAGCTATCACGAGGTGCATTAAAATCTGATCTGATATTTATCAGTTTCTGCTGTTCAAATGGTCGAAGAACTATGAAGTAATAAAGAAATCTTGCCTTGAGTGCGCCGAAAACATTGAAATGATGGAAGGTTCGGCAACCCCGCTCTTCAACCTGACGAAGAAGTTCAACAAAGACCTGAGAGAAGACAGGATTAATGAACTACACAAGCAGCTCTACAATCTTCGCATGATGATGATGAAACAGTTGAGTTAAGCTCCGAAGCTGGTGGAACTAGAAAGGCTATTATGCATCACGATGCGGGATAGACCCAAAATCTACTTGATAGAGGTGCGGTAAAAAGGATCGTAGAGCTTATACGTGTCGCTCGAAGGTCATATTTTCACCGGGTTGGTCAGTCGGCTGAAAACTGTTTCGTCAAGAAGAACGATGAAACCGTCGAAAAGCAAGATGTGATATTCGCCAAGAGTAGTGAATCTAAGGATGCTAAATGAGCATGACAGTCTGGGCAGAATAATGTCATATTCGTGAAGGAAGATGACTATATTGAAAACGGCAGTACTGGGGCAGCATTTAGGTGACCTGCAGAGAAAGAAACTATAACTAAGCAGCAAAAGATGGAGAACGATATTGAAGCCTACAAAAAAACTCCTGCGAAGCAGGAAATTCCTGTAAGAGTGAACCCTGACGTCCCATTGACTCGCAATACTCTAAAGAAAAGCAAGAAGAGTGGAAGAATAATCGGCTCGTGAAGTGGTCATTGCTGAACTGGAAAAAAGAGAAGTGAGAACTACGATTTGATCAATAATTTGGCTCGAGCACAATCAGGCATTAATTTGGGCCAAATCGCACGTGGAGAAATTGATTTCGCCAAGAATCAACCGCAGAGGATTCTATCCGGAAATATGGGTAGAGCCGTGGTAATCTTCGCCGGAAACAATGAGTTTCACGGATTATCGAAGTTCCGAAATCTTCTGGAGCGGGTAGAGATATATTCTGAATCTATGATGGTATTGTTTAACTCAGGTCCTGTACCAAACGTTATGTCGCTTAAAATGGTAAATAAACTAAACTCCGAATGAAACAAACCAACCAGAATATCAAAGTTACGAACTGCGCTTCGAAAAAATGTGTGGGCAAATTGAACGAGATTATGGGAAGCATGGGAGAGTTAGTGGTGCCTATGAATATTTCGGTACTTGAGGAGACCCTAGAGGATATACTTTTCAGTTTACCGACCATGAATCAGCTTCGAGTACACCCTTATTATTATCCTATGATATTGAAGGTCCACTACGGAGGAGACTACGAAATATTGAATTATAAGTACGAATGGTGTAGCGGTAATACTTCTGAAGATAGATTCAGATCAGATGGTGCTGATGAAGGTGAACAAGAAGTAGAGGAATCGATAAAAGAGTTCGTCCTGATGCTGAATAAACCTGAAAAGAGGACAGAAAACAGTGGTGAAGATCAGATGGTGGACGAGAATATCTCTAACATGAGTAAGAAGGATTCTAGCCGATCAAAAGATAATCAAGGGCCATCCTGACTTCATTGCCAATTCGTTTGAGGATGCGTGACTATCATCAGTGTCGGTCACACATAGCTTTGAATTGATGTCAAAGAAATCTATATACCAGAGGGCGAGGAGGATATTGCGTACTAATAATGAGATTGATCACAAAGAGATTTATTGCATGCTTTTGGCTGGTATTAACACTCCACTGGAGTCGACGAGGGCATCACCAGTCGTTAATGCAACGAAAAATAACGGTTCCCCGCGGTTCTGTGTCTGCTATCGAAACTTGAAATCGGTCATACACGTAAACAGTAGGCCTTTGGGCAGAGACGACGAAATGCTTGATTATATGAGAGGCAGATCGGTTTTCTCGACGAGAAGTGCCGTGCAAGGGTAATGGAAAATTAAGATGAATAAAACCTGCAAGGAGAAAGCAGCGTTCATTTGTAGGTATGGAACATTCCGGTTTGAAGTGAGTCTACTTGGTCTGATGAACGCACAAGCCGCGTTCGAGACGATAATGGATATAATTCTTTGCAATGATGCTAACGTAGAATGCTGCATAGATGAATTTGTTACGTTCATGATGATCACTGAATAACATACGATTTATTTGGAGAATGTCTTCAGAAATCTGAAGAACAATGAGTTGAGGTAGAGGATCAAGAAACATTCTTTCATGCGACTAAGTGTGAAACTCTTGCGGCATATTGTGGATAAAATGGTGTTCATGTTGATGAAAAGAAGGTGGAAAAGGCGAGAGACCAGTTACCGCATACCACACGGAAGCAACTTCGATTGTTCCTAGAGCTCGCCTGATATTATCGCCGATTCCTACTAGAATTCGCAAAGATAGCGAGACTATTGGATGCGAAGACATCGTAAAAGGCCAAGTTCGTCTTGCCAGAGGAAATGCAGACTGCATTCGAAGAACTGAATGTGAAGCTGATGTCAGCGCCGGTTTTTGTACCTACCAACTATAACAAAGCATTCGTGATATGTACTGATGCCTTAAGCAAAAAAGTTGGAGCTGTTCTATCCCAGAATGATGAGGATGATCGAGATCACTCGACAAATTTTTTCGAGCCGAGCTCTATCTTCTGCAAAATCGAATTATTCTGCGCCTGAAAGAGAAGCCTCTGACGTTTTTTTCGCATTGAAGAAATTTCGCTATTACTTAGCATCGCACAGATTCAAACTGTACACCAATCCCCCGGTCCTGAAATAAGTTTTCAATACGAGAGATCTTCATGGGATTATCGCGAGTCGTTTCGCCCTACTCGCGGAGTACGAGTTGAAGATTTTTTATCGAGTAGGACGCGGTAACGCCTACGCTGACTTTCTATTCCGAGCGGTCGAGCTGTTGGTGACAGATTATAATCAGCCATTCGAAGAAAAATTTAGGCCATGCTACATCACACCGATAATCTTTCGCTCGTGGATAAGACACTCTTAACTACGCCAGAGTTGGAGAACAAAGCGAAAGATTTCCCAGTTCATGATGAAAGATTGTTTCGCCGTGCTAAGTTTAGTATCCGGTTTGTACCTCACATAGAAATGAGAGAAAGTATACTGAAGCGCCTGCACGGTGAAGCGGAAATTAGGACTTCAATTCAACCTATTCGTTTGCGAGAGACCGATTCTGGTGGCCCAATATGCTACAAGAAGTTGCGAGTATCGTGAAGTGCTGCGATTCCCTCAAAATATGCGCCTATCGAATCGAAAAGACGTGGCAGCTAAGATTAATATCAGTGATTTATTTCATGCATGGTGCGTAGAATTCACACGACCATTACATCGAACGAAAGCAACGAATCAATATTTAATCGTATCAGTAGTACAGATGTGAAAATGGAATGTAGCATGTGCGATATCAACTGACTTCTGCGACTCGTTTGATGTGATGGAATAGATCAAGATGGAGATAATCACCCTGTTCAGTCCACCATAGCTTTTTCTGAGTGACAATGATCTTTGGTTTGATATCAAGGCGGTCCAATATTTTGCATGTCGATTCAATATCCAATGGAAGTGCTAATCGACGTAAAATCCTCAAGTCAATAGCATAGTCGAATGCATGGTTGGAACCTTGAAAAAAGCGTTACAGAAAGTCTCTTGGAGCGAATCCAAGGAGTCTGACGCATTCTTTGCGGCTGCGCTGTATTTACACAGATGTAGTGGCGCCTTTCGAAATACTGTTTGTTGTCAAACTTAGATTTGCGATTGAAGCACCTAATGTGATCCATGGAGAAGAATTGTTAGCAAACGCCCTACTTTTTGAGCTGGCACAAGCACTGATAAATCGTACCGAATGCATAGTACTTCGCATTGATAAAGGGGAGGTGCACAACCAGATTGGAGATGTGGTGTTACTAAGAAAAAACAACAATTGACAATTCCTAATTTCAAGCCCATATGTGTTTGAGTCCTTTTCAGGTGGCATACATGCAAAATACAAATTATGGACTAGAGAACGCGCCTGGCAGGATATCTAGGAAACCAATCCACTTTAGGCGTCTATGTCAATTTCAAGGCAGGAATTTGAACTTCCTTATGAAGAAGAAAAGAACTGCTAAACTGGTCATTACCTAACCGGTTGAGCCTCAGTTTGAAGAGCATCTTTCACAGGCTAAAAACAACCGAAAGAAAGCCGTTAATCAGATATGCAACGAGCCTCCATTCCACGAATTCAACGAGGAACACGACTTCATGAGCACGGAAAGATCGAACGCAGGGTCAGGAAACCTACCAGTTCACATTGCAAGAACACCCAAGAAGTGTATAGGCTACAGTAAAATGAAGGTGAAAGACTGTTCGATATTTGATGGGAACTTGATTTGCAGCAAGTGGGACGATAAGGCCAAGCGAGCAGAAGAAATTTGGAGAAGTCGTCCCGGCCAAGAAACTCGTGAAAATGCATGTAGTCAAACCTCAAAGAACATTAATCGTTAGCACGAGCAACCCATTTGTGTGCAGTCCAGGATGAAGTTTGCCGCTTCAGCGGCGAAACACGAGCTGCAGAAGTGCAGCGAACGTGGAGTTTCTAGCAACGAAGAACCGAGTCTATTCTCTGGAACTTATACACCTTGTATTACCTATGCTGCACGTAGATACAAGTAAGGACTTGAATAGCCCGAGTTGATGGAACTATAAAGTGGGACAAGTTCATCCCGCTGAAGAAGTGTGGGTAGAAGTCTGAATGATGAGCAACCTGCCGCTTGGTACGTACCAGCGTCACTTAATTACGCAATCCTCCATGCAACAGTACATACAAGAGTTCAATTTACCAGGTTATGTACTCCATATGGCTCCACACAGGACCAGAGGCGTCCTAAGAAATAATAGAAACAATCAGAAACTAGATTAAGTTAGATGCGATTTGTTAGTGACTAGGATTGTAATTATTGAAAACACGTAACGTTCAGCGGATGTATTGTATATAGGTATTGTTGGGTTCGTGCTTGACCGTCCTTCAATTGACCCAATTGTACCATCGAACATCATATATGAAGCTCCTGAAGCTGTTAAAGATGGAGACCGGAATCGAAGGAAGGAGTCGACGGGTATCAGACGGTACTTGGGTATGAGTTTTTCCCAAACAATCGTTTTCAAAGCATTCACTCATCCGAACTAAAGTTCTTTCGGACCGAAATCTCAACGATCTCCCGAAACTACTCTGCATTTTTTGAACCCAGAAAGATGCACGAAAGGTGACAATGTATCACAAATCGCTAACGGCCACTTGTGTCAGGTTAGCGTGCGCTTGATCGCGAGCAAAGGGATCACGAAGTTTTCTGAAGAAATTTTGAAAGCTTTGTGATCATCATTCGATTACACGCACAAAGCGGATGGTCTAAATTCTTAGCCATTAGGATCTCCATAAGCCACTTGTTTTACTGGTGTCACTGGCACTGCTGATATTGCTGATTCTGCTATGGAAGCCGGTACAGCAGTCGCAGGTGATATTTCCGAGAACACCAGTTGTTATAATAAAGTGCAAGTATCACTGAACCAAATCAACTTCATCGCAGAAGTAGAGGACTTATCACTGTCGGAGTAATGAAGAGCCTGTATGGGAGGAAAACATTCGTTTCCACCTTCGTGAAGACAAGTGACCTGGAAGCTTGACAGCCTAAAATTTGTCTATCAATGCCGGAAATCAATACTTGATCGTAGCAGTTGCCTTCATCCAAGTGAGCGCACGTCGATTCTTTCCAATATGAGACCGGTTCTGTGTGAACATAATGGTGCGACCGTATCTGTATATAGCTCTAATGCTAATAACCCACCCGCTCAAGCGAAGGTAGCTAAAAATTGGAATATCGCGGCGATTCTCTGTGGTGATGATGAATTTCACATATCTCGCGGTTCATTCTTCGGTTCTACTTCTCTAGATGGTACAGTATCAGGATTTTGGCCGATCTTATGGGACTTCTTAATTATGTCGTGGGTACCCAAGATGCTGTACTCATTCGTTGACTGGCCATATCGCGCCGTCACTAGAAGAGCTCGCATCCTTCAACGCGAGGGAAAGGGTCCTGCTAGGCCATTCGTCAACACTGAAGCCTACCCGAACCGGAATGCTTTGATCTTGATTAAGAACACTCTCAAGCGTTGGCTTGAAAATAATCCCGGATTTTGCGTATTGATTGGAGGCCCTGGCGCTCGAGTGCCGAATACTCAAACCAACAGATATTACATCCGTTGCTTTGGTGAGATACGATTCCGGAGTTCTGGTCGCAATTGTGTCGTTGACGCAGCTTGTAGCGCGGCCTACTTATTACTTGGTGAAGAAAAAGCCACATTCATGAACAACCACTTCATGGGAGTCGCTCTACGAGCGTCACAAAGGCTGCGCCCTTTCAATGAAGGTAAAGCGGAGATTATTGACTTCACGAGCATTGGTCATCTCGGACCCGTCTTTCAAGGACTCGGTGGCAATTTTTCAGTCAAGAAAGTCAAGAACCTTGCTCTTCATGGCCGTCGCGAGCCACCGCATGAAAGGTTCAACTGGTTATTCAGCAAACGTATACATGGCCACCTTTACATTGACCGCTTGTACGAAGCAGGTGTCGTGGATCATCTCGTTCTAATAGACTATAGGCAATGGCCCAGCCTCATTTATGACTCGTACGACCCTACCCTTTGATACGTTCATCCTATTCTCTGTTCCAATGCGGTGGTCCGGACGCGAATAAGGTCAAAATTACTCAGTTATTCGAAGTGATCCGAAATCG
>JAAUYH010223814.1_pt1 | contig 23284 bp, 23 predicted proteins | sample 7278061 | NCBI WGS metagenome assembly JAAUYH01 (sample SAMN14350203, study PRJNA611818) | marine sediment metagenome | isolation source: surface marine sediment (0.6m) | place: French Polynesia: Moorea | collected 2018-08 | reverse complement strand
GCGTGCCTGAACCGCAGTAGACGGAACGGCAGTGTCAGATAGGCTGAAGCGGCCTATAAGGGATCAAGCTGCGCTCAACTTGCGCCTTGCAGGTACGGCGAACACTACCGTGCTAACTGCAAGCAAGAACAAAACGCCCATCGACAACCGGCTCGCGATCCAACACGCAACACTTTGGAACACTAACAGCGCTACTCTTACGATGTCGACTGACTGCGATTATGTTTTCAACGAACTAGTTCCCGAGAAAGTTCCAGTGTCTATCCGTGTTGTCAAGGTACCTGCAAATCGCGAACTGGCAAGTCTCATTCCAGATCCATTAAAAGATGGGCTAATTTTAAAAGAAAGTTGTGAAAATGGCAAGATTATGAGCAAGAATGCGATCCGAATGAGGGAGAGGCGTAAGAATCCTGATCATCGAAGAAGGGAAGACGAGAGAAGGAAGTTGCAATTGCGAGAAACAAGAAAAAACCAGAAAGAAGCAAAGATGCTAGAAATTTCGCCTTTATCAGTCCTACCTGAGACTACCGCTAACATCCAAAAGAAGACAGGAGAATTAACAAAAGACTACATCGTTCAAAAAGAAGTCAGCTATGTTGAGTACACTACCTATGTACATGAAAAGGTTGAATCAACTGACAAGGAAAATGCAGGGCTAGTAGTCTACCGCACAGATTGTGATACAATCAAACAGGCCTGGCCAATTAGATAGAGAAGTAAATGAAAATTAAAGGTGCTCTATCTACTGTCTTATTTCGAACTTGATCGATAAAAACCTACTGCTCTCACAAGCTGACCTACCCCTCGAGTTCCCCGCTGCGGGACGGTCGGCTTAAAAGGGGGCTGTACTGTAAAGCCACTGGAGGACCCGTGATGTGTACTTTCTGAGGCTATAAACAGTCCTGATTTTGGATCGATTTATGTGCAATTTTCAAATTTACAATTAAAAACACTAATTCATCCCACGAGTTTATGCATAGTTCTGAAGTGTTTCTTAATTACAGTATTAAAAATTAAGGATAAATCAATGAAATATCTGAAGCATTAATACAGTTATAAACTTCGGATAATTGTGTCTGTCATTTGAATAGAGTGTAGAAAATGAAAAATGGAAAAAATAAGGCTCGTCGAATTAAATGATATGATTGTGGCGGTGCTGCACCCTAATTGGAACCCAAATTGTTACGATACTCCGTTCATATTGTTACTGCATCGGTGCTGTTTATTTATCAGAAAGGTCAGCGTTGATAGAAGGTTTTTCTACGTACCAGTTATATCCTTCGATCATAATTCATTCATAAACTTAATAGATTAGTAGATAAAATAGAGTTAAAACTGGGCTAAGTCTACAACTATATTCATGATGAATTCCTATTTATTCTATCTTCTTGCTTGAAACTAGAGACTGGATCTACAATATTATGACTTTCTTTCGGCAATGTATCGGCGCCAGCCCCCAAACTCACTTACATCAATTGCGTTATCGGTGGCGCGGCTTTCAGCAATAAATCCATGTACCCAAGACCCATCCTCACATTCCACCGATCCAAGACCTAGTGGCGGTGGAATTAGGAACAGGAACTGTCCTACATTTTCAATAGGTACATCGTATACCTCTATGTCGATTGCGCAACCCGATGATTCTCGTACCAATGCAGGCTTTGGAGGAATGGTCTCAAGGGCGTACAATTTGTAGTAGTTGCTTGTCTTTGTAGCCTTGCTCAGTACTGCACGAGCATCACGGAGTTGATAGTGCAAGGGCATTCCTGCAAGATGTGCTCCACAAACTGCGATCTTCATGGTTTTTTCTGTTCGAGGCAGGCTAGTCGGCATGTCGAGGGATTCCTTGCTAGTCACCATGTTGGCACTTGGAGCTCCGACTTTAAATGCGTCCATTTCGTTGCGATGCCTGCAAGATAGCTGAACCAAAGCTACATCATGCCCCGGAGGAGCCATCCATGTCACACCGAACGGCATTTCACCAGAGTCCGGTACCGGAACGGACAGTGCAGACCATCCGAGAAAGTTGATGAAAGTTGCGTAAGTGCCAAGTTGCGCGTTAACCTTGATAGGATTTTTCGATACTTGTTCATAGGTGGGGTGATGTGGAACAGTGGGAACAAGCAAAACGTCTGCTTTTTTCCAGATTGCATTACAAACCGTTTGCCTCTGTCTCAACTCATGGAATTTAGAAAATGTTTCAGAACCGCTCCACTTCGATCCGTTGCTCAGGATCTCGCGCACAGTTGGATCCATTGAATCTGGATCACTTTCCATCACGTCCTTTGCAGCCAAGTACCTTTCCGCCACCCATGGCCCTGCATATAGTTCATTTCCAACCCTCCAGAGAGGATCCATATCTATGCCAACCATTTCTGCTCTTTCGCCCCAATACCTCTTGAAATTTTCGAATTGGGTTTTCACATGATCTGATACTGGTGTCTTATCAGGTTTGGGCCACGCAGACGGAACTCCGATGCGAATCCTATCCGGGAAGGTGGAAGGACCCGGTTTCGGTGCAAAGTTCTCCAGCGTAAACGGATCATCTTCGATAACACGAAGAACAGTTGCAGCATCGATGGTTGTAAGTGCAAAAATACTCACACAGTCTAGACTGGGACAAGCAGGATACACTCCATTGTTATTGACAAGTCCATAGCTTGGTTTCAGCCCTACTATGCCGTTAAATGCTGCAGGAACCCTACCAGACCCTGCAGTGTCGGTTCCCAGAGAAAACGGTACCACCCCAGCGGACACGACTGTTGCGCTTCCCGATGAAGATCCCCCCGCAACATGACTGTTCGACCACGTTGACATTACGGGTCCATACGGAGACCTCGTTCCGACAAGTCCAGTAGCGAACTGATCCATGTTAGTTTTTCCAATGAAAATACCACCTGCGTCAAGAATCTTCTGAACAACAATTGCCGAGGTTGTGGGATTATACGCCGCTTTCGGGCACGCCACGGTAGTAGGGACATTGGCAACATCAATATTATCTTTTACAGCGAAAGGAATGCCGTATAGTGGATATTTGACAAGATCGAACGCAAGCTTCTTGAGTTCACCAAGTCGCGATTCAACCTCTTCCATGGATGAAACATAAATCCAGTCATTGCTTCGTTTTTTGCTTCCTTCTGATGCAGAATCGAGGGCTTTCGCCAATGCATTCTTGCACACATCCTCGAAGTTAACTGTTCCAGCTTCGTAGGCGCAATGTAAATCAAATATGGTGCAAGGACATTGTTGAGGTGGTGAAGGTGATGAGCGAAGATGACTCGCCTGGTGTAGAGGTGCGGCCATATTGGAACTCGAATTATTCGCCGGGTTACAGGTATGGCGGTGGGAGCGGCTGTGGGGGCTGGTGTGCGACAGCTACGGTTGGTGTAGTAGCAAAAAGAGTGGCAAAAATCTTAACGGGATCGTTGTGGACACGTAAATGCTTTTGGAAGTGATGATGAAAAGAGAGGTCAGAGTCGTTACTGCAAACCCCCATACATGCAACGAAAACCCTTGAAAATCTCCCTCTACTCAAAAAAACAAGCTCACTATGGATGGCAGAGATTGGTGATTCACATTCGACGATAGCCGAACTGAGGCTCAGTGAATGCTCTGCTGTCTTGTCACTCTCGAAGTCATTTTCCTTCGCGTGTAAGTGTATGTGCTAGGGCAAATTGTGAGGAAAAATATATTCTGGAGTTATCGATCACTTATATACATTCAGTGCCCTGAAAATAATATAGTACTTTTTCATTTTACAGATTTGCACTTTTACATGTTCCTCCTCGAATTTGACAGCTCCAACATTTATTTGTTAAAGTTCCCTCGCGTGTAAAGGCAATGCAGAATTAGGGTTCAAGAAATAGAACAGATTCCAAACTGCGTTGACCATTTAAATCCAGTACGCCACTTTCTTGTAAAATATTTGTATTCTACTTGTGTTATCTTACTTCGGAGGACGCCTATGGACTCGACTGAGAAAGGCTTTCACTTTTGATTCTTGAGGTTGTACTACTTAAGAATTGATCATTTCTATTTTAATTGAAATTTCTACCTAATTATTAAAGTTCTAACTGACAAGATTCGAATCACATATTGATCATCCTTCGTTTTGGATTCTGGTCCTTTTACAAAAACGGGTGCGTAATAGCGTGCTCGAGCAATGTTGCCTATTCACATGAACTTAATTTCACCCCGAGTAAACATCATAAATCCCATCCATTAGCAGCACATGTACTGGAATCAATAGTTTGAACACTGAATTGAGTACTTTTCGAGACCATCGCAATATAATAATGCAATTTTTTCATATTACTACGATAATCTTAACTTACAATTAAGAACAGAACTACTTTTTGTGTTGCCCGTATAATGTGGTAGAACATTTTGCAAATTTCTAATACAATCGGTTCGACGTGCTTCAATGGTAGCTAGGCCAAGATATATCCAGTGACGGAGCAATGACGTATGACGACTCAATTAATACAGCTGTGCCTAATCCAATGATAAGGGCTCAAAATGTGAATTGAAAACGAACCCACCAAAAAGAACGGCAAAATTTTGGGAAAAACCGTCGAACATGACTTGGGCCTCATCTTCAAGGTCGTACCTTTTATTCTCTTCTGAGCTGAACGAATTGAAAAATTAGGCATATTAAAATCGAAATAGAATAGACATTGCTCGAATCTGTGGCCTAGAAGTACAGAAACGAAGATTTAACAATTGCTGCTTCTAGTTCGCGGTATGAACCAGCATTAAAATTCCAGTCGTTCAGAAAACGCATTTCGAAACCTGCCGCACAGACTATTCCAGTATCTTAAAAATGAACATATCGACTAGAAAGTGCTATATGAAGTGTATATACGTTGAATGCGATTAGTCAAGCCTGCTCTTTTGAAAGTTCAGCTTCACAATAATTGAGAGATGGAGAAATTCTAGATTCTTCTCTCAGCTAGACCAGCAAGCACAACAATAAATTGAATGAATCATTTCAAGAGCAGACTCAACATGAAATTTTGTGTCTGGAAACAATCTAGCTTCATCATTAGCTATCATTTTAGCAGTCGGAGTTTTTTTGAGCCCATCATGTTGGAAATTTGTGGAAATTTTTTATGCTACATAGATCGAACCTCAAATTAAAACATTCAAATTCTTTGTTTTTAATTTATATATCACGCTTTTGTTATGTTTGATGCTATGTTTTATTCTATCCTTGTATCAAACACAGCCCTACGACTATTACAAAAATTGCAATCATTAGCAAAATATGCTCATGAAATGATATATGTGGGATTCTACGATTTCTTGAATGTCATTTCGTTCTCGGATCTATCTGCGTATGTCGATGATTACTCTATGTATGTAATGATACTCTATTCGGTTTAACCCGTCGAAGTCGATTAATTTTTATACTATTGCGTTAAACTTGTTTAATAAACATGATCCGGAGTCATCCATTATGTCAGGTGCCGATAACTAAATACTTTGATAAAAGCTGTGTGAAATTTAGGTGCGATCCTATCGATAAACTTCCCATCCGACATTGCGGCGGTGGTATTCTATTCATGATTCTGTCTTGAATGATAATGTCACATGGTTCGCGTTCATCTGAAGTGAATGATCTAAAAAATATTATTCAAGAGCCACAAAAATAGAACGTATAAGCATCAAGCTATTTTCGCTTAAATTCATCATATCTAGTTAACCACTGAAAATCAAACATATCCCGTTAAAGTTCCACATTCTCTCTTTTGCTGTCAATGATTATGAGAATGCCGAATTGAAGATATATTAATCAGCGTTGATCAATTTACATTCCGCATATGTTTCATTTACGAAATCAGCCATTTGTATACCTTTAATTCCGAAAAATAAAATATCGAAGAATCAGATGATAAAGTCTGTCGGTGCTTGCTGTTTTCTCCTGTATGTTAATCATGATGCCTGCTCAAATTGGCGTTGCAATAGCCAATAATAAGTACGAATAGATTGAGTAGAAGTACTAGGTAGAATTATGTCACTTAAGCAGTTGGTTTCATCATCGTCCAAGAATATTCGGATGCAAAGGTATTTGATACCATTCTACTGTTATAGGATTATTTTGATTATGTCCCCATTCTAATTACCCAAACAACGAGCCTCCGAGAATTATTGTGAAATATACAAAGTTATGATAGGTAGGAAAAGTATCGAAAAACAAGAGTGCGTTCAATAGCGTGACTATATCAATTGAGCACACTCGAAGAACAAAAAATTAAGATCTAGTTGGTAGGTGACGTTACGAGTTTCGATGTAGAATTAAGAATTCTGAGAATTGGAACAATTTAGCAATATTTAAAGTCTCATATCTGAATAAACTAAAAATTGAGAACGGCAATATAGATTAATACTGATCTCGATTACTCAATGTATAAACTTGAACAGTAAGTCAGAGATACGATAATCCCTACCACAAGCTTCTCACGAGCATATTGCAGAAAACAATCGTCTGATAAATAATTACAGTAGTCCCTATACAGGGGTTCCCCGTTGTAGGACTGCTTCAGTATATGGCTCACCCCGGATTTCGGCAACTCACCACGTATGAGAGACCAAATTTTTATGCCTAAGTGTAGGAGGAGCAATAGTTCACAGTGCACAACGATAACGTGGGAAATAGAAATGTAATTTACTTAGATGCAATATTCTCGAGAGGTTCATTGCTGTGATGTGATGAAAATCAGTATAAAAGAGGAGATTGCAATCAATTCTTCAGCAGACAGCAAAAACTTCTAGAGCCATCCACTCCCCGACATCAACCAATCATGTGACCTCAACGTGGTCCGCTGACATTTGGCAACCAATTGCAGGTCCTGACTCCACATTGCAATGGTGAATCTGTGCCTTAACTTGCTGACCGATTCAGCGTCGATTCCTCCGTCATTCAGTCGACTCTGGACCGTCAAAATACTCTCGAAAGCCCACCAGATCGACCCAAACAGCGCAAACACAGGCGATGTGAGCAGAAGCTGCGTGTTCTACACTTCATAGACAAGGGTGCGAAAGCTGCTGAGATCGAAACCCGATTCGGCATAATCGAGCGTACTATTGGTCGGACCAAGAAAGACCGGCACAAGATTATGCAACTGGAAAAAGCAAGGTTTCTCTGGATGTCCGACGTATCTTGTATGCGAAGCATCCTGGATTAGAAGACGAATTGGTAGATTTCATTACATTTTCACGCCAACAATGCCTCCCAGAGTCATCAAGCATCTTGAAGACACTTGCAATTTTCACGGCACGTAACCTGAGAATTGATGAATTTATGGCATCCAACAGTTGGCTCGACCGATTTCTACAACGATCTCCTATCCAACCATCGTTTAAGCTGCACGGGAAGGGTAAATCTACTCTCCCACGTGGTCACACCGAACGCATGTAACGGATTCGAGATAAATGCAAGTAATTCGATGTCATTAATATCTACAACATGGCTGGATCCGGCTTATTTTTTCGAATCGGGCCTCGCAAGACATATCTCAGTGAATTAAAAACACGTGACACCGTTCGTGGCACTGATTTTTGCAAACACAAGGAGCGTGTCACTATCTTGATAACCTGCAATGCAGATGCGTCTCATTTACTTCCCGTGTCTTATATTGGATCAGCCAAGAAACAGCGATGTTTTCGGACCAGGCGGTACAACACACAGAAAGCGCGCTACTGGTCCCAGAAGAGTGGCTGGATGGACTCGAATGGATTTGATCATTGGATCAAATGGTGGTATAATGAGGTCCGTTCTCGTTCCAATGGACCTTGACTGCTAATAATAGACAACTGTGATGGGCACGAACTGGATTGGACGTTGACCGGAGTCACAATTGAATTGGTACCACCTCGTTGTACCGCAAAGTATCAACTACTTGATATGGGCTTGATTGTTCACAGTAAGATTCGATATCGATCTGTTCTGTTGAGAATGATTCTCGAGGTAATGATGCAATGTGCTTCTTATCAGAGATTGGCTAATGTTCCGTCTAGTCGAGGTGTTGTAGGGATTGAACAAGGCTGTTTACACGTGGGCGATGCAATCAGGCTGTTTGATGAAGCATGGTCACAGACAGCTCGGACGACCATAATCAAATGCTGGATGAAATGAACTTGTCTGCCACATCAGCACATGATTCAAGTCACAAATTATCTCCGAAATGTGTCACTCAGCACTTTGGATTCTGATTGGATCACCACTGGAGCCAACAGTGAGGTCGAACAAGTGCAGGTCGACCAGATAAATATAGAGAACCCAATCAGTGTTTCCGAAAGTGAACATTTGTCCACAAGTTTTATCAGTGTATCTCTATTAGACATTCCGCAAACACCTCTCAGCGAAGTATTGGCTAAAGTATCTGCAATATCTAATTCTGCAAAACCACTGGATGTTTTGGAAAGCCCGGCACCTTTCGACAAGCATTAGTCACGTAAAGAAATTTCTCAAGAACGGTTGATGGAAGTTTATGATATGCATCGAGATAACGACACAGAAGACCAAAATATTAACGAAAGTAAGGAAACAGACTTGACAAAGTTGATTCAAGTTGCATCCCAAACTCTTCCGGGGTCAATGATGTTGAGCTGAAGGACGCTCTTAAGTTAGTATTGTCACGCGCAGTAACTTTGACGGCCATGAGTGATGGACCGAAGGGTCAAAATAGTTGAATCAAATGACTGATAGACTCTGTTTTGAAACTGAATATGTTAGACTGCGTTATAAAATGGATGAACGTTTGAATTTCATTAAAAAATAAACCGCTGAGCTCTTCAGCGGATAAAAATCTAAAATATAATGAAAATTAGAGCTCGATGGGGCAATAAATCTTGTGGAAGCGTTTTTGCTATAGCCCCTCCATCCCCGCGCCAATGCATAGCGATCCTACCCTGCTGTCGTCATAGCCGCTGCGCCAGATGTCACCGTGTACTTTCCAATGGCATTTTGCAGGCTGCTGGTCACGTGTCTGTACACGTGACCGACTGCAAAGGGGAGGGCAGAACAAGGGGATGGCGAGTCACGGGATCGAACCGTGATTTTAGTGCCTGTGAGAAACAGCGAGCGACGCCAATACTAGATTGTGGTTTGGCGAACACAGCGTTCCTTGCCTTAATACTTATACCCTACAAATTAGAATTGTTTAATTTCATTAAAATTTTTCGCCCTTAATTTTGCTGAAGTGTGCTGTGTACTAATCACGCATGTTGTACTTTTTTGTGCAGACTCCGCTTTTTGACTTACCCTGCTTTTTGGTAGGTGAAAATTGGCATGCTTATAACGGGGAAGCGCTATATCCATATTCCCCCTATTCCTTGTTCCCCTTATTTCACCCTATTTCCACTAATTCTTCCATATCCAACGTTTCATTAAAGAATGTGTAATAGTCTAATTTGACCCGATTTGTATACTAGAACGAAACCTAGAACAGTATGATAAATGGTGCCACTAATGAAAATATTAAATAAATATTTGATCTATTCGTGAAAGTGCCGTATAGAAGGTGCGCTTTTACAATTAATTGAAATCAAAATGCACATCAGTGAGAGTAGTATGCAAATGTGAGTTCGTTAGAAGGTGCACATATTAATTTAATTGTAGTAATATTCCGTCCACCATCGCTACTCGAACACCGCCGGGCCCCAACATTGCCATTGCTCGCAGTAAAGTGAACGCTTTCTCTCAGCATTTCCTATCTCTTGCTTGTCCTTTTGGGCCTACTCAAATACTCCGCAAACGACCCCGCGAATCGTGCCATTTAAATCCTTGCCTGTACCAACGGAAGTGGAAAACCACGAAGATTGCACGCTCCCTAATCTCCACACAGCTCTTTCAACGGCCAATGCTCATCCGTGTCGGCCTCGTTCAGTTAGTTCATTTGCTTCATTACTCGGTTGTCGTCTGCTTCACTCACCTCAACGTCTCGAAGTTGTCTCCACAACATCACCATCGCATTACCTGCGCTGAGTGGCTCCAGCGTCAACCTCTTCATTCTGCCCCACAATTGAGGCTGGCCTTGTCGCTAGGTCAATCAACCCACCCATTCTCCTGATTCTGTTCAATTTCAAACACACTTTTGTACTTGTTCTTCTAGTATCAATCAACTTCGTGCCATTTTACTTTTTACAATCTCTTGCTCCGGAGTTCGAAAAGTTGGAATCATGTGGTGTAACGAAGGAAGTGGTGTCACGCTTCACAAAAAATGGGGCCCTTTTCGCAAGTTATCCCACCATTAATTGCTTCGTAACTCAGATTCCTCAGATAATTTGAGGTTCTATTTTTAGATCCTCTATTTTAGTTTCACAGTATTTTTTCGTTTCTATGTACTTTTCCGAAAGCTGTCCAGCTCTATATCCTTTCCTTCGCTCACAATCAAGACAGCAATCATAGAGGATTAATGCATCATTCTGTCCAGCTGTTGCGTTTGTTAGCACTTGCGTGCAATAGGTGACTCGTCAGGCACTTCCGTGCATGAAGTTATGTGCATCATTGATGTCGAATTTAGAAGTGATAGAAATTTTTTTTCAAGTATCCATTGTACCCTTCGATCTAAAACTATTCATGAATCTGATATACCAGTGCTTTAAACACTTTGCGATGAAATAAGAGTAAATACTTAGCCAATTCTATTAATTACTCGTTAGTGAGCTAGTGAACAAATTACGATCGAAACAGCTAATGTCCTCGCACTAACTTATGATTTTCGTTCGTATACCATGAGACCAAGGAGTCCCACGATGTGCGAGAGAAAATTAGGGTGCAAAATTTGGTGGAGTTTTACCTGGCAGCTTGGGATTTACACATTCATGGAGCTTTCGTTTTAGCGTGCCTTAGTATCACACGAAACTCGTTTGCTGATACTTATTTTTTTCTTTAGAACCGCTACTTCAGGAATACATCGAAGTCATGAGCAATGCGAATTGTTGTTGAAATTCTAGTATTCGAAACCTTCGGAGCCTTTATAGGCCTCAAAATGAGCAAGTATTAGATGGCATATATCTGCTATAAACAAATTGTGCTCGTAATGTTTCATGGCTTGCACTACTAAATCTAGTTTGTTTCTGTTTTGATAACAGCCTGAAACATGTATCAATCACAGAACGTGGCACTGAGAACTCGGTTTTCGACGACGCTTAGTGCCAATATATTGGCGCCAGCCCCCAAACTCACTTACATCAATTGCGTTATCGGTGGCGCGGCTTTCAGCAATAAATCCATGTACCCAAGACCCATCCGCACATTCCACCGATCCAAGACCTAGTGGCGGTGGAATTAGGAATAGGAACTGTCCTACATTTTCAATAGGTACATCGTATACCTCTATGTCGATTGCGCAACCTGATGACTTTCGTACCAATGCAGGCTTTGGAGGAATGGTGTCAAGGGCGTACAATCTATAGTTATTGCTTGTCTTTGTAGCTTTGTCCAGTAGTGCACGAGCATCACAGAGTTGATAGTGCAAGGGCATTCCTGCGAGATGTGCTCCACAAACCGCGATCTTCATGGTTTTCTCTGTTCGAGGCAGGCTAGTTGGCATGTCGAGGGATTCCTTGCTAGCCACTATGTTGGCACTTGGAGCTCCGACTTTAAATGCGTCCATTTCGTTGCGATGCCTGCAAGATAACCGCACCAAAGCTACATCGTACCCCGCTGGAGCGATCCATGTAACACCGAATGGCATTTTGCCAGAGTCTGGTACCGGAACGGACAGTGCAGACCATCCGAGAAAGTTGATGAAAGTTGTGTATGTGCCAAGTTGAGCGTTGACCTGGATACGACTTTCCGGACTTTCTGATACCTGCTCGAACGTGGGATGATGTGGAACAGTAGGAACAAGTAGAACATCTGCTTTTTTCCAGATATCATTACAATCTATCTGCCGTTGTTTTAACTCTTCGAATATAGAAAATGTTTCGTAACCTGTCCAATTTGATCCGGGCTGCATGATTTCGCGTACAGTTGGGTCCATTGCATCAGGATCACTTTCAATCACGTCCTTGACAGCCAAATACCTATCGGCTAACCATGGTCCGCCATATAGCTCACTTCCGACCCTCCAGAGAGTATCCATTTTAATTTCGACGATTTCCGCTCTTTCGCCCCAATACTTCTTGAAATTTTCGAAATGGGTTTTTACATGATCTGATATTGGTGTCTTCTTAGGGTCGGGCCAGGAAGACGGAACTGCAATGCGAATCTTATCTGGAAATGTTGAAGGGCCCGGCTTGGGGGCAAAGTTCTCCAGCGTAAACGGGTCATCTTCGATAACACGAAGAACAGTTGCAGCATCGGAAGTAGTAAGTGCAAAAATACTTACACAGTCTAGACTTGCACAAGCCGGATACACTCCATTATTGCTAACCAGTCCATAGCTCGGTTTTAGGCCTACTATTCCGTTGAATGCTGCGGGGACCCTACCAGAACCAGCAGTATCGGTTCCCAGAGAAAACGGTACCACCCCTCTAGATACTACCGTTGCGCTTCCCGATGAAGATCCACCAGCGACATGCGTGCTTGACCACGTTGACATTACAGGTCCATAGGGAGATCTCGTCCCGACAAGCCCAGTAGCGAACTGATCCAAGTTAGTCTTTCCGATAAAAATGCCACCTGCGTCAAGAATCTTTTGAACGACAACTGCTGAGGTTGTGGGCGTATACGCCACTTTCGGGCACGCCACAGTAGTAGGTACATTGGCGACATCAATGTTATCTTTTACAGCAAAAGGAATTCCGTATAATGGATATTTGTCAAGATCGAAGTCAAGCTTCTTGAGTTTACGAAGTTGAGTTTCGACATCTTCCACTTTTGAAACGTAAATCCATTCATTGCTTCTTCTTTCGCTTCTATCAGAGATAGACTCGAAAGCTTTCCTTACTGCACTCTTGCACACCTCCTCACATTTGATGGTCCCAGCTTCGTAAGCACGATGTAAATCAAAAATGGTACTAGGATATGTCATACTCACAACTTGTAAGGACAATATATTGCCTCACTAACAAGTTTGGAGTATTTATTGATACGGGCGATGAATCCTTCATCCCAAGGAGATTTAATTCAAAACTTGAACAGTAACAGGAGATTAATATTTGGCAGGCCCTACAAACTTAATAAATCTCATTTTAAAAGATGACGTACGTGCTTGTTTGACGTGTGTAAATACGCGTATTGAGTAGCGCAATAATGCTCGCGTTACAACCACACAAATTAAACTGAAACTTTTCTGAGTCACAAAGGTGAGACTGTGATTCCGCAGTCGTGCGTGACTCCGCTGCTCTGTGACCCTCAAATAGATGGAGTGCTGATGTATAATAGTTCAGTTAAAGTCGAAGCCATACAAATTTTAAAAATTGGCTCATAGATTTAATTGATGTGGGACAGAATCTCGACTTTCCAGAGGGTGAAGATCAATCTTCGGTACGCGCAACTTACCTTCAAACATATTAAGCAAACAGTACATGTCGTAACGTTTGTCAACAATTCTTAGAAAATAGTTCTACCTGTAATGTTCTATTCTCTGATTCTTGGTATCATTGCATCAACAGAAATTTTTCTCTCGAGTATGAAGTGATTGATTAACTTGACTTTTTTTGGAATATTGTGGACTAGATTTTGATTCGAAGTACGTAGCCATTAATATCACTAGCAATTCTCATAATGAGTAATTGCTCCGCTATTTTTTTTTAATTCCGTATGGAAACTAAGTTGAAAACTTTCAAAACGTGGCATACTTCCCACAGAGTTTATTCGTCGTCAAAAAAATCTCATTCTCAATCCACCGAGAAATATTCTACTACTGTAACATCACATTCGTTTCTATAGCAAATTCTAATATTGTTCTATGTTCAAAACACTGACCTTGGCATATTTCAATGAATCGTATTTTCTTCATCATCACCTGCTAAGCAGTGTGTTTCGAGTCAACAAGCAAACTGATAAAATGCCTTGTCGGAGCCACAAACTTGGGATTACTACTCGGGAACTAGTAAATGAAGAACTACTCGAGCGAACATAGTGTGATGATAGTACAGTGTGAAACGAAGTGAAAAAGCTATGAGGTTTTTTCCACAAGGCGTGCCATGCATATTCCTAGGACAACGACACTCGCGTTACGGGAACAGTGACTCGGGAGTAGAACATGTCCAATGTCAGTGTCACAGAGGTTGGACGTCGAGGCTGAACCTCTGCAAAATTTCTCATAATTTAGATGTTGGGTGTGATATTGACCTGAACGTGGGGAATAAGTGAAAAACAGGCAGCTTACAGTGGGGGGAAAGAATCGCAATAACGCCCGGGAGATCGGCCGCGGAGAACAGGAGACAGCGAGCAACAAAGCAATGGGCACAAGAGTCCTATGCACTCAAGCGTACACCCGATATTACAGGTTGGAGACAAGTAGAACCACGTAGTAGTGGTGGTGCGGGTAAGAGTTGGCGAGCACGAAAGCGTGCCACAGCGGAATTGACCGTAGGACGTTGTCGTAAGCTAAATGAACGAAAACGAGACGACGAGTACAAGTCAAGAGAGATTGTGCGCGGAAGCTTGTAGGAAGCAAAACGTAGTCGGAAATCGGGGTATGGTTTGCCTACGAGAAGTAATGGTTCGACGGATGTCATGCACGGGAAGGTTCGAGGTGCTTTGAGGTACAGTGCGAAACAAGGCGAAAAGAAGATAGAGGTAGCGAACAGCAATCGAGCCGGGGTAGGCGAACTAGTCAACGATGAAGAGCGTGCGTTGGCGGACATGGCGGAAATTAAGAGTTGAGGTGAAGAGGAAGAGGAAGAGGAAAGAAGAGTCTACTGCTCGGAGGAGAGGGAAACACGACGGTCAACGATACAAAACATGAGAAAGCGACACGGGCGGGTGGTACAGTACAGTACAGCGGAGCCATAGACTCACGTCGTGGGTGTTAACATGGAAGGTGATGAAATCACAAGTAGGAAATTGAGTTGTGTACTGTAAGGACGCATTGTAGACAACTGTGAAATGTAACAGTAAAGCAACAATGTGAGGTGAGCGGGCGCAAATCAGGTGCGTGCGCACAGGCAGCATTACCCTAACGCACCAACACACACCTGTTTGAATGAAATGCAGCGAATCGAACATGATGGACGGTGAGAAAGTGCTATGCAGCTCGTGCATGCGGCAAGCCGCGTGCCTGCATCGACGACGGAAGATGCACAACCCGCTGACGCGAGTAAAATCGAGACTTCTACAGTAGCGGCAGCCGCCGCCACCGTCGCTGAACGAGATCACGGCGGCACGGAACAAGTTCGTACACTGAAGTGCATAAAGCGGAAACGAAAACGAGAGGGAGAGATGCAAGATGGCATGAAGTGAAATGCAGTTGGTCGGCAGTGTAGGTTGGTGCAGCGCAACGCGAAAGCAGTAAAGCCAGGTTGCATACAACAATACGAAACATGGCAAGCAGTGGAAAGTGAGAGGATCGACGAAAACAAACAATTAAGTGACGTCGGCACACATCATTGTCCTGTTGCGTTGTACAGTAGCGCGAGTGGGAATGGGCGAGAGCCTGAGTGTTGTGTGTTTGTGCGCGCGTGTATGAAAGGATGTATTTTCCTGCGCGGTATGGATGCGAGAATAAATCGTGTACTGTACTATGGCACGTAAATGACAACATGCGAAAGGGGAAACCGTAAAGTACGATTGCATGGCCACACTTTACAGTGCTGTAATTATAACAATGCATTTGATCTACTTTTTCGTCTAATTTATTAGGACCAGGTTATTTTTATTTTGCTTCTCATCCTTCCTCGGCACTGAACGACTGTGCCTGTGGTGTCCGCGATTTGCTGAATGGCACTACTGGACAATAGCTGGTGCTTTACAAACTTGCTACGATAAGACAGCACTGTGGGTTGGGTACCGCTATAATTTAGATCGAGTCGGGATGGGTGCTGGTACTGTCCAATACTACCTGCTGTGTCTTATATTTTTATTTCACTCCCTTTTCTTACTGCACGCATCCGTGTATGTTTGCCTGTCTGATAGTTTCTTTATTTTTGTCAGTATGTGTGAGGACCATGTCACGCTCTATTTTTCAACGTTCTGACCGGCTTTTGCACCCTAACCATTTCCCTCGACTTGGACATGCTGCTGCGCACCTCGCGTCCTATCTCGCCTCACTTCTCCGCCCACTAGTACTAGCGTGCCCAGTGCCAAACAGGAGACGATCTATGGCAACGAGTCGAAACCGGCGGAAATTCAGTCGAGCAACAATGCGAGTAGCGTGCAGGAAGACGGGGTGAATTGAAGCAAGGGAGATATGATTGGTCGAACGAGTGAATCATTTGGAAATGGAAGATCAACGTAAACACTTGTTGCCTGTTGTCACCCTTTTTATATCCTGCGCCGTTGCCAGCATTGCTATACAGCAACGCCTCCAACTCGCCTTTTCATCATCACTCCAACTGCGTGTGTGTGTGCGTGAAGAAATTGTTGCCCGTCGCACTGCTCCGTTTCTTTCCCTAACACGCTCGCAAAACATCGCTCGCCTTCCTTCGTCTCCTCGGCTTTTAGTTGTGGCTTGCCGCGTCGGTATGCAACACCACAACGACCGCATCAAGATTCCTGCCGCCCCCGCCACCACTACCGCCGCCGTCCCACCTCCACCCGCCGCCGTCGCCGCTCCCACCGCCGTGCCGGTGACTCCGGCGAGTCATCCCAATCCCAACATGGCCGCACCCCTACACCCGCCCTACCACCATCGCTTACCTTTGCCACCGCCTCCTGCCTCTCAACATCTCCTTCCTTACCATCATCACCATCACTATCATCATCCTCAACCACCACCGCCGCCGCCTCAACATCTTCCTATTCACCATCCTCATCCTCAACAACAACCACAACCACAACCGCAACTAGCGCCGCAACAAATTCCCATTCATCATCACCACCATCATCCGCAAGCATTGCCTTACCAGTTGCAGCATCAACATCATCCTGCACAGCAACAACAACAGCAACAACCGCACCACCCTCCTGCGCCGCAACAACAACCGCCACAGCCACCTCCGCCCCAACATGCTGTACCAACGCCTACTCCCGCGCCACCGCCACCACCGCCGCCGCCCGCGCAACATCCGCCTCCGAGTCACCACATGCCGACGGCGCCACCAGCGCAAGCACATCACCCCGCCACAACTACGCTACCAACACCACCACATCTTTTCTCGCCACCCGTGGCGCCGGGTCCACCACGAGTGCAACCGGCGCCGCCGCCACCGCCGCCCAACGCGAGCACGAACGCCACAGCGTCATCTACCGCTAGTCTGCTGCTACACCATTATCAGCAAGAGGCGCGTCGCGAAGGCGAGCGAGAATTTGATGCAGGTGTCGGTGAACGACAACGGCAACAAGACACGATGCTGCAACGAGACGGGGGTGCGGCATTAGCGCGAAAACGGCGGAAGACACGGTCGGCCTACGTCTCGCGCTATGCGTCGAAAGCGTACTCGAAACTGCTGGAGCAGCATGTGATGCGGGAACATCAGAACGCGACCAACACGCGCAACGCGTTATCGGAACAAAGCGACCGGCACGCGCGCGTGAGACAACTGCTAGAGAGTATTGAGATGAATCTGGCGAAAATTCGTGCGCCTCCTGCGACTGGCAGTGCGCCGGTGTCGAAACCGGCGCCTACCTCCGTGCCGCCACTACCGCCTCAGCGACCTACTAGTTATGCGCTACAATTGCCCGCGCAAGGTAGACCTGGACAGTCGTCATTACCGTTACCGCCGCCGCCCGTGTCGCACGCCGCATCGTTGCCGCTACCCCCGCAACAAGTGGCGCTGCCGCAATTACCTAGATCGTCGAATACGGGCACCAGCTGGAATCCGATCTCGCTGTTGCCGTCGTCGTCGGCGCCACATATGGGCGGGAGAACGATCATGGGTGGTGCGACGAATGTGGGCGCAAGACCGCCGCCCTGGAATGACGTTTTAGACACGGCGCTGAATGAAGGAGGGAAGAAGACGGCCGCGTCGGTGAGTGATGTGTCTGGATCAGAACAGGAGGACGCTGCGGCGGCCGCGAACAGACGGAGAACGAGAACTACGGCGAATGGGACTACAAATGCGGTTAACGCTGCGGCTAACCAGCAACAAGCGCATCAGCAGCCGCAACAGGCACCGCGGACAAGGTCGCGGGCGTTAGAAGCGACGGCAACAGTACAGTAGCAATGTAGGTTTAGCTCGGATAGGGCGCGCAGAAACAGCCGGATAAAGCACAGATTCGAGGAAAAGACGTTGTTGTTGTATTGTTATTGTATCGTGGACAGGGCGTGTACAGTGCGGCGTGCAGGCCAGTGGCGTGTAGTTTGCGCGCGTGTGGGCGCGCGGGGATTCGCCGACATTGCTGTCCACATGTTGCGGCGCGCCCAGTTGCATAGCGGGAAGCCGCCGTTCTCATGCACGCGCCCACTGCGCCACCCACCGCGTGCAACGATGCACTTGCGTTAGCGCGCACCACTGACCGTGCCGGCACGCCTTACAGTCCATTCCCGCCGCCCTCATTCGCCCCCACTTCGTGACGTGACACGCCCTACTGACACGCATCCCGCTATCACGCCCTGCCTGATTTCCCTCGCCTTTCTCGCTCGCTTCCCACTCGCCGCTTTGTATGTTTCTACCAGGCACACGCCCACTCACGCGCGCCCCTGCCGCCGCGCACGGCTCGGCCCTCGCTCATTCGCGCACTGCGCCGCCAAGGCCTCGTCCCCTATTTTGTACACCGCGCCGCTTTTCCCCGCTATGAGACCCTGCGCCGCGGCGCCCCGCTTTCGCCGCCACTCGCCGCACACGTACACAACGCAAACAATGCATTCAACACCGCGCCCGCGCGCTGCAATGCTCACATTTCCGTCGTAGAATTCCCCTTTTCTCGCGCTCCTTCGCCCACCGCCGCTTCCTGCCTACGCCGCCCCGCCTGCAATGAAGCGGCAACAAAGAGTCCCGTTTCTGCGCACGTGAAAAACAAAGCGGCAATCGAGAAATACACCGCGCCCACTCGCCACTGTAGATCAGAGTCAATATTTGCGACCCCGCTTCGCCGAACCGCTGCTACCGCAGCGACGCCGTTACCCTAGCCCCCCGCGATTGTGTCATCACCCCCGCGCGAATGTAAGTGACCTATTGAGCAATGCTAGGTTATTAGCTGTGCGATTAAACTGCACCCGTGTTCCGCGCCTATGATCTGGTGCAATTCACTCGGTGATCACTATTTTTAAGCACGCTTTCCGTGCTGTTTTGGTATCAAGATACTATCAAATTAATGGGTCGCTCGTCGTCTGCTTCTTCTTCGCCTCGTTTACACTACTTTTTCACTTTTCAAATGTTGTGTTTTCACTTCCTGCATTGCGCGCTTCATCGAAACAATGTGCCGCTAATGCGGCGCTAAATTTAGTCGAAATGTAAGCAGGCTGGTATCAAAATTTTGTTCCTACTTAGAAGCGACTTCGTTGTAGAGAACTGAATTTGGTAACGTAAAATAGATCTTTTCATTCATAAAATTAGTGCTAACTTTGAAGAAATCTACAGAATTTGCCTTACAGCGTAGTCTAAACTTATATGCTTACCCAATTTAAAATTCACTAAATTTCAAGTATATCAATCTAAATAAAGTAGACAACTCTTGTAGTTTAGAAGCTCGATCTAATTTTCTTAGCTTTTTGAATTAGACAGACTCATGTAAATCAATGCGCATGACTTGGTGCTCCTGACTCGAAATTTTGTTTTTGATTTTCCTCCAGGGATCCTATCTCGTTAGCGACACTTTCGACGTCCCAGAAACCAGGTCTTCCCACAATTCTTAGAACAGCATTCATGCGTGTTCGAACACCTTTGACCGTTCGACAGGCATTGCTTCTCATTTGTACACCACCCTCTACCTGCACCTAAAAACCCATGACCTCTGCAAATTCTTGGTTGGCAACAGTCAAATGAACGACCGCATCTGGCCCCGGTAACACCACAGTAATTGCCTGGGCGACAACGTCCTGCGTTTATGATATTACTAGCGACACATCTGTTTGAACAGCACTCTTCGCCAACTCTGCACTGTTCACCATTTTTCAAGCATTTGTGAATAATATTTGCCAAACGCACACACCTTCCTGATGCGCACACATGCAAGTTGCAGCAATTTGGGTAGAGATTGCAAGGCACACCATGAGTTCCACATAAATTTTGTTGTTTCGATACAACATGTAGTACCTTTTCTTGTTCTTCGTTTTCTAATGCACAGGAGCGCAGAAAAATGATGAAAAACGCTAAAAGCACCACTTGGTTCATATTTGATTGCCCGATAACAAATACTCTTTCTAAAAAGGGTTATATTGTGTTCAGCTATAATAGAATCAAAGGACCCATTTTGATTAAGAATTGGCTCCATGAAAGATCAAAATGAAAAAAAATCATAAAGACCACTCTAGAATACATAGGTGCTAATATCAAACAGGAGACAGTGCCCTCTAGTTCAATAGGAGTAAACAAATTGCAAAAAGATTTCATCGCAAGAAGCATTAAAATTTGATACTGGACTTCTACATGCATTAGACAAAGGCAAATATTATTTTGATCCGATATCTACTTTCAGATAATCAACGCGGGAGGGAAATGTGTTTCGAAGAGATGCGACTGACCCGAATAGTTGTTTGGGTCACGAATTTTCATGATATTTTGTCATTACAAATCATTTTCGTGGCATTAATTGAGGAACAATCACTCTCAATATATTTAACTGAAATTTTATCATTAGTATCGAGACGGGTAATGCTTGTCATGTTCCAGCCACGATGAGTAGAAATTTGACATGAAATACAAGCGAATGAATCAAAAATTATTTTGAGTGGAGATTCAAGAGGTAGTGTTAACGATCTATCGGGGTGTAAAAATTTGAGAGCATAGGAAACAGGCTTCCTATTAGTAAAGCTGTATTAGTTGTCAGGATACTTTGTATCCTTTTGGGAACCAAGATTTATTTCGATTTCATCTAAAAAAATAATTAAGAACTATTTGCAAATTGCTGACTATGTATTCGAGAGCAACGGTGTTTTCTACGTCGGTTGATGAGTTTAAGTCCATGAATTCTGTCGGTACATGTCAAAAATTTTTAGCAAGAAACCAAGTCCGCAATAAATTTCGTACCGCTGAAACAATGACAAAAGCGGAAGGACGATCGAAATCAGGCTCACTTAATTGCTAAAATAATAGGTTTTATACAGCTAAGTAAACGGATGTTTACAGTGTAAAATGGAAGATTGAAACAAAAAAATTCCTGTTTTATTGATTGACTTTTTCAGCGAAGTTCATACCAGGAGTACCGTTACTTCTTGGAAGGATGATGATGTAACGTTAGCAACTTGTCTATAAGCGCACACTATTAATACCAAAATTCGTTGTTCAATTCATCCTCCTACATAATTCTTTCTGTTCGAGATAAATAAAGGCTGCATGGAATATTTTCGTTGGATATATCATCAAATTCGGAAGTTTCAGAGAACATAATGATCGTGATTGAGAAGCTTTACCACTGATACATTTGTCACGAGTACTACTTCATGCATTTACTCTTCCCATCGTTTTAGACGACAGGGATAAGGGCCGAAACAACGACACCAACATCCACCATCGCGTACAACTTCCGTGGATGACAGATTGACAGATGTAGTATTGTGCAGGGCCTTACATATTCTAATGTACAAGTGCATATTTGTCAGCACTACTGCCCTAGGCACATTTAATTTTAGGCATTCATATAGTTTAGTCAGTTTAAGCGTAATTTCTACCCTTCGGGAAAACATTTATATTCTCGCGCTTCGTCCGAAATTAAAACATAGATTTTTCGGACTTGAGTCTCTCGCTCTGTAGAGGAATTCAAACCTTGTCCAGGCGGGTCTAAGACTTGGCCCGATCATGGCGTATGCAATACGACGCTGTGTCTTGGTGAATTATTTGACACCGCTGGTTTCAGTCCCATTCGAAGCGAGAACCGAGGGTTACCTACAGATCTTCTGGGTTGACCTTACAGGGAAACCGGGTATCGACGCAGGCCTCGGGACGCTATACCTTTACCAAGTACAGTTACTAGTGAGCGAACGGCATTGTCACTATTTCGATTTCGTGCTGTTCTTGGCTGTTGTACGACTTGCGTTTGTCGTTTGACATTCGCTGGTCTCACCTCGGGTGGTTAATACCTGATCACCATCGCGAACGCCGGTAGGCCGCACCACCACTCATGATACTACAGCAGGCGCGGCATCATCCTTGCCACGGTATCGGTGAGCGCGCATGCATTCGAGCCGAACATGTAGGCGCCGTTTTCCAGGGCCACGTACACGACTAGAGCGTTGCCCTCTCGTGCGGCGAAGAGAAAGAAGCGCTGCCTACCTTTTCGCTCCGTGCCGATGATGTTGTCGCCGGCGGAGACTGAACGGAGGGAGATTATGGGCTGGAAGTGGTCCGCGGATCTGTGAAGCGGTGTGCGACCAGCATTAGTGCGCGAGTCAACGTCGACGACGATGTTGAAAAGAGAACGCGGGATCTAGCATACCATTTGAAGTAACGTGAATGATTCATCTGGAGAAGTTTAGTATTAGTTTTCGATGCAAAAGGAATCGTACTTGAAAGTTAACTCAGAATGAAGCTAAAATCTCTCAATATCGCCCTCTTCTTCTTATACCTCATCTAGCAAAAATGTCAAAGACGAAAAGATAGTAGAAGAAATTTCCCGACCATTTATTTATTTGGTTTGATCACATTGAGAAGATATTGAATTTTCGATACGGATCATACAGTTTCATGTTCGTATTGTGTCTGGCTTTTTTGAAACGGAAAACCACCTTAACACGAAGATTAAACCATGATCGTGTGCTATCAACGACCCAGAGTGGATAGATCCTAGAACAAAAAATGGCATATTCTTTTGGTCATAAACACGACCTTTCTGTTAGGTATCTATCTCTGAAGTAATCTTATCAGTGTCATGACCAATGGCCACATCTTTCTTGATAGGGCGGCGAGCAGAAGAACCCCAAAATACCGGAAAAAGTGGCCATACATTGATCCAGCATGGAAGATAAGTATTATAAGTAAGACTACAAATTTCATTTATTTTTTGTTCGAATTTTTTCAAACAGTGCAGAGGCGAATTTCGGAAATATAGATATAATTTAATCTTGTCTCTATAAAAAAGCAAACGAAAAAGCAAATAATAGGCTTTTGAGTGTGTCATAATCAGGTTTTG
>JAAUYH010001561.1_pt1 | contig 23290 bp, 18 predicted proteins | sample 7278061 | NCBI WGS metagenome assembly JAAUYH01 (sample SAMN14350203, study PRJNA611818) | marine sediment metagenome | isolation source: surface marine sediment (0.6m) | place: French Polynesia: Moorea | collected 2018-08 | reverse complement strand
GATATACAGTAAAGAAGAATGGGTAAAGAGACTTCAGATGGTAGAATTTGAATATACAGTAAGTACTCCAGATTTCACTTTTATACTTCGAACAGCGGACCTGGCGAGAGCGAGTCTCCGCATTTAATGATCGAAAAACAATCGCGCTTCAATGGCTTTACCAACCGAAATATTATACACAGGATCTGTGTTCTTCAATCTACAACTTTCAGCAGCTTCAACCCCACCATATTCCTGAGCAATACTGAGACCACTGAGGGCATAACAAGTATGCAAAAGATCGACCGGGACTGATGGTTTGTCACAGAAACCGCCCCTGACATTTTGGGAACACTCAAGCACGTAACGTTGCAATGATACACCATCAAACATTGGCGTCGTACTAGCTTGTTCGTTGGCCTGATACGCTCTGTCGTCATTGTTGACTGGATGATAGGGCAGAGACGTATTCCCGAAACAAAGAAGTGGAAATATAGCGCCGACCCAGAATGAATAGCAGCTGTCAACAAGCTTATTAGTTCGTCCTTGGAACCCCCCCTCATAGCCCATTTGACGCATGATCGCCCAGTCTAGTAGAGCTTCGGTGTCTACGCTGTTCAATTTACCCAATGTGACCAGGGCCGCTGTACCACAGTAAGTGTTACCCCCATGAGCTTCGTTCCCTGGCTCGCCACCAAACCCACCATCGAAAGCTTGCAACGTCACTAGATATTCAGCGCACCCTAGAAATAATCCAGGATCCCGAGACAGAATCCCTGTAATAGATGCCACAGTCAAAGCTGAATAAATTGCACGAACGTCTGCCTCGCCACTCTTCTCCACACGAAAGCTACCATTTTCCAACTTCAGTTCTCGAAGGAAGCCGTGTAGTGCGTCGACGTTAATGGCCGCATAAGCTTCATCACTGCCGATTGTGCACAAAGCAGCTACTGCCGCATAAGTGCTCACAACGTGTGCTGTTTGGCCGCGACCTCCACCGAATCCGCCATGCTCCGGATCCCAAAATTGCTGAATATGTTTCACTGTACGGGTAGATATATCCCCAGTAATCCTAGCGCCAAGCAAATCTAGTGAGTGCACAATCCAGAACATAATCCATGGTCGTGCGGCAGATAAAGATTCATATCCGCGAGGCAGGTAATCAAGAGAGCGCAGAAGAAACGCAATATGATGTTCACGGAGTAATTTCAGGGGTAATTCTAAACTTGCCTCCTCCCGAGATTGACGAAGAAGGAAAACGTTTTGCTCAACTTCTCGTTGCTGCTCCCAACTGTCGCCACGCACCTCTCCCTCCCAGAGACATTGATTGTCGTAAAAGTTCTTAAGATCATTCAATGAGGGTGTGACGCTGTTGACTGCCTTGGTTACATCAATAACAGTCTCACTATCCCCTTCTGAACTTGTCATGTTTCCAGCTGTCTTTTAATTTTTAAAAATTGCCAAGAACTTTTTGACAATGTTGTACTGTAAAATAATCCATTACAGCAAAATAAAGCGTTTAAATAACGCACTATGGTTATGGCACGACTAGGGTTGCCCTCGAGTGAGCAGGCCAATGAATTTTGCGGAGTTCGGTAGCTTGTTGGGTCCTAGCTGCTAGCGACGCCGGCGAGCCGAGCTCCGAGATGTTTTGTTACATACAATCGCCTTTGTACATCTCTGCCCGAAAGAATGTGGCTCTCAGATGTTGTCTCAAGGGAGAAGATCGAATTGTACTGAAAGATGTGTCCTATTGGCGGTCATGCGGTCGTCAAATCCTGGATAAGGTCAGTCTCACTGTTGAGGCTGGTGAAATTGCGATGCTGGTAGGTCGTAATGGGTGTGGCAAGTCAACTCTTATGAAGATAGTACGCGGGCTGCTTGAACCAACTCTCGGATCCGTGCAACTTTCCAAACCCTGCGTTTTCGTCGATCAAGATCCTGACCGCCAAATCGTAATGCCTACAGTCGGTGGTGATGTGAAAATGTTTCTGAAGCTACCTCGTGGCACTCCCGAGGAAGTTGCGAATCGCAAAGCGGTTGAATGCTTGGAACTCGTGGGTCTCAAACCTGCCGAGAAGTACTTGGCTCAAGGTTCATTCCGCTTGAGTGGAGGTGAACGTCAAAGAGTTGTTGTGGCCTCAGCACTTGCCTCAAACCCGAAAGTGTTGCTCATGGACGAAGTCACTGGAAGTATGGATGCCGAGAACAGATCGGAGCTGGTTTCAAATATGCGAAGAATCGTAACCCGTTCCCAAGTGGCAACCTTGTGGTAAGTCGTATTCATCTCGTATGTGCATCATTCGAAGGTCGTTCAGAGATGCTGAGAAGATCAGCGATACCTCAGACTTCGGCTCAAAATTGGTGCTATAGCGACTTGTAATTTTACGTGTTGCCGTTCACTTCGTCATTAAGTTGTATGGTGTCAAATTATATTACTAACAGTCTTTAAGTCTGATTTCGAAAAGATTACTGACACAATTTTGTTTGCAGGATAACGCATCATTTGATGGAAGAAATGGATATAGCTGATTCGTTGTATGTTATGAAAGAAGGCAGGGTAACAAAGTTTGCGTTCTAATTCATGATGTTCGGTAAAGTAAGCCTGATCTATTGCAGATCATCTGCAGGAGTGTATTAAAATTTACAGATTTCAATACTATGACCATTAGTCCGTACGTTGTATTTTGTGTCTATTCGGAACACTCTCACTATCATCGCCGAGAACACGCTTTCGTGACTCAATTAGTTCAATTTCATTCTTGTCGGATATCCCAGATGACGACGATAAACTACTGGACGACATACTAGACGATGACGACGACGTCGACGCCTCCTCATTTCTTTCAACATTTTTCGTTTCCACTTTGGAACTAGTACGCGTCGAAGCTTTGAGGCGATCACGAAGTTCCTCTGTGACAAATCCGAGTTCAATCTGCACGAAGAAGTTGATTGCAAATCGTGTGCTCTTCGTATCCGCGAAGGGGAACGCCATTGAAAGATTTTCACCCCGAAAGAACTCCCTCATTCGCTTCTCGCCCAAAGTTTTTGCCATTTCTTGGAACAGAATTTTGAGAAAAATTCGACTAGAAGCAGTCGTTTCGTCTTCAGCGAGTCGTACGATTGACATCAAGCCCCAGTTCAAGGCTTCAGTAGAAAGCATAAAAGCAAACAAAGTGCTCATGTTTCGAATCTTACGAGTATCGTAGCGATGGATCGACCCATAGATATTAGCAAACTGCTCTTCGAAAGACGAGACATAAGCTTTGGATACTAAGCATAAACGTTGTGCCAGCAAACCATAGTAGCGAAGAAAAGATTTTTCCTGCGAGCAGCATTCAATAACCATATTACAAAGTTCAGACTCCATTCCACCATAAGATTTCATGAACTTCAACAACTTATGCGCGCATTCCTCGAAAGATGCAGCAGACATGATTTTCAGATAAACCAAACGACGAAAATCAACGAGATCTGTTTCCGTCTTATCATCAGTAACTAAGACAGGTTTCTGTTCTTTGCCGGCTAACGTATCTGATGAAGTTCGAAGCTTTGCTGCCTCAGGTTCTAGGACCTCCTTAGGGCCGTCTTCAGATTCAGCATCAAAAGACAACTTTTCACTCGCCTTATCGCCCAACAAGACACTGCGAATAGCTGCATATTTGCTTTCGTTATCATCAAAGTATTTGTCGAAGGAAAATAAGTTCAGTTCTTCCAATGTTTCAACATTGTCGTCAATGGATAGACTGTGCAATATTACATCATCATCATCTACAAGGTCTAGTTCTGGTGGCAAAGTAGCAGAATTATCGGTTGTTTTTCGTCGCAATTCCATAACATTGTCGACAAGAACTTGTGTTCGGTAGTCGACTTGAGTATTATGTAAAATTTCGCGCAAGCGAGAATACACCATCTCTGTTGCTCGAGGAGCTTTCTCAACCATGAACTGTCCACATTCCTCAAGAACCAGCACCGCCAACTCAACAGAAGTATTAGAAGGATTAATCAAACACATTGAGAGGAACTCAAGAAGAGGTAATTCATCGATGACTTGTTGTGTGAAGAGATGAGCTAAGAGACGGAGCGATGCACTGCATAGATGCTTTTCGTTTTCCCCATAGCCTTTCTTAAGTTGAACAACAAGTCGATAGAGCATGAGCTCGGTTACTTCAGGAATTCTCGTGTTCATAACTGATATGAGTGATGCATAAACCGCAGAGAAATGAACAGAAGCCAATTGTGCTCGCATGAGTGATTTACAAAACAGCCCTTTTCCTCTGACAATGTTGACTCGCAACAAGTCGAACGCACATTCTTGTACATTCGACAAGTTAATTCTGTTAATAATGCCGTTGATTCGTTTTTTTAGAGTGATCCAGGCTTGTTGTTGCTTGACCATGTTTCTTTCGTGGTCATTCGCCAATACCTGAGTCCTTGCAGCCCGGACAGGTGGAATGTAGGGCACGAAGCGACTAGTGAATCTTGAACGAAGTCGTCGGGAAGGTCGTTTCAAGTATGTTTTTTCGTCATTTTGTCGATCCTCGACATGAGCCATGGTAAAGAAGCGCTACCTTAGTGTTTAGAATGGTGAAATGTTTAATGAAACAGGATTGACGTCTAATTACATTATGATAAGTAGGGATGCCTTAACAACGTAAGTACAGCTGTATATACCGCAAATTTTGACTTTTACGATAATCTAGACGAACCGAGCGCATACGCCTAAAGAAAGTACATAATAAAGCAAAAATAGTGCTGATATTACACCTCAAGAACTACTTCGTCATCATCGTCGAAGGTAATTAGTTCATCGATAGAAAACAGCTTCAAGGGCGATGACAATAATCTCACACACATGGCATCATCTGCATGATTCGTGGGTGTCCCTGTCTGTGGCAAATTAGGTGGGTTAGTTAAAGGTGGAAGAGGTAGGATTACTTCCGGACTAGTAATAGCAGGCAATAAACTCGAACTATAGTTCGAGTCAAAACGCGGAGACGGAGGGCGGACTGGAGAGCCAGGTGGTGGTATATATTCGGGTTCCTCGATAAGCCCATCAGAACCACGAGGTACAAGCCTGGGCACAGTCACTTTGTACCGCCTCGAAACCGGTTTGTTGAATACGCTATTCGTGATATCTCCCAATGCCGGCCGGCGGCGCTGATGAATGGGCTTCATCGGCCCAGACCCAGGTTGCTTCAGTGAACTCAACGAATCGGTATTTGACGAGTTGGCGGCTATGTTCGCATTGTTGTTTGACCCGCTAGAAAAGCAATTTTCTGCTGTCACGCCAGTAGGAGCACCACCGAATATATCCTGACGGCGCATTTTGTGACATACGACGAAGTAGAGCTTGGAGACAGGAAGTCGAAAGAGAGTTAGTTTCGCTGCTGCACGATTTCTGTGTGATTAGGTACTGTACTAGCAAGAGAAATCAAATTTATTTTCAAAGTATTTCAAAAATTTGATCAATTCGCCCGCCAAATTAAAATCACTCGTCATCCAATCTTTCTTCGAGCATGAGCGCAGCGCTCGGAAAAAGTCCAGCAGCGTCTAACGTAACATTTGCGTCTTCCGGGTAACGGAACCGTTTTCGAGGATACTGCGATACAAGGCAAGCCACTTCGATGTCGACGCAGTTTACTTCGGCCCAGTCGAACACTCGTTCAAGAAATTCATCTTTTCCGAACCGACGTTGTACTCTAGTCCCATTCGGCAGCCGCAACATAATCGAACAGATTCCAATACCTTTTTCTGGTTCATTTCCAAATGTTTCCTTCTTACGTCGGCGCCTAATCTCTCTTTCCTGTAATCGCTTTTCCTCCAGTTCAGTCCGTTCCTGCTCCTCACGCGCCAATCGTTCACGTTCCCTGTCTGCACGCAGGCTTTCCTGATACTCAAGATCTTGTTCCGCAATGATACGCCGGTCACGCGCGCGTGAGGCTCGGGCTTCTCTCACACGATCTAACAACGCTCGATGGGTTGTAATGGAAGTCTGTAGCCATGCAGTTGTATCTTCAACGCTGACTGAACTGGTGTATGGCGCGGTGAGTGAAGTCAGAACTCGACCAAAGTATTGAGAAGAAAGCGGTGGTAGCGAGTTATTCGAAGAACTGGGAAGAATAGACTGCGAAGGAGGATTCACAAGCGCCAAGTAGGGAAAGCCAGCTGCGCGTAAAGCAGTTTGGGCTGCAGCACCATCGCGTTGCGCGACATCACCCGCCCAAAAAACGATGTCTATACTATCAGTTGCTGCAATAAACGATGGGTGAGCGAGAATTCGAGCACAGAACGAACGGGTGGAACTGTGTGATTCAGAATGCAAGTAAACAAGAACAAACGCTGCTTCAGATTGGGCATTGGCCACTGCACTGAGCAATGAGCCCTCGAAGAATCGTGGATGTGTAGCTCCGTGACGTGCCTCGTACATAGTCTTAAAGCGCTCCCACGCAGGTCCACGACCAGCCTCAGCCAGTGCGCGGGCATGCCCGCCAAATAAACGCCAAAGCGAAAAGTTAAATCGGCGAAAAAGTGCCCACAAAACACGAAGCGGTGAGAGAAGCAGGCGCAGAAGCCAATGAGTACGGCGACGTTGGGGAAGCGTGATATTGCTTCTTGCCCTTACTACGGATTGGCTTGACTGAATACTTGCTACGTTTTGGCCCCTCACTACTTCATCACCATTCGTCACTTGCCTGTTCAGATACTGTTCAAGAGCGTCTTGCACATTCCAATTGGTAACAGACAAAGCGTGAACGGCGTCCGCCAGTGATTCTGATTCAGTAACAGAGCAATACGTTCGAACGGCAGCTCGCTGAGATTCAGATAGTGCATGTAATTCCGTTTCAGACTCGTTCGATGGTGTTTGGTTTTCTTCACTTAACATGATGATCAGGGTTCCGCCGTGGAGTTGGTTTGTGAAGTGCAGTACAGCACTGGGTACAGTACAGCACCATCCCCTAATCAACCTACAGTACATTATACAGAAACGAAACTGAATATGATTCAGATTTGTAGAAATAGTAATTCCCTGTTCAGGTACGAGCATTGCTTAGTTTCAATACAAGGTTATACACGTTGCGACCTTCGGTCGACATACAAAATAATTTGATAGGTTTAAGTGTTGTTAGTGAATCTGAATCAAGAAATCAAATTCTGAGTTAACGGTTAACATCCATTTGCAGATTATTTCAAAAACTACTAAGAAGTAAAAAAATTATAATGCATACTTGTAAAGGTACACACTGTAATCTAAAATTAATATGATGGTATAAATTTCGCACTGACATTATGTCTTTATTTGAAGTGAAATGTATTGATCGAAAGAAAAATCAAAATACAACAGAATAAGTAGCGACGATAGAAAACAGTTTTAATTGTAGATTTAGACTAAAATTAAAGAAGATTATTCTAAAAGAAACGAAATGTCACATTCTAAAATAAAAGAGCTAATTGCGATCGATAAAAGTTCGAAATATAGTCACCGCCTACAATATTTGGGTTTTCGACCCCTCTTGAAACATAAAATGAGTTAAGCATCGCGAATAACCCACAGTCATACCTGTCTCTTTGCTGTGACGAAAAAATTTCGGAACTAAGAGTCCAATGAGTTAGCCACTCATTATTGGAAAGGTCGAATCGCTGATTTATAGAGTTTGCAAGTTGTAGAATATGTGGAATAACATTATCGAACATGCACGAAAAATGGAGCGAGCCGTATATACGCAGAATTCTCAACCGTTTCGGAAGAACTGCTATTCCCCAATGATTTCCATTCTTGTCCTGAATGTTGAAGTTAAAAAGTGGAATGATGAGTACTTAGCAATCTTTGATTTGCTAAAGTACTTTATCAAAATTGACTCCATAGTATCTTGGTAAAATTTCGACATGCTTATCAATTTTCCCACATTCACAACAATGTATAGGCACGTGCAGAAGAAATTTCGAGAATATTAACGTGTTCGCAGCTTATCAGGTTCATGAAAGCTGCTATCGGGATGTCTATTACCCATGATCGCGGCCGAATGGGCGACTCGAGCTCGTTTCTCGGAAAAGTAAAACCGGAACATGAAACAAGATCTGGAATACTTCAATGGTACGATTCGAAATAGGAAATGCTTTGATGGCGCACGTTTGGAGCCCTATCTCGCAATTCTATGGTATCGATAGAGTCTCTTTCTCTTTTCCTATCGTCACATACTTTTGGTCTTGACTCAATTGGGTCATATTCGGAGCAGAATTCGACATCGTCGTCCAAACGGATGATTTCTGGGACTCTTTTAGACCTAGATAATGATACAGTTGCTATTGGAGCATTCTTTTTTGAAACATGCTTGTTCCGTGCTCGCAATGGATCTTTGACGACCGATAAAGCTTCTGGATACACCAAATTCTTCGTCTTTCTCTTGTCATCATTGTTAAACACGTATATGTTCCCTGGATGAGTTGCGCGAGAAAGTGCGACGTACAACTGACCGTGGGCGAAGCTAGGGGAAGAGAGATAGATTCCGAGCTTGGAAGGTACTGACTGTCCTTGAGCTTTGTTCATAGTCATAGCGAAGGACGCACGAACGGGAAACTGACATCTCTTGAACCCTGGTAAGGGAAATTCATCCTTTCCTGGTATGTAATTCATCCTTGGTAGAACCAATGACTTCTCTTTTGCAGTCCCGGATACAGCTAGGAGGAACAGCAAATTCTTTGACATATTTCGCACTCTATACCTCGTGCCATTCACATACCCACATTTTTGCCGTATATTGCGCAATAGCATGACAATAAACCGTATCTTGAGCCGAATTTCATGATCTGGAAGGGAATATCCAGCCTCTATTGAGTTTAGCAGCTCTTGGTGGTATCTTAGTTCGGTTTCTATCCTGTCATCAGGATTGTCCGAAAAAACTGAGTCTGCACTTAGAATTGTGCGTTAATACCCAGAAAATCGCTGGATGATCTCGTCGTTGAGAACTTTCAGCCTGGAGTTCGTCAGCGCCAGTATTGACCTAGAAGTAAGCCATTCATATCGCTGTGGTTTTTGAATAGATTAGGGAATATGGAGTCAATTAGTTCCGCGGAAGATTGCACGATCGTCACATATATAGGTATATCAACTAAGTTGTTTTCATCTTTCTCTTGCCGCACTTCTCCGATACGCAGAAGTTGTTCTGTGTACTCAACAGCTACGGATTCAGCGTTTGAATCTTGTTTAATTGCCTTCAGTCATATTTTATCAGTAAGTTGCAGTATCCGAAGCTGTGAAAAAATGGTTGAAGACTTCAAGCACATATTGACTATAATTACCCGCGACGCTTTTGGAACTACAGGAAGAATCTGTCGACGGTCTCCAATTATATGCACCCATTTTCCAACAAAGACAATAGCTAGCTCGCTCATGATAGCTCTAAGTGTTCGATCTACAGCTTCGATACAATAACGAACGCACATGATAATTTCATCCCAAATAATCAAATCCGCTTCCCGAATCTGTACTGCTAGTACCGATTCAATCGAAATGCTGCATACGCTTTACGAATGACATGGAATGGGTATCTTGAAAACAGAATGAGCCGTTCGACCGGTACCGAGGAAGGACGAAGTGAAAGCAGATGTTGCAACAGAAATCACTTCTCGCCCTCTTAATGTGAGTAAAGACTGTATTGTACGCACAACAAACGTTTTCCCTGTGGCACCTTGTGTATCAAGAAAAAATAGGCGTCGTCTCCTAGAATTCTGCGATTTTTCACATACAGGGGAGAACGAGTCGTCTTCGGAAACTCCTGGGAGTATCTCACCCACCACTGCGTTGAAGACTTCATTTTACCCACTATTAAAGGTTTTCACAGAGATTTTTATCCCTTCGCGTTGATCTTCTTCTGTTTGCTCTGGGTCAATCAACTTTTGGGGGAGTTGTTGTAAATGTTGTGACAGTTTTTCGAATCCGAAATCCTCCGAACTGAAACGAACATTTTTGTCCTTAAGCACAATTTCTACTTACAGTAGATATTGGAGTGCATCTTTGACGTTTTCCAGAAGCTTCAGTGCTTCTGAAATTGCGGCATAACGCTTTCGTAAGTCTATGAGAATATTTGAAGAATTCCTTTCCCAAAGACGGAAAGGGGTTGAAGGTTCACAGTCAGCAATGATCGTAGCGAAGACCGTCGTCAACGGTTCAAACGTAGCCGAAAATGCATCCTGTAGTCATCGCATCCACTCCGAATCGTCAGCCAATCAACCCATTGCACAGGTCTCGCGATAAGATTTGTATTCCTTCCTTCTGTTTGCATTATTTCTTTAAAAAAAGTAATGCCAGGTATATGTAGAAGCAAAGTTCGAAGGAAATATCGCTCTACTTCTCTGGGACTCATGTTGTAAATTCGCCCAACGACCGAATGCGGCGGCCTTGTGAAGTCATATTCTACGCTTGTAGAGCTTTTCAGCTTGCATTTCGTTCTGGTTCTCCATTGGCGATCTGCCTTGCTGCATGTAAAGTATTTTGGAAAGTCGATGTATCGAATATAGCACGCGTTCTTAAAGCGTTCATTGGCCTCGAACCATGCCATTAGCTTCGTTGGCTTGTTCTACGAATTGAAAGCGCGTCTGTTTCGTTCCTTTTCGCAAAAAAACTTTGTGTTTCCCCTTCAAGTGGGCTTCGAGTCGTTGAAAGAACGGATAATGTTCGACCATAGGAAGAAAAAACAGCCTCCATGATGCTTCAGAAGCAAAAATGTACCGTGCATTTTGGTAAATTCGGATCTCGTTGACCGATGGTACTTTCCGCACAACATTTGTTGAGGCATCTTTGGACTTATGGGAACCTACTTCTACAGTCACGCCATCGGGTCCCTTGCATAGATATTTAAGTAAATTTTTGATAGACCCAACTTTCGATATACAAAGCTCGGCATTTGAGTGGCACCGAAATTTGAGAATGAGTGCCGGCAGTGAGTAACAACCCATGAGTTATCTATTTGAACATTACGCTTGCCAATTTCAGGCGAAATTTTGGGTATTGTTGCGCTTTCCTTCTCCTGTAAGAAATGTAATATTCTCCTTCTGTAGATCCAGTTTCAAGCTGAAATTCTTTAGGGAACCGTTTCGAGCATTTTACGTCGTGTAAGCGGCGTGCATTGCTATCTTCAGTACACGGCCGATGAATCAAGTGCTTGATAACGGCTTGACGCAGGGTCGCACCACTATCGCTTGGGATTTCTGCAGAAGATATTTTGTCCACTATCTTGGGATTTTCAATTTCTCGCTTTGCATCTTCATTGAGAAACAAATGATATGTGCATGCAAAATACCGCGCTTTTGAAACTCAATCACTGATACGTCAGCAATGACTCTTCCAAAAGGAGCGCCTTCCTTTAAATGCGCCATGAGTAATTTATGCTTCATTCGAAAACTCTGCTGCATAATTCCGGACGGTCATCAGCACGTTGAAATGGAAGAAAAGAATTCTGTATTTCAGGCCATCGTGGATTGCAAGTCATGGTCAGAAAAAACATCTGGGTGTCCAATGCTATTAGACATTGCGATTATCCCGTGCGTTTTCTGGCTCATGCATAATTCCCTGCCAATGTGTGTAGACGGAAGAACCACGATTTTTCCTATGTCTCCGACATTTCTGTCGACATCGTTTTTAGTCCAGGCTCGAGCTTCATGCACTGCATGAGATGCGTCCTCTAAGAGCTCGAAAAGATGAATGCAGTCGCATGAACGTAGTTTTTTCTGATTCTGCCTCAGAAAATGCAATCTTTCACACTTAACTTTCACAAACATCGCGCAAACATATTGCTGAAAAATGCGACCCGAGTGAATTAATACGATGAAATCGTTGCCACGTTCGAAAATAAGCGCGAATAGAACTTCAAATGCGTTACTTTTTGTTGTTTTCTTCTTTGATCTAAGTGCATGAGTTTCGAGTGCCAACCATCATTACCGTATGGAAAGAGTGACGGGTAGCAAAGTGGATCATGCATACGATTTCCCAATCGAATTGTATCCTTTTTCTCATACCCACTTGCGTCCAAAATCACTTTTGGACGTAGAACTATTTCTAGCACACCATACTGTTCGCCGACGATAAGATCGGCTACCTCCGAACCTTCAGGAACGTTGAACTTCCGTTCATGTCCAGGTTTGGTTCGCTCATGCGCATGAATCACGAGTTGTACTTCTTCTGGAATGCAATCTCGCTGAATAAGGTCCCTAAGTGAGATGAACGTTCGCACGAGGTTGTTATTCTCATGAAGCATACTCGCAAGTTTACCGAGTAGTTTTCCGTGGGGAACATAGTAGAAGTACTTCCGATGCAGAGCTGCTTGTTCGATGTCGTGAATGTAGACAGCTGGGAGTCTAGATTTCTCTCCAGTTGGTAGTAAGAGAGCCCCCATTTCATAGTACATCCTTCCGTGAGCACTAACAGTTGGGTTATACTTCGAAAAACCTGGACCGCGTAGAACGAATCTGGCTCAAACAGAAGCCATGGCTAAAGCACTATTATAATGATGAATATTCTTGCAAAAATGCCTTGCTTCAGCCGAATCGGGTGTCAAAAGCTCGCGCAGCAGTGTCGGAGGCTCTGCGTACGTAGGAATAATTTTCGACACAATTTGACCACATGAATTGCAAGACTCTCCCGGATAGTGATGACGTTCATAACCTTGATTATTTCGAAATGATTCATGACACTGGACGTACGATGAATCTAAAAGATAATAAGGTGTCATTTGACCGCCAGAGCAGCATTCTGATAATTTAGGATTACGCAAAGTTGATCCAGTATGACTGTTTTTTCTCCAAGAAAATGTAGCGCAGAGCAGAACCGACATGCATATGTCATTGAACCACAGTTCCGGTATCCACTCTCATGGTCAACAAAATATTTAACACGCCAGTACATGAGCTTCTCTAACTTGAATTTCTGTGAATGCCACTAGCCAAAACTTCTTTTTCCTTCGCTTTCCTGATTTTTTTGCCTGGCCTGCAGCCACTCTCGAATCTCCTCCGAAATCTTATTACCCGTCATTTAAAAATTTAATCGAATTTATTTAATTTAATGTAGCCAGATTTCGTTTATTTAAAGTCAATAATAGGAGGTCTAGCTGCGGAAATTTCCAAAATTAGATTTTCTAATTTGGAATTCTTAGAGCACTGGTAGTAATCAGAACAGGTTTTACAGGGTCGTAATCAATTCTGAGCTCAATAAAATTCGATAAATTCACCAAGTCGATCCGTAGAATATCGGAATTAACCAAATTACGAAAAAAAAATCAAAATTTTTAGCTAAACAGGAATTTTTTGTTTCCCAAAATTTGGCAACGTTTTTTGATCTCAATTTACTTCTTGATACGTAAAATACAACGTACGATGGTTGGCTTCGCTGAAACAGGAAAATTTCGTTCAGACCGTCTACGTGCCCTAATATCGCTAGATGTTTGTGCTCAGAGTGCAACCGCTCGCGATTCTGAAAGAAGGACTTGTGGACGGCAGAAAATAACGGGTTGCCTACAGTGATCAGCTCGCCGTGACAGCGGAGCGGCATTCTACGCTGAACTTAGAAGGACGAAGGCGGACGGGAAGCGTGGACACGAGCCAAAGAACGATCAATTGATGGTGGGGGGTCGCCGAGGACGGGGGATGCGACCGCGAGAAGAATTATGTTGGGGTGGTGAATGGGCGGGGACGGGGTGACGGGGCGGGGCGAGATGGAATCCGGCGGCCCCGAAGAAATATATGGGAGGGCGGAAGGCGGAGCGGGCGGGAAAGCAAGCGGTGCCGAGAAAACGAACAATAAATGCGGGAGGGCGGACGGGCGGAAAAGCCAGCGGCAGCGAAGAAAACAAACAATAAATGCGAGGCGGGTGGACGAGCGGAAAGCCGGCGGCGCAAGACAATCAGAGTTCCACTGCGGGCGGGTGGGGTCGGGTCGGGCGGCGTGCGGTGTGGGAATTGGACGTAACGGCGTGCTATCGAATAAGTATTGTTTTAGCGTATGCCTACAGTTTATTTTAGGTAGATATTAGTTGACAGTTCAGCCAATTAAATCGCATAGAGGAACCACTAGTTTTCTTAGTATAGAGGGATGTACGTTTCAATGTTTGATTTTGCAGTGTTTTTCGATGAAGCAATTACATATCGGATTTGGACACATTAAGAGATCTTTCTCCGGGAGCTGCTGGAAATGGGGCATATAGTAAGTTGAAAATCTGCAGTATTGCTGGTGTAGAAGTAAGATGCGTAAGTAAGCAGAGATTCGAATGATCAACATTGAATTTAATAATATACTACATACTGTATGATAAACCAAAAGCGCAATTTGATTGCCGTTGGCATAATCGTACAACATGTGTTCGACACGGATTGATCCGATCGTGAATAGCGGACATGAAACTCTTGAAGTTGAGTGTCTAAGCCTCACTTATTTTTGGTGTTCAACTGTGAGACTTAATATGGAGAGTAGAGGTATTCCAACCCAAACGTGCTCTTCAGCATGATTGCATATGGGTTTCTTTTTCCTACTCTTCTGTTACTTTCAATCAAATACATCCAAAACAGCCTGATTTCAATGTTCATCACTTTATTCATGAACTGTATATTACACCGCTTAATCCTTGCTATTCGGCTCAGCCTATTTCAATATGCGGTCTAGATAGCATTCTATTATTCTATTATTACCATGCATTCTGACTATCGCCGAGCACTGAACAATCGACAGTTAAAGTTGATCCACTCTGTCTAATGAATTGCTCTGATTGGAAACAGCAGCATGTGATGAGAACTGATGAGTAAAGTCAGCATGTAATGAAGCCAAATTCTGTCAAATTTTACCATTTTCTAATCATTTATCGAAAACGAGTACGAGAAATACGTAATTCAATTGAAACCGGTTCATCTTCAAAGCTTGACTGTAATTAATTCAAAACTAACTTTTCTCGCATCTCCCTTTGATTATGATAAAATTATGATTCAAGATGATCACGAATTGTAATCCCGATCTACTTCATGTCGTTGCTGTTAAAAATTTCATAATTTTCGTACTGGTACAATATTATGACATGAACTTTAATCGAATTGATCACATTTATGCACAGAAGGCATAGCATGCACAGCATTAACGAACGTCCAAATTGCATTAGAGCAACGCATCTGCACATCAACCTACTGTTAGGGTGGCAATGGAAACTTTAGTTCTGATGATATTTGGACAGATTTTGGCCTACATGCACCTTAATTTAAGCAAATATTGGACACTTGATGAACTCTCGAGATAATTATGAATCTGAAATAGCGAAGCAGGAAACTTTGGGATGATGACGGGCTTCGTGTCTCGCATTATTTGAATATAATTTTTCATCTCACCACAGAAGACGAACTATCCGGTACTTACCGCTTCATCGCTTGCAGCGGAAAATAAATAAGTCCTGTACTCTTTCATGATATGCGAATTTAGTGTTTTCTCTTTTGCATCTCAATCAAATTTTTGAATTTTTTGATCGATACAATGCTTATTCAATTCATCAAATTTGGGGCTATTAAACTTCGATTAGGACCAGTTCTGTCAGAAATTAACGAACTCGTGCCGCAGTTCATCCTTCTTTTTTTCGATACATGCAAGTATCTCAATGTGAGACTCAAAAGAATATTGGTAAGATCGAATATGCAAATATTTAAGCAGCTCAACTTCAATGCTTCTACATTTAGTTTCCCGGAAGACAATCACTGGATGAATTAGATTCGTGGAAGTATTTTTGAATATTCTACAAAAGATTTCTATTTCTTTGCCAGTTTGGCCTTTTTTGATCTCATTTACTCACCTCAATCGTACATGACGGAGTATAAATAATTCTGTCCTATTCATGTAACGGAATAGCAGAAGAAAATAGTTCCTTTGGATATGGGTTGATTCATTCACATAGGTGTAAGCTATGAATTTGCTCAAAATATAATACAAAATCTAATTACTCGCATGCCATCATCCTGAATTTAATACTTCTAAGGCCAATTCTTGAATGGATAAGAATTGATTATGATCTTGACGGAAATGTGCGTTCAGAAAAGAAGCGGGATAAATGAGCCGTATCTGTTGCTCTTGGATTGTTATGTTTGGCAACAAACAAGATTTGGACCAAAGAGTCCTACATTTCATTACACTAGCTCCAAGATACCCTGGTGAAGAACCAATTCAAAAACACGCTATAGTTATTTTTGGCTTCGCTGAACAATTTCAACCACCTGAAATCGCATTTTTTAAAAAATTGGATATGTAGCTTACTGGGTAACGGACGACTCGAACTACGCGAGAAGAGTTTATCATTATTGGTGACATCAAAGATATTCGAGTGAGTACTAGTCGTGCACTGAGCCAGTAATTTTTCACAGGATAGAGAGGCAGTCTTTTCGTGAAAAGAAAAGACCGACAAAAATTATCAGAGTTGGAACAAATGAATGAAATTGAATCGTTCTTCAGTAAAATCAACTACTTAATGGAACGAACCCATAAATGTTTTGTTTTAAAATTGAAGCATCGAGCATCAAACACTATTAAATAGCAAGAAATCTGTTTATGAAAAGTCTAACTGTAGCTTAACCGCTTTCGTCGTCAAGAGAACTGTGAAATACCAGTTCAATACCACAAAACCCTTTCCGACGATGATGAAATTCACTTAAAGGTTACTGATTTCATCAGAGAAAGAGTAGAATATGAAAATCAACTGAGTTCCCATTGTAACAGAAAATCGATATATTAGATTTTCACCAGTCTTGAAGCCAATGCAGTAGGGCGGAAGGCCTAGACGTTTGTCAACAGAAGTCTACAGAATTGGTTCGAGTCTGCCCGTAGCACTGCCAATACACGCCTAAGTCATGTAACAAAGCTGGGGCAACATCAATTAGATAAGATTCAGCACTTGTTTTACAAGGAGCACTAACAAATTAAAAAAACTGCTGGAGAGCATGGGCTGCAGATTGAATCGATAATTTAATCGCATCATATAGAAACCAATAAATTCTAATGGGGCGGTCTCGAAATACATATGTACCACGTTATGCTAAACTGGGTGTAAGACTTGAATGCTGTTTTGTTATTTGTTAGTGGCATATTCGGAATGGTCCATATAACATCATGTAAAGATGAAATAATTACACCTCCATAATTGGTTCAATTTTTCACAGAGCCAGGAAGAATGCACACTCGAAAGGGATAACAGTCCGTAAAGACTCAATTACGATGAACAAAATGCAAGTTAACCTAATTTATGTGCTTCAATGTAGCGTGCCACTCTTTACAGAGCAGCTTGACTAAGAATGACACCATTAATGACACTTCTTTCATTTAATACTTATACAGATAATACCTGGATAGAAGATTAGTACATTCCAAAACCTTGTATGACCTGGAGCTCCTTATAGTGCGGTACCATAACGCAAGAGTAGCACTAATCATGAGTGTAATGCAACGTATTCAACTCTTGCTATTAGGATACGGCTAGGTTTAAGACACCGACCCTGTTCAGCCGAAGAAGAAGCTCCTATGAGCATTTGTTTGACATTGAAATAAATAATTTCGCAAAAATACAGACTATCATGCAGTTTGGAGAACAACGACTGAAAAATGAGATCTTTTACACTGTCTAATGATAGTATTGTGGGCTCATAAACCTCAATGTATGGCCAAAGGGTACATCATATTTTTTGCGCGAACTGTATAAGCTTGTTGATCTATCTTCCGAAGATTCCATTTGAAATATTATCTTTTGTTGAATGTCTCCATAGAACTTTCTGCAGTGCTTAATGGAACAAGAGAACCAAAGAATTCAAAATGGATGATTAGTTTATATAACAGTTTTAAACGGCATATTAGTACGTTTAAACTTAATAAGGGTATATCGAACCTGCATACAAAAGGTTAGTGCTAAAAATATTTCTAGGGTACTGAATTCAAAATAGAGCAAAGAGGTTGTTATTTTGTGATGAAACACTCGTCTGTACACCGTCAGGTCCCAAGCCCTGGTGTGCCTGTGCACCGGTACCAAATGAACAGGTGAAGAAGTACTAAGAGACGCCTAGGAGCTCCTCAGTAGATTAATAGGTAAAGTACAGTCGTGGTAGATTGCTCCGGCTACCGACCCTGCGTCTCCGCGTCCATCAGGCGTAGAAATAGTAAGCTTGTGCTTAATATTCGTCTTCCTTTTATTATTCCCGTCGGCCATTAAATATCCGACAAAGGACAGCCTGTTATATTTTAGTGACAGTTAATTTCAAGTTATTAGTTTCTGAACCTGTAACACATTAATTTATAACAAATAAACATGCAGTAGGTTTGAAAGTCCGTTACAAGAAACCAATACAGCATGAATCAAGCGAAGCACACAGAATAATAGAAATTTTACTCGATGCAATTTCTATCTTCTTGCAGTGATGCAAAATCACTCGACATTATATTCTGCCGACAGATGGCTAAAAATTACTCAATCTTCCCGTTCCGTCTATATGCCTGTCACAATATCGCGATAGCTGGGGCAAATAGTTTCCTAGGAACACGTTTTCCCCAGCTGTCTGGAACAGAGGCAAAATTATTATGAACACTCTTGTGCAAAACGTTTGGGACCCCTGCTATTTTCTGATTATTGAGCATACCTTTGATTTTTCTGTGCTATTACAGAGGGCATTTATCCTTGTACTCTATGCGTAATTATATTAAGGGACTGCCATTAATACGGCGTAGGGTGAATTGTTGAAAATTACTATTTCACGGTATCCTCGGAAACGTTTATAATTGTAAATTTTTGAAAAACAATAGCAGAAAATTTTAGACAATGACTACTTTATTTAAATTAAAAAATTCTTTTCGTAACTTTTATATTATTCTCTGATAAATATTTCATCATGTTTTTCACTTCTTCAAAATTATTCTCTGTTTTTAAATTCATTGTTGTGGTAATAACTAATCTAAGTCTTGGTCAAAGTTCAGTTTTGAATCAAGCAATTTTTTGATATATAATTGGTTAGAAATGAAAGTATTTTAGAGCAGTTGAAATTGCCGTTTTCATGTAATTGATATGTTATGCAGTACTTGTACAGTATTTGTTCCCTTCTTTCTATCATATTGAAATTTACATATGCATATGGACTTTTCTAGATACCTGAAACTGCCATTGATTTATTCACATGCAGATAGACTATTCGATCATGAATTTTCTGATCATATTCACGGAATTAGGATTCCATTTTACAATGCATACAAACGAGGTCTATAGCCACGGTTCTTAATCGTGCTCGTACTGAATTGTTGAATGACGTACAGCATCATACTATAACACGACTTGTATGGATAACCCGGATTACGTGTGACCTCATACAAAGTACGGAAAATGTTATTCAGTAGCTTTGCGACATTGTGTATTAAGGTCATTTATTTTACCATATCTCATACAAATAGGCTATTTTATTGATTTTTCTTGCTCTCTGTGTACCTCACCAAGAAAGCGAACATGCATTTCACCAATGTTGAGAAAGGCAAGATTGCAGCCCTCGTTGACCTTACCTGGGGAGCGACAAGAATTTTGCGTCTTTACTCATGGAGCAGAACATCTGTCAATCGCTATATCAAGAAGTTGAAGAAAACTGGAAAGTTTTTGAACAGATTGAAAGGCTAAGGTCGAAGGCGTAAAATATCTCAAATCACTGATCGTTTGATTGCTCGTTCGGTAATAGGCTCTCGAGATAAAAGAAGAATAACTTCAGAGACTATTGCCTCGAATTTGAATAGTTTTGGTATCCACATATCATCGAGCACTGTTCGCCGACGTCTTTTAGAAAATGGATATGGTTCTGAGTGTGCTACCAAGCATTGCCATTTAATAATAACTCTGCAAATTTTTTGCGAGCATAGGCTCAATACGAAGTGTACTGAGCACCATTCTGACTTTCTTTGTCTCAAAGTGAAAAAACTCGAGTAGCAATGTCTTGCATCCATGTGGATCACTCGGCATGCTTCAAAAAAACCTACTAAAAGGGGCATCTTCTTTGCGTGCATCCAGCGAATAGCAAAAGAAATCTCTGGTACACTACTTCGAATATACGACACAAATCTGCGTGCCTGTTGCGTCATGTACTTCATAGGCGATGAGTGATGAATGAGTTGAAGCTTTGATTGATTTTGAGATGAATGATGACAGTTGCTGATGATGTATCTGAATCTTTTGCATCACGCATAATTTGTTACCGAGCTGCATGTCTGGTCTATATGATAAAGCAGCTTTGGGTATCTGCTTCCCGATTTCTCACGCTTGATTTTGCAAAAGAATTTCGATAAAGATTCACCATCTGGATCAGAACGCAGTTTATTTGGCTTGGTGAAGCATTCGCTTTATCTTAACGAATTAGATGATCTATTTTGTCTGTGTCTCGACGAACTTTGAATGGATTAGGCAGAATTATGAATGACTAACCTACGAATTTTGACCGATGTTGGATTAATGATTAAACTACGTTTAGTAGTAGATTTAATAAATTAATAGCTGGCCCAATTGGTAGGAGTGAGTATTCAAGTATATTCAAAGAAAGTAGATTTTTGTTCATGTCTGATCAAGAATCATGCGTCATTTTGAGTTTAAGTTGTTGAAAAGTCGCTTCACCTTTTGACATTGTCCGAGTCATTTTAATTTACAGTTTTATCCTTCCGTTCTCAAGTTAAACAAACCGTCTCAATCTGTTACGGGTAACACTGCGGCGTTGCGCTCAAATGGATTCGGAACATGGCATGCTGCGGCTACATGAAGAATGTGCTGCGAAACAATTCTAGAATTTTACTCTGCGCTTACCATGTTTCACCTCTTCATTTGAATTCGGGTCTTAAATCACTTGATTCCATCAAATGGCGGTTAGTACATCCAATTTTGCGCTGTGCTTGTATATTGAGCGTTTTTTGGGCATCATTGAGTTGTTGCCACCAGAGGCCGCCAACAGATCAGGAGGATAACAAAATTCACGTCATTGTCGACGCAATCCTCGAATCTTTCCATAAATTTCATCCTCGCGCCCATCCAGTTTTGCCGAAGTACTCCACTTGCTGACAACTCAACTCATTTGCTACAAGGAAACTGATGCCACTCGCGTTCGCCAATTATCTCAAGTCCTTGGTCCGAGAATAGTCTGCGCACGTCAAACTCATACCGACATGTTCACGCCGTACGGTATACCTGCAGAGGTCGCCCTCTTTCCCTTTTATGGTTTTTCTTGTACTTCAATCTCACAATCTTTGTCACTAAAGTCTTCCGAGTCGAAAATGCGCTGGTCTAACAGGAGTAGAACAATTAAAGTATAGTGCAAATGCAGATTTTTATCCTTGGTCGGCTTTCTTGTAAACTTTGAATCGCATCCTGATACGGATTACGTTTGTTCGAATTGAGCCAAATTTTGTCATGCACCCCTCTGCACTGTTGCTCCTATTCCCAGAAAGATTTCTTGATCAAACTCTCTCGAACGTCACTACCTTCCGTCGAACGCTTCATGCCAGCCTACTCAGCTGATATTATCTTTCTTATCTCCTGTTCAGCCTACGCAATTGCTTTCTCTGCTTTCCAGCTATTCTCGTATCCAATATTTCTGTTCACGTTGTCATCGCAAGCAGCAAGCCATTGCTCTATCTCGAACTTCCAAACCCTTACATCGAACACTGGCCATCCCAGACATACCCGCACTGAACGCGTCTGTTCCACTACTGCTTCTATTCCATCTTCATTTAAATGCATTGGACTCAGTTCCACAATAGGTTGACGCAAGTCCGCCCTCACTATATGCCGCCCATATCCGCAATCACAATTGCCATTCTCCTCAGCTCCTTTCATACAACCCATAGCAACGTTCACCCAGTTTTGCCAGATGAATCTCCCGTCATCGTCTCTGGTCTCCAATCTTAATGTCACTGAATGCTGTTTCAAATCAAGTCGTACCATCAGCGAGGTGTCTTGCGGTGCTAGAGCGGTCCCCACACGCCATGCTTGATCGATAAAATACTGAAACACGTTGAAGATTGTAGAGTTTTCAGAAGATTTCGCGTTGATTTGCGAACATGTTTTGATTGGTCACGAATAGTATTGCGAAACATTCTAGAATAGTGGATGCTCCCCTGTACAAGTCCCACAGTAACTTGCTCTCGATTTCGTCGCATTACCTTTTTCTCTTGTAGGTGATACGCTATTCTTTACTATTCTCTTCCTTATTATCTCCCTTTTACTTCCTTTTCTTTCTACTTTTTTTTAACTAGCTTCTGATTTCGTTCTCCTTGTTTCATTCTCGGGTTTCATTCTCTTAAGCTTTTTATTTTAGTTTGCAGAGAATATCTGTCAGCAGATAATGCTAAGATTTATCTGCTGACACTACAAAGAAATATTGGCTATATCGCACATTGACACTATAATGCACTATTCGAAGATGTACTTGCTGACAATGTAATTTATTATTGCTGACAGATGCAGTAAGCTTCTCGCCAAGTCATCAATTATTTGCGTTATCATCCCTTTTAATTAGTCTATATAAACCCAGTCGAGTTGACGAGGCTATTGAGTTCAAATGAATACAAATCAACATCGTGAGTATCTATCGGACAAAACAAGCAGCCAGGAGCATATGCAGAACTCTTTTCTACGGTAAGCTCGCCATCCCCATCTACGTTTCAGTGTTCATGAACGCTGAGAATTTCAAGAATTTTCGTTCTCCACTCCAATGCTCCAATACACACATTGAAGAATGTTACGCACACCCTTCATCTCTCCTGAAAAGAATTTCTCCAAGATTTCAGCATTTGCTCTGGAACTATATTCATAGATGCCCCAATGTCCACCCGTTGCACACAAAAACGCTCCACTCCATCGAAATCTATTCAGCAACACACGGTCTATCCATAGCCACCGACTTTGTTCGAATGAGCGCTTCCTCAACCTATTCCGCATTTTCTGCCATGAAGATAGTACCGTCAACTCTCTAGCTCTTAGTTCATTTTCAACGATCGAACTTTTAACTTCAATCTCCTCGTCTACATCTTCTCCAGCAAATTTGCAACTGCTGATTTGTTCATTTTCGTTGCCACACCTGCACAAAAACGCAGTCAAGCATTCCAAACCACGCTTACACAATTCCAAAACTATTCCCAACCGTGATAATCCAGTCAATTCTCTTCTCTTACCGCCGCTCCTTCGCACGTTGCTTCCGTCCCCTGAATCAACGCTTTCATAGCTATTGCTTCCTCTCTAACTCACATCTTGCTTGCTACACGCACAATCATTACCTAACAATGCATGCATGCATGCAT
>JAAUYH010253624.1_pt1 | contig 23291 bp, 21 predicted proteins | sample 7278061 | NCBI WGS metagenome assembly JAAUYH01 (sample SAMN14350203, study PRJNA611818) | marine sediment metagenome | isolation source: surface marine sediment (0.6m) | place: French Polynesia: Moorea | collected 2018-08 | reverse complement strand
CCGGCCTTCCAGGTCCAGGTCCTGCATGCGAAGAAAAGTCATGGCGTCACTCAGCCGGCTGCCATCATGGCGGTGGCGGTGTCCAGCATGCGGCAGGAGAAGCCCCACTCGTTGTCATACCAGGACAGGACCTTGACCAGGTTGCCGTCGATAACCTTGGTCAGGCCGGCGTCGAAGGTTGACGACATGGGCGAGTGGTTGAAGTCGATGGAGACCAGGGGCAGATCGTTGTAGCCCAGGATACCCTTGAGTTCGCCCTCGGAAGCGTCCTTCATGATCTGGTTGACTTCCTCGATGGTGGTGTAACGGCTGGCCACGAAGCTGAGGTCCACCAGGGAGACGTTGATGGTGGGAACTCGCACCGAGAAACCGTCCAGCTTGCCGTTCAGTTCCGGCAGCACCAGGCCCACGGCCGCGGCCGCACCGGTCTTGGTGGGGATCTGGGACATGGTGCCGGAGCGGGCGCGCCGCAGATCCTTGTGGAAGGTATCGGTCAGCACCTGGTCATTGGTGTAGGCATGGATGGTGTTCATCAGGCCGGACTCAACGCCAATTTTTTCGTGCAGCGGCTTGACCAGAGGCGCCAGGCAGTTGGTGGTGCAGGAGGCGTTGGACACGATGCGGTCGCTGGCCTTCAGGGTGTTGTGGTTCACACCGTAGACGATGGTGTTGTCGATGTCGGTACCGGCCGGTGCCGAGATCAGCACCTTCTTGGCGCCGCCCTGCAGATGCAGCCCGGCTTTTTCCGGCGTGCGGAACAGCCCGGTGCATTCCATCACCACGTCGACACCCAGCTCGCCCCAGGGCAGCTTGGCGGGATCCCGCTCGGCAAATACCCGCAGGCGGTCGCCGTTGACCACCAGGTGATCGCCGTCGACGCTGACATCGCCATTGAACCGTCCGTGGGCGGTATCGTACTGAGTCAGGTGCGCGTTGGTCTGGGGATCGCCCAGGTCATTGATGGCCACGACGTCGAAGTCGGCCTGCCGACCCAGCTCGTGGATGGCGCGGACCACATTCCGGCCGATACGGCCATAACCGTTGATGGCGATTTTGATAGCCATAGCTGAAACTCCCTAAATTGCAGTTAAACAGATTGTTGGCAAAACCCCAGCTTACCCAGCCAGGTCGACATATTTATGACATCACCGAACGCACGGTATTCACCACGTTGTCCACGGTGAAGCCAAACTCCTCGAACAGTTGCCCCGCCGGCGCCGACGCGCCGAAGCGGTCAAGTCCCAAAACGGCCCCGTCCAGGCCGACATATCCCCGCCAGCAGTCCGTGCTGCCGGCTTCAATTGCTACCCGCGCCCTCACGTGGGAGGGAAGCACGGCCTCGCGATACTCCAGCGGCTGCTGCTCGAAGGTGCTGCAGCTGGGCATGGAAACCACCCGCACCGCGACACCGTCGTCCTGCAGCCTGCGGCCCGCATCCATGGCCAGGCCCACCTCGGAGCCGGTGGCAATGATCAGCGCGTCCACCTGCCCGCCCGGGCCGTCCAGCAGCACGTAGCCGCCTTTCTCCACGTCATCCAGCTGCTGCTCGCTGCGATGCTGGTGCGGCACACCCTGCCGGGTCAGCACCAGGGTGGTCGGCCCGTCCCGGCGCTCCACCGCTGCTTTCCAGGCCACCGCCGTTTCCACCGCGTCACAGGGACGCCACAGATCCAGGTTCGGCATCACCCGCAGGCTGGCCAGGTGCTCCACCGGCTGGTGGGTCGGGCCGTCTTCACCCAGACCGATGGAATCATGGGTGTATACGTGTACCGCGCCAGTCGGAATCAGGGCCGACATGCGCACTGCATTGCGGGCGTAATCCGAGAACACCAGAAACGTTCCGGTGTATGGAATGAAGCCGCCGTGCAGCGACATTCCGTTCGCCAACGCAGTCATACCAAACTCGCGTACACCGTAATATAGGTAGTTGCCCGTGCGGGGTTCCCGGGCCGCGTCCACGCTGCCGCTCCACTTGGTGTTGTTGGACCCGGTCAGGTCCGCCGAGCCGCCAAACATCTCCGGCAGATGTGGGCCGATTTCCTCCAGCGCCATACCCGACGCCTTGCGGGTAGCAACGCTGGCACCACCGTCCTGGGTACGCCGGATGATCTTGCTGATGCTGGCATCCCAGTCCGCCGGCAGACGGCCGCCCATGCGGCGTTCCAGTTCAGCCGCCTCGCCGGGAAACTCGGCCTGGTAGGCCTGCCAGCGGGACTGCCATTCGCTCTCCACGGCGGCGCCGCGCTCTTTACCATCCCAGGCCTGGTAGATCTCATCGGGAATGACAAACGGCTCGTGTTCCCAACCCAGCTGGGTTCGGACGGCGGCGATCTCTTCGTCACCCAGCGGCGCACCGTGGGTCGCGGCGGTGCCCTGCTTGTTGGGCGAACCGTAGCCGATTACGGTCTTGCAGCAGATCAGCGACGGCCTCGGGTCAGCCCGGGACGCCTCTATGGCGGCCTTGATGGCGTCGGGGTCGTGACCGTCTACCTCGGGCACCACGTGCCAGCCATAGGCCTCGAAACGGCCCGGCGTATCGTCGGTAAACCATCCGCTGATCTCGCCGTCGATGGAGATGCCGTTGTCGTCGTACAGGCAGATCAGCTTGCCCAGCTCCAGGGTGCCCGCCAGTGAACACACTTCGTGGGAGATGCCCTCCATCAGGCAGCCATCGCCTGCGAGCACGTAGGTGTAGTGGTCCACCACGTCGTGGCCATCCCGGTTGTAGCGGGCGGCCAGCAGTTTTTCCGCCAGGGCCATGCCCACGGCGTTGGCCAGGCCCTGGCCCAGGGGACCGGTGGTGGTTTCGACGCCCGGGGTTTCCCCGGCTTCCGGGTGGCCGGCAGTGCGGGAATGGAGCTGGCGGAAGTTGCGCAGCTCCTGCATGGGGAGGTCGTAGCCCGACAGGTGCAGCACCGAATACAGCAGCATGGAACCGTGGCCGTTGGACAACACCACGCGGTCGCGGTCGGCCCACTGGGGGTTGGCGGGATTGAACTTCAGAAAATCATTCCACAGCACCTCGGCAATGTCGGCCATGCCCATGGGCATGCCCGGATGACCGCTGTTGGCTGCCTGAACAGCGTCCATGCTGAGCGCTCGTACCGCGTCAGCGAGCTTCTTTTTTTCCGGCATTGGGGACTCGATTTATTGTTGGTGTGGGCGGGAAGGTGGAGCCGAATTTTCGCCTACCAGCGAGGCCCCTGCAAGTTCATCCGGCGTCGGCAGCCGACAGCTCAGAATCAGGCTCCTGACTTGTGCATTTTTTGTACAGCCAGTCGCTCAAAAAGTCCCAGTGGGCGGCCCCCTGGCGTGGCCGAAAGAACCCGAAATGACCGATGCGCTCGCCCCGGCCAATGTGATGCCGCTCCACCTGGCAACCGGGATAGACAGCGGTCAGTGCCTCCACCGCAGGCTCGGGGGCGTAATCGTCGTCTTCGATACTCACCGCCAGCAGAGGTACGGCCAGCCCCCGGTAGCCGTCGGTTTCGGTGCCCGCGGCCGGATCCACCAGGTAGCCGGGCAGGCGGCCCCAGCGTGACCACTGGCGGCAAACGCCGGCGGGCACATCCACAGTTGAGATCCCCAGCTTGCGGGCAGGAAACATGGACCGGCCCATGCAGAACAGGGGTATCAGCAGGTGGAAGACCAGCCAGATCTTCCAGCGTTGCAGTCCCTGGTAGTTGCGCCACCAGGCGCTGGCGGAGGAAATCATCACCGCTGCCCGCAGCTGGGCAGACCGAGCCGCCAACCCCAGCAGCTGCCCTCCTGCGCTGTGGCCCAGGGCCACCAGGGGCAGGCCGGGGCAGCGGTCAGATGCATACTGCAGGGCTGCATCCAGGTCCAATTCGCCCCAGTCGGACATGCGGGCATCGTTGGGATCCACCTGGTCACCACCCGAGCCGTTGATGCCGCGATAGTCGTACCGCAAAACGGCCAGGCCAGCCTGGGCCAGGTGTTCAGCCAGGGCCCGGTAGAACTGGCGGGGCACGCCCAGGGCGGAGCTGATGACCACCACCCCGACTGCCTGAGGTGTGGGATGGAAAGTGCCGCCCAGCATGACACCGTCAACCGTGGGGATCCGGATCTCCTCCACAGTCACGGGCCGGGCCCAATCTGAAACCGGCGCTGCTCACGGTTCCAGCGCCAGTCGTTCTTCGGCGACAGCTGCACGCCGCCGATCCAGCATTCCCGGACGTTGGCCTGGAGAAAATCGGTGTCCCCGGCCTGGACCGCCCGGCCAAAGTCCGTCAGTTCAATCTCACGGCGCGCCCAGTCCGGCGAGGGCCCGTCTGCCGGCGGGCGCTCGAACGCGCGACCGTCCGTTCCCAGCAAAGCTGGCTCGGATACTGCGGACAGGGCCTCCACCTGGCACCAGAATGACCAGTCCCCCATGAATGCCTGCTGCTCCATGGCCGAGCTGGCCTGAAACAGCGGTCCTGGCTTTTGCGGCGCGTCGGCCAGGACCTGGAGGATCTGGGCCTGGGTGCGAGTCAGGCCCGTGTCGTGGGCGGGATACTCCTGGGCCAGGCGCAGAAGACCGGTGCCCATGAAGGGGAGATTGTCGATGCCGACGCCGGCCCACTGTCCGAACTCCGTGGGATCCGCGCTGCGGAACACCCGCCAGAGCTCAGCGCCATGCCGCAGCTGCTGCGGGCTGGCCTGCCGGCGTCCCTCCAGCAGGTCTGACAGCCTGCCCGGCGCCACATGGGACATGTAGTTGTTGACCCAGACAATGGACGGTGGATTTACGGGGCTCTGGTGAAACCAGTCCAGCAGCTGCAGCAGGTGAAGCTGGTCGTACAACTCAAAGGTACACCAGAGGATGACCTCTCCGGACCGCGCGCCCTCGTGCAGCCGCCGGTTCCGTTCCGCAAACTCCTGTCGCGCCGCCTCGTGCTCCCGCCAGCCGCGTCCGGCGATGAAGTCGGCCCGCACCCGGGACAGCTCGGCCAGGTCCAGCCCGGCCGGTACCGGGCCCTCATGCAGTACATCATCCCAGGACAGCATGTCGCCAGGGATACCGCCAGCCCGGAGGTTTTCGTTGGCGCACTCGCCATTGGTGACGTGCAGCAGGTCAGCCACCGGCGGCACCGGTAAGGTCGGTCGGGGCTGAGCTGTCCATCAGCTCCAGCACCCGGTCGCGCAGACCGTCAGCAGTCACCTGTCCCGGGTCCACCGGGTCTCCCACCGCCAGATGAATCCGGCCCAGGAATCGGCGCATGGGCCCGCGAAACGCGCCGCCGTCGGAGCGGCTGAAAAAACTGCCCCACAGGCCGCTCAGGGCCATGGGAACCACCGGCACCGGGGACCCAGCAAGGATTTTTTCCACGCCCCGCCGGAATACCTGCACCTCGCCGTCACGGCTGATGGCGCCCTCCGGAAAGATACACACCAGTTCGCCGGCCTCCAGTTCACGTTTGATGGCGTCGAAGGCCTGGTCCATCATCTGCTGATTCTCCCTGGCCGAGGCAATGGGGATGGCCTTGGCCGTGCGGAAAATCCAGCGCAGCACCGGCCAGTCGAAGATCTTGTAGTACATGACAAACCGCACCGGCCGACTGACGCTGCCACCGATGACCAGGGCGTCAACGAAACTCACGTGGTTGCACACCAGCAGGGCGGGACCCTCCTCGGGGATGCGATGCAGGTCGCTGACCTCGACCCGGTAGATGGTGTTGACCAGCACCCAGGCGGCGAAACGCAGCAGGAATTCGGGCACCAGCAGGAATATGTAAGTCGCCACCACCGCGTTCAATACCGCGGTCAACAGCAGGATCTCGGGAATACTCACGCCGACCTTCAGCAGCACAATGGTGTACAGGGCCGAAATGACCATGAGAAGCGCATTCAGCACGTTGCCGCCAGCCAGCACCCGGGAGCGCCGGTCCGGCCGGCTGCGATGCTGGATCAGCGCGTTGAGCGGAACAAAATAAACCCCGCCAAAGGCGCCCATCAGCACCACGTCCAGCATGATACGAAAGCTGCCGTCACGGTCCAGGAAACCAGCTGCCCCCACCAGTTCCGTCGTGGGCTGCAGCGCCTGGGTGGCAAAGTAAAGGTCCGCACCGAACAGGGTCAGTCCCAAGGCGCCCAGGGGCACCAGGCCGATTTCCACGCTGCGGGCCGACAGCCAGTGACAGGCCAGGGAGCCGACACCAACGCCCACGGAGAACAATGCCAGCAGCAGCGTGGCCACCTCGTTGCTGCCCTGCAGGGATATGCGGGTGTAGTTGGGGATCAGCCCAAGAATGGTGGCGCCGAAAAACCAGAACCAGGATGCACCCAGAATGGAGCGGAACACCACCGGGTTTTCCCGCACGTAACCCATGGTCTTCACCGTCTGGGTAAAGATGTTCCAGTTGAGCTTTAACTCCGGGTCGGCCACGGCCACGGCCGGTATGCCCCGGGAGACGCCATACCCCAGGACCGCGACCAGAATGACCGCCACCGACACCATCGCCAACCCGCTGCTGGAGCCGTCCATGAGCCAGCCGCCGAACAGGGTGCCAATGAGAATCGCCACGAAAGTGGCCATGCTGACAAATCCGTTGCCCTGGACCAGTTCGTGCTTTTCCAGGATCTGGGGAATGATGCCGTACTTGAGGGGACCGAAGAATGCTGACTGGGTGCCCATCAGGAACAGCACCAGCATCAACACCAGGGGGCTTTGCAGCCAGAAGCCAATAGCCGCCAGGCTCATGACGCCTATTTCAAACAGCTTGACCCGCCTGATCAGTGCAGATTTTTCGTACTTGTCGGCGAACTGCCCGGCCAGGGCAGAGAACAGGAAAAACGGCAGAATGAACACACCCCCGGCGAATGGCACCAGCTCCGTGGGCCCCATGCCCAGCACCGCCACACCCTGGAATGTAATCAGCATGGCCAGGGCATTCTTGAACACGTTGTCGTTGAACGCGCCCAGGGCCTGGGTGCCGAAAAAAGGCCCAAACCGTTTCTGCCTGAGAAGTCCTTTTGTGTGGGTCAAGTGCGGCCCTCCGCCTCACTGTGTTGGGGTTCACTATACAAGACGGTTACCGGTGCAAGAAAAGGACAAAGGATGGTTTCGGCGCGCGCGGCCGGTGGTATCGCCAGGTGACACCGGGAAGCTTGCTTCGCAAGCTGGGGAACGTTCGCTGCGCGAACTGGGGAACGGCCGCGCTGCGGCCTGGGGAACGCGCCCTGCGGGCGCTGGGGAACGGCCGCGTGGCGGCCTGGGGAAAGTTCACTCGAGCGTTCTCGCCAAAAAAAAGCGGGCCCGAAGCCCGCTTTTTTGAGGTTTGTGTCGCTTTCTCAACCAGGAATGTAGTCAATCACCAGGGCAACCCGGCGATTGGCGGCGCCCTCGTCACCCCAGGCGCCGCTGGCGATCTGGCGGTTGCTGTCTTCGCCGTAGCTGACGGCGCGAACCTTGTCTGCGGCCAGGCCGCTTTCCACCAGGTAGGCCCGAACGGCCTTGGCCCGCTCCATGCCGAGCCACTGGTTGTACTCCGCCGAGCCGGCGGGATCGGTGAACCCTTCTACGGTCACGATGATGTTGGGATGGTACTCCTTCAACACGTCGCTGAAGTCGGCCAGGGCGTCCTTGTCCTCCTCCCGCAGGGTGGCATCGTCGTATTCAAAGTGGGCGGTCATGTCCACTCGAAGGCGACCCTGGAGCTGGGCAATGCGGGCATTGTAGTTTTCAAACTTCACCTGCAGGTCGTCGGTCAGCTCGCTGAACTGGCGCTGCATCATGGCCAGCTGGGCACCCAACTCAGCATCCGCGGACTTCAGGCCCGCAATGGTGCTGTCAAATTCGTCGCGCTTCACATACTGGGCGCAGGCGGTCAGGGCCAGGGCCAGGCCAAGGGCGATCAGTGCTTTCACTCGATTCATAGGATGTCTCCGTCAGACAGTAAATCCGGGGCGCGGTAAGCGCGATAAACCAACTCTAATCGGTGGGTGGTTCGGCTGCAATGGGAAGATCCCATGGTAGCCGAATATCGGGAAAATTACCGGGCGCCGGCCTTGCGCAGGATTTCCGCTGTGGAATTGCGCCCCATCGCCTCGGCCAGCGCGGTGTAGCCGTCACCCCTGGCCCTGTTGACGTCCGTCCCGTGCTGCAACAACAGATGGACGATCTCGTCAGAGCCGTTGAATGCCGCCGGGGTGAGCGGCGTCAGGCCGTCTTTGGTCACGAGGGCCACCGAGGCTCCCTGCTCCCCTGATAAAGCTCAGCGTCAATTTCGGCCGCCCAGCTGCTCGTGACCCACAGCGTAAGCATGGTAAAGAACGCCAATACGGCTTTGATCATGTCCGCTCCTCGCTGTCGTAGAAGAAGTCGCGTAGCGTATGTTCACCATACTCGGGCGCCAACATGTCCATGGCCATGACCGTCATAAAGAACTCGATGGGTCCGTAGACCTTGCTTCCGGTGAACGTCCGGACCAGTTTAAGCGTGGCGCTGCGGACCCATTCTGGAACATAGGAAATCTTCGGTCTGCGGCCCAGGACCTCAAAGGCTGTCGCCGCAATCTCTTTCTGGGTCAGAGTTTCCGGACCGCCGACTTCCAGTTCTTTTTCAGGGTTGTGGATCGCATCCAGGCAAAAGCGTGCAAGGTCCCGGCCGTGGATGGGATTGGATCGCCATTGACCATCACCGAACAGGTAAACCCGGCCTTTCCTGGCCATGTCGAGGATTTCGGCCATATCGGAGAAAAACCCGTTGGGGCGGATAATGCAGTAGTCCAGTCCCGACCGCTTGAGTTCCTCGCCAAACTTCTCCTTGGCGTCGCAGATTTTCAGGTCGCGCAGTTTTTCACCGTTCAGCACCGACACGTAGACAAACCGTACAACTCCACTCTTTTGTGCTTGATGCAACAGGTTCAGGTTGGCCTGATAATCCACATCCATATAGGTGAGGCCGTCTTTCTGCCGCGTGATACCCACCGCGGAAATCACCACATCAATATCCTTGCAGCACCCGGCGAGGGAATCGGGCTCGGTCAGTTCGGCCCGGAATACCTCACCGGCGACAACGCCAGCGCGACGGAGTTTGTCCGGGTTGCGGGCGATGGCCCTGAAGTCCCGGGACCTTGCCTGCAGTTCCAATGCGATGTGGGATCCCAGGTACCCTGTCGACCCCGCCAGCAGAATCCGTTTCACGTCGATGCCATTTCCGGTTTCACCTTACGACGGGTGGTCGGGACTTACAGCGTGTGCAGCACCCCGGCAATAGTGGCCGTCATCATGGTGACCAGCGTACCGCCCAGCACCGCGCGCAGGCCAAAGCGGGCAATGTCGGGTTTGCGATCCGGGGCCAGGCCGCCGATACCGCCGATCTGGATGGCGATGGAGGAGAAATTGGCGAATCCACACAGGGCATAGGTGGAGATCAGCCGGGCCTTGTCGCTCAGCTGATCCTGGACGTTGCCCAGCTCCACGTAGGCCACGAATTCGTTGGCCACCACTTTCTGGCCGATCAATCCTCCCACGGTGACGATGTCCGTAGCAGGCACGCCGATGATCCAGGCCAGGGGTGCCAGCAGGTAGCCCAGGATCAGGGACAGGTCCACGGGGCGGCCCAGTTTTTCTTCCAGGCCGGTGAGGGAACCGATCTGCTCCAGCGGCCAGTTGATCATGGCGATCAGCGCCAGGAAAGCCAGCAGCATGGCGCCCACGTTGAGGGCCAGGCGCCAGCCGTCGGCGGCGCCGTTGGCGGCGGCCTCAATGGCGTTGTGGGCAGTTTTTTCCACCTTGATCTGAACCTTGCCCATGGTCAGGGACTCTTCGGTCTCTGGCATCAGTACCTTGGCAATGACGATGGTGGCCGGCGCTGCCATGATGCTGGCAGACAACAGGTGCTTGGCGTAGTAAACGCGCTGGGCTGGATCGTCGCCGCCCAGCAGGCCTACATAGGCCGCCAGCACGCCGCCGGCAATGGTGGCCATGCCGCCCACCATCATGGTGAGCAGTTCAGACTGCGTCATCTTCTGGATGTAGGGCCGCACCACCAGGGGCGCCTCGGTCTGGCCGATGAAGACATTGGCGGCCACGGACAGGGACTCGCCGCCGCTGACCGGCAGGAATTTGCGCATCACCGCGGCCATGGCGCCCACCAGTCTCTGCATCAGGCCCAGGTGGTAAAGCACACCCATCAGCGACGCGAAGAAAATGATGGTGGGCAGTACCTGGAACGCGAAGATGAAGCCGAAGTTATCCTGCCGGGCCAGGTCGCCGAAGATAAACGTCGAGCCGGCCTCGGTGAATCCAATGACGGTGACAAAAAACTGGGCCAGGCCGTTGAACACCGCGGCGCCCCAGGGGGTCAGCAGCACGATGAAGGCAAACACCACCTGCAGTATCACGCCCACCACAACAGTGCGCCAGTCCACCGCGCCGCGGTTGCCGGAAAACAACCAGGCCACGCCCACCAGCATGGTCAGGCCCATCAGTCCAAACAGAATGTCCTGCAGCAGACCCATCAACCCTTTCCCCTCAGGCGCGCATCAGCGGTATCGCTGAATTTCGCCGCTCTTGACCCGCTCCAGGTAAGACTTCAGCTCCCGCTTGACCACCCCGCCGAGCAGGTACAGGCCGATGATGTTGGGGAAAGCCATGGTCAGGATCATCGCGTCGGAAAAGTCGGTCACCGCGCTCAGGTTCATGGAACTGCCGATGACAACAAAGGCGCAGAACAGCAGCTTGTAGCTGATCTCCTTGCCGAAGCCCTCCCCCAGCAGGTAGGTCCAGCATTTCATGCCGTAGTAGGACCAGGCCAGCATGGTAGAGAAGGCAAACAGCACCACGGCCAGAGCCAGCACGTAGGGGAACCAGCCCAGGGTCTCGCCGAACGCGATGTTGGTCTTGGTCACGCCTTCCACCACCTCAACGTTGTCCAGCTTGATCCAGTTGATGGCGCCGTCCTGCCAGACCTCCCGCCACTCGCCGTCATCGGATGTCTGCAGCAGCCGAAGCTCCGCATCGCGCTCCACGGTGGATACCACCGCTGCGGTGGCGCTGGGCTCAGCGTAGACCGAGGCCACGTCCTGGGTGACGTAGGCGTCCACCCGCCACATGCCGGATATCACCAGCACCAGGGCGGTCATGGTGCAGATCACCACGGTGTCGATGAACGGTTCCCACAAGGCCACCAGGCCCTCGGTCACCGGTTCGTTGGTCTTCACCGCCGAGTGGGCAATGGCGGCTGACCCGGTGCCGGCCTCGTTGGAAAACGCAGCCCGGCGGAAGCCCTGGATCAGTACCCCGGCCACGCCGCCGGTCACCGCTACCGGATTGAAGGCACTGGTGACAATCAAGGCGAATGCGGCGGGTACCGCCTCGATGTTGGAAATGATGATGAACAGGGCCGCGATGATGTAAAGAGTGGCCATGAAGGGCACCAGCTTGCCAGTCACCCGGGCGATGGACTTGATACCGCCGATAATGACGACCGCTACCAGCACGGCCATGGCCAGACCGAACAGCCAGCCCTTGTCGGCCAGGAAGCTGTCGGCGCCGCCGGTGACCGAAACCACCATGGCATGAGCCTGGTTGGCCTGGAACATATTGCCGCCGCCGAAGGAGCCACCAATACAGAAGATGGCAAACACCACCGCCAGCACCTTGCCCAGGGGCGCCAGCCCCGGGGAACGCTCGGTCAGGCCCTTGGACAGGTAGTACATGGGGCCGCCGGATACGGTTCCGTCGGGGTATTCGTTGCGATATTTGACACCCAGGGTGCACTCGCAGAACTTGGTGGACATTCCCAGCAGGCCCGCCAGGATCATCCAGAAGGTAGCGCCCGGACCGCCCAGGGTGACCGCCACCGCGACCCCTGCGATGTTGCCCAGTCCCACGGTACCGGACACCGCAGTGGCCAGGGCCTGGAAGTGGGTGACCTCGCCGGGAGACTTGGGGTCCGAGTAATCGCCGCGGATCAGCCGAAAACCCTGGGCAAAACCGCGCACGTTGATGAAGCCGAAATACAGGGTAAAAAAGGTCGCACCCACCACCAGCCATACCACGATGAACGGGACGGACTGGCCAAAGATGGGAATGGGATAAAACAGGAGCCAGGAGATGGCGTCGGTCAGCGGCTGTACCGCATTGTTGATAACGTCATCGATGCTGCCGTCCTGGGCAACGGCAGTCATGGGCAGAAACCATGCCCAGCACAACAGGAGCAATCGTCTCATGGGTGCTTTCATCCTTCTGTTGGTTTTTCGTTTTCGGCAGACCACCGACGACGCGGCCCCTCCATACCGGCCCTCCCGCCGGGCGGCACCAATGGTACACGATTTTCTGAGGGGCAGACTGTCCGACGCGGATGGGGCCGCTCAGTCAAGACGGATACGACGCTGCTCGCTGACCTGGCCGAGATAATCCGACGCCCGCACATCCAGGTACTCCACCCCGGATTCCGGCAACGCAATCTCAAGCTCCGGCCCGGGGTTTCGCGACCATTCGCCCCCCGGCCAGCGATACTCCACCCAGGCCACGCCGATCCCGGCGTCGAACGCCGACAGCAGCAGGCCACTGCCCGGCGCCATGACCGGGCGGCCTTCGACATCCGTCACTTTCTGCAACGGCACCACGGCCACGCTGGGTGGCAGGCGGTCCACGGTGATCGAGGCCAGCCGGAACGTGCTGGGCTCGCTGGCATAGCCCTCCAGCCCCGATGGAGCCACCGCCCGCACCCGCCAGAAATAGTCTCCGACCCGGTCAAGCTGCGGCGACCAGCGCGTCTGGTCAACCGCGTCGCTGCGCTGCACCAGTTCCGCGCAGCGGGCGTCAAGGCAGACCTCGACCCGGTAGCTGCTCGCCCCGGGCACCGCCTGCCAGCTCATGCTGCGGTTGGCCACCTGCCAGACGCTGCCGTCAGCCGGCGCCAGGCCGTCGGGTGATGACAGCAATTTTTCCGGCGGCTGCGGCGGACCGTCCCTGGGCACGGCGGTCCCCATGCCGGCTTTGACTTCCACCGTCTGACCCGAGGCCTGCACTTCGGACTCGCCCCGGTACACCATCACCCTGGCCGAGCCGGTTTCCTCGTCGGTGGCGGCCGCCACCCGGGCCTGACCGCCAATGTCGGGTTGTGGGCGGGACACGGCCGAACCGCTGACCAGTTCGATTTCGGTTCGGCGCTTGGTCAGCGGCTGAAAGACCAGTTCAGCGGAGCCCCGGCGCACTTCGATACGCCCACTATCCACACCGCGCAGGCTGGTGGATTTTTCCTCCAGGAACACCTGTGAGTATTCACTGAGACGTAAGGTTGAGTTGTCGTTGAAGCGCAGCTCCGCCGAAGACGACCGGCGGGTGCGGATGCCGTCCTGCTCCGCCAGCTGGTCGCCCCGGGCTGCCGGCAGCCACTGGGTCCGGCGCAGGTTTTTGTCCACCTGGTTCGACAGGGAACTGACCACGGCGCTGTCCGCCGTAATCTTGCGCTCCTTGATCACTGTGATCTGCTGCCCCACTCTCAGCTTGTTGGGATCCTCGATCTCTGGATTGAGCCGCCAGTTTTCCTTCCACAGGAAATCTTCGCCCAGGTAGAGCCGGGTGATGTCCCACAGGGTCTCGCCGGGCTGCACCACGTGCAGGCCGAGGGTGTCCTCGGTTTGCTGGGCGCTGACGGGACCCGCCAGCAGCGCCAGGAGCAGTACCAGGGCAGCAACACCAGCAACGCCCCTCATGGCCTTCCCCCACCGGTGCCCGGCCGGACGGTATTGACGCTCCAGTAGCGGGAGCTCCAGTTGCCGAATCGGTCCCATGCCCGGATGTGCAGGCGGTAATGGCCCAGGTCGCGGAACCGAATCGCCCGGGGCAGCCGCACATAGGGACCATTGTTATAGCGGTACTCGGCCCGGTCCACGCCGGCGCCGGTGTCGCTCAGCTGAATGTTGATGCGCTGATTCTGTTCCAGGGTGATGCTGGACAGGTCGGTGACGTCCTCGCCGGTTTCCAGGGACAGCTGGATCAGCGGCCCATCCAGATCGTACTGCCAGTCCAGATTCCCTTCGGTGGCGTTGCCCAGGGCGTCCTCTGCCCGAACGGTGATGGATTCCGTGCTCACCTGCAGCTGGTCGCCCGAGCTCACGGGCTGCCAGCCGTCGCCGCTGGATGCTTCCAGCCGGGCCAGGCCGCTGGCGTCCCGGGCGGTGATTTCCACGGTGACCGGAGACTGGAACACGGGCGGGTCACCCTCGACCGGATCCAGCAGGCGAATCAGGATCTCAGGGCCCTGGCCATCCACCAGGAAATCCAGCTGTCCGGCCGGGCCTGCATTGCCCGCGGTGTCGGTGGCTGATACTTCCAGGCGATGCCGGCCCGGCAGCCACTGGCCATTCACCGATGACTCCGGATGACTGTCGGTCACCCGCCAGCTGGAAACGCCGGTGACGTCGGAGAAGGTCAGGCTGACCCGGGATGCCGGGCTGATGACCTGCAGCCCGTCCTGCTGATGGCGGGGTCCATGGATTTCGAACCTGGCCTTGGGTGGACTGCGATCGATCAGGATGCGGTTGTGGCCCGCGGGCTGCCTCGGCTGAGCAGCCTCCCCAATGGAGACCTCGGTCCAGCGGCCGTCCACCAGCTCACCATCCACCCGCTTCAGCAGGTAAATCGGATACTGGCCATCGGGCAGCTCTGCCCCGGCCAGGGGCACCGGTGCGCCGCCGCCGATACTGATCCAGTACTCTGCGGCATCCAGTCCCAGCTGGCGGGTCAGCGACTCCACGTCGGTGGCGGATTGGGCGCCGGCCGCGGCAACCCAGGCCAGACTAAGAATCCAGGTTTTGACGGGTTGCCGCAGGCAGCGTCTGCCGGCGGGTTTGCGGACTCTCGCGGTCATGTTCTAAAGGATTCGGTTCCAATTCCAGCGCGTCTTCCGGTGCGTCCATGAGTTCCGGCTTGAACCGGTCAACGTATTCCAACGCCTGCTCTGCTGATTCTAACCTCTTGGCGGGATCCTTCTGTAGCAGGTCCTCAATCAGGCTCATCATCCCGGCCGGCACGTGGCGGGCAATCTCCTCGGGCAATCGCACGTCAACCGACGATGTCCGGGTGATGATCTGCACGGTGTTGCGGCCGGGGAACACCAGTTTTCCGGTGAGGCATTCCACCATGACTACCCCCAGGGCAAACAGGTCGGTGCGCGGGCCATACTCGGCAGTGCGATAGCATTCCGGCGCCAGGTAGCCCGGCGTGCCCATCACCACGCTGTCACCTTCAGTCTGACGATTGAACAGCCCGGCGATGCCAAAGTCCGTCACCTTCACGGTGCCATCCCTGGCCAGCATGATGTTGGGCGGCTTGATGTCCCGGTGGACTACGTTGTGCTGGTGGGCCAGCCTCAGCCCCTTGAGGACCCCTTCGGCCACTTCGGCCACCACCCGGGGCGCCATTCGAACTTCCCGGCTGAGGCGTTCATCGAGCCCCTCGCCCTCCACGAATTCCATAGCGATAAAAGCCGATCGTTCATCACCCATCACGTCATAGACGGTCACGATGTTAGGGTGGGTCAGCCGGGCACTGGTCACACCCTCCTGCAGCAGCGATTCCGTCAGCTCGCGGCGGTCCTCGATGGACAGGTCATCGCTGAACTTCACCGTTTTCAGGGCAACGTTGCGATGCAGCTTGGGGTCCCAGCCCAGGTAAACCGTACCCATGGCGCCGCTGCCAAGCCGTCGCACCACCTGGTAGCGATCCAGGAAGACTTCGCTCAGGCTGTCGCGCTCGGAAAGGGCCTGTTCCAGCTGTTCGAAAGATTCCTGCAGCTGGGCAATTTCACTGCCACCACCCCCGCTGCCGCCCAGCAGTCGGCGCTGGGCTGCAATCATGCCCCTGATGGGTCGAATAACGAGCCCATGGGCACCTGCCAGCAGCAGCGCCACAACCACTGCCAGGGCCAGGAAGGCCTGACGTGCCGTAGCGCTCATCTCGGCGGTGGCACGCTCGATTTCCCGAGCGGGCTGCAGCGAGAACACGGACCAGTTCACGCCAGGAACCCGCGCCACGGCCAGCACCGTCGCGCCGTTTTCGCCTTGGACCCGGTGGGTGTCTGACCGCAACGGCGCCTGTCGTGCCCGGCTCACCAGCTCAGCCGGCAGCCGGTTCAGCGCATCAGCGCGTCCGGCGATGACCCCGCCCTCGGCATCCACGATGACCAGCTCCGCCGATTCACCAAGCTCGGGAGGAGCGCTGCGCTCGCGCAGCTCGCTGACGTCCAGCAGGGCAGCCAGGAAGACCTCGGGGCGGGCCGATTCCTGCTGCAGGCTGAGCAGCGGCTGACCGTTCTGTTCCTGGTAGGTGGGTGCCATGGTCAGCGATTCGGAAGCCACCAGGGGCGACAGCTCCACAGTCACACCCGGGCGGCGTAACACGAACACCTCGCTGGCCGTTCCGTCCTGTCGGGCAAAGAGGCCCAGGGAGAGCATTTCGGGCCGCGCCGTCAGCAGGTCTTCCAGCACGGCCAGCGCTTTCTCCGATTTGGGCTCGAGGTACAGATCCGGGTCATCTGCCGCGGCGGACACAGAGCCCTGTATCAGATCCAGGTAAGCACCCACGGTTTCGGCATTGGACCGGGCCACGAAGGCATGGGTCATCTGGGTCTGGCCAATGACAGAATCTTTGCTGCGGTCGATAAGGTAGTAAGACAGCGCAAATGGCAGTCCGGCCACCACTACCAGGCCCATGGCCACCCAGGCCAGTATTGGTACCGAAACGCGCAACTTCATCGGCTGTGATCCAGACCCCGGAATCGAGGTACTGATCCTGCTATTCCCTGAAAATCATCATAAGGGATCAATTCCCGTTGTGCGAGAATAGGACTCATGGCCAGAATCTTCGTAGTCGGCAGCTATAACCACGATCTGATCTTCCGGTCCCGTGCGCTGCCCCGGCCCGGTGAAACCCAGCTGGGGCGGTTTGCCAGCGCCCACGGCGGCAAGGGATTCAACCAGGCCGTTGCCGCCGGCCGGCTGGGGGTTTCCACCACGTTCATTGGCGCCGTGGGCAAAGACAAGTACGGTGCCGCGGCGCGGACCTTTGCCGAAGAGGAAGGGATCGATTTCCAGGTCGAGTCCGCCGGCACCAGCACCGGCCTTGCCTGCGTCATCACCGACCCTGGCGGCCAGAACCAGATCGTGGTGGCCCCGGGAGCCAACCTTGCCCTGTCAGACGGCCACACGGATCGCTGCCTGGCGGGCATCGGTGACGACGACATCTGCCTGGCCCAGCTGGAATGCAATCCGGGCACGGTGGCCCACGCACTGCAGACGGCGCGGCTGGCTTCCGCGGTGACCGTTTTGAACCCGGCACCGATGCACCCGAAACTCAGCCGGGAGCTGCTGCAGCTGGCCGACGTGATAACCCCCAACGAAAGCGAGTTTCAGTACCTGATGGAGACCTGCTTCCAGGAGCTGCTGCCGCCCGACTGGGCCACGGAGTCGGTGCAGCGTGTGCATACCTGGTGCAGGCAGACGGGTATCAGCACCGTGGTCATAACCCTGGGTGAGCGGGGCTGCTTCGTCTCCCATGGCAACGGCAATGCCTTCACCGGCGAGGAGTCTTTTTCCATGCTGCCGGTGGTGCCGGCCGAGGCGGTGGATTCCACCGGGGCCGGCGACTGCTTCAACGGCGCCCTGTGTGCCGGAATCTGCCTCTACGGCAAGGATTTTGACCAGGCCGCCCGCCTGGCCAACCAGGCAGCGGGACTGTCCGTGACCCGCCACGGCGCGGCGCCGTCCATGCCCTACGGCCGGGAACTTCTGGGCGAGGGCTGAGATTCGTCCCGGGACCCGTCGGCGCCCTGGCACTGCCGGTCCACCGCGACAATCTCAAACTGCACGACTACGGGATCGGCGACACTCAGGGCACCCCCGAGTACCGAGTACGGGGTCAGGCCAAAGTCGGCGTGACTGAACTCGAAACTGCCGGCGGCTTTGAGCTCGCAGTCCACCATCTCGATCTCCCGGGGCCGCACCCGCAGCTGGTGGCTGGCTCCGGCCATCTGCAGCTCCACGCTCCACCCGGCGTTTGCCGCGACGGCGACCCGCTGGGCAGAAAATTGCGCTCGAATGAATGGGAAGTTCCCGGCATTCAACAGTTTTTCGGACAGCATGTTGGCCCGGGTACCGGCAATGTCCTTGTCCGACGGCGTGCTGTCGAAGTCCGTCCCGGCGGCCTGCCGCAGGGCCGGGTCATCGACCCTCAGATCGGCCAGGGACAGAAAGATGTCGGCCCTCAGCCGACCCTGGTCCAAGGCCACGAATCCCATGGGAATACCGGCAATCACGTGGTTGTGGCCCATCCGGGCAAGGCGGCCGGAACGGTAGACCAGCACCTGGATACGGGACTCATCGGTCAGGTCAAAACTCCTTTCACTGCCGCTTTCAGGCGACCACGGGCGGTAATCGTCAGGAACCTCACCTGCTGTGGATAAGTCCGGCAATTCCTTTACAAAACAACCAGTTAGAAGAACACCGACCAGCACCAGGAGAATCGTCCCGAGTCTCCTGCTAAAGGTATTGGGCAATTGGCCGAGACCTAACATTAATTGACAAACCATCAATTCAGACTGCCGTATACTGACTAAAAACAAAGACAGGACAGTCTATAAAACAGGCGGATTACCATGAACATAATTTACTGGGGTCAAACCGAACGGGAAGAATGCACTGATATCACCGAGCCGAACGAAGCCGAGCTTGCGTTCAGCCCGGAACTGCAGCTGCAGCATTACAACGATCAGCCGGTATCGGCCGAGCGGGAGCGCTTCCTGCGACAGTTCATGGCCGATCGGCTCTGCTCAGGTCTCTAAACCGCCATTTCGCCTGGTCCGGCCCCGCCGGGTCGGGTCCGCGCTCAGGCCCACTTGATGGAACAGCCCATGGATGGAATCTGCTCCCGGGGGCCATCTCCACCCTCGCCAATGGCTGACATGGCGTTCAGCAGCTCGCGCTGGCGCTCGTCCGGCACGCTGTCGCTGGGGCCATAGGGATCCAGTCGACCTCGATAACGCAGTTTCAATTCTTTGTCGAAACCGAAAAAATCCGGCGTACAGACCGCTCCGTAGGCCCGGGCCACTTCCTGGGTCGTGTCGATGACGTAGGGAAAAGGCAGGTTCCACTGTTCCGCGGTGAGGATCATGTTGTCGAAAGAGTCGGCCGGGTACCGCTCGGTGTCGTTTGGCATGATGGCTATGCAACCAATCCCCTGGCGCTGCAATTCGCGGCAGTCTTCCACCAGGCGCTGGTGAATCGCTTTCACATATGGACAGTGGTTGCAGATGAACATCACCAGCAGACCGTTGGCGCCGCGGCAGCTTTCCAGGCTGTGATCGCGACCGTCTACGCCCCGCAGCAAAAAATCCGGAGCCGGCAAACCCAGGTCCGCCTCAGGTGTGTGGGTCAAGGCCATGGTTTACCCTCCAAGCCCCAGGTTCGCGCAGATCCGGCGGGCAGCGGTGGCACGATTCAGGGTGTAGAAATGCAGGCCTGGCGCGCCGCCGTCGATCAGCCGCTGGCACAGGCTGGTGATCACGTCGATGCCAAAACTGCGAATGGACGCCCGGTCGTCGCCAAAGTCCCGCAGCCGGCTGCGTATCCAGCGCGGCATCTCTGCACCACACATGTCGGAAAACCGGGCCAGCTGGGTGTAATTGATGATGGGCATGATCCCCGCAACGATGGGAATCTCCACGCCCAGGGCACGAACGTCGTCCACGAAACGGAAGTACGCGTCGGCGTTGAAGAAATACTGGGTGATGGCCTCGTCGGCCCCCGCTTCCACCTTGCGCCGGAAATGGGCCAGGTCCCGCTCGGCGGTTTCGGCTTCGGGATGGAATTCAGGGTAACAGGCCACGTGAATCCTGAAATGGTCGCCGGTTTCGTCGCGAATGAACTGAACCAGCTCATTGGCGTGACGGAATTCTCCCCCGATGGCCATTCCCGACGGCATGTCGCCGCGCAGGGCCACGATTCGGGACACGCCGGCGTCACGGTAAGCGTTCAGCAGCTTGCGGACGCTTTCGGCGCGGCCACCAAGGCACGATATATGAGGCGCCACATGCTGGTCCGGATCCTGGTTGATTTCCAGCACCGTCTCTTCCGTGTGCTCCAGGGTGGATCCGCCGGCACCGAAGGTGACTGAAAAATAGTCCGGGTTCAGCTGTTTCAGCTGCTCGTGTGATTCGAGAAACACGGCGCGCTGTTCGCTGGTTTTGGGTGGGAAGTACTCGAAGCTGATGGACGTCATAGTGAAGATCCGGCCCTGCTGCCTGGGGAAAAGCAGGGAGGCATCCGCGGATGCCTCCCCTTTGGATCAATAGCGGTAGTGGTTGGGCTTGTAGGGGCCGTCCACCTCGACACCGATGTAGTCAGCCTGCTCCTGGGAAAGCTCGGTCAGACGGGCACCGATGCGCTCCAGATGCAGCCGGGCTACTTTTTCGTCCAGGTGCTTGGGCAGCACATAAACCTGGTTCTCATACTGGTCACCGCGGGTGAACAGCTCGATCTGCGCCAGGGTCTGGTTGGTGAAGGAATTGGACATCACGAAGCTGGGGTGGCCCGTGGCGCAACCCAGGTTTACCAGCCGGCCGCCGGCCAGCAGGATGATGCGCTTGCCGTCGGGGAAGATGACGTGATCCACCTGTTCCTTGATGTTCTCCCACTCCAGGCCCTCTATGCTGGCAACGTCGATTTCGTTGTCGAAGTGGCCGATGTTGCAGACGATGGCCTGGTCCTTCATGCGCTGCAGGTGCTCGTTGCGCAGCACCTGGAAGTTGCCGGTTGCGGTCACAAAGATATCGATCTGCTCGACCACACCCTCGTCTTCCAGATTGACCACCCGGTAACCTTCCATGGCCGCCTGCAGCGCGCAGATCGGATCGATTTCGGTGATCCACACGGTGGCACCGAGGCCGCGCAGCGACTGGGCGGATCCTTTGCCCACGTCACCATAACCGCAGACCACGGCAATCTTGCCGGCAATCATGACGTCGGTGGCGCGCTTGATGCCGTCCACCAGGGACTCGCGACAGCCGTAGAGGTTGTCGAACTTGGCCTTGGTCACAGAATCATTGACGTTGATGGCCGGGAACGGCAGATCACCGGTTTCCGCCAGTCGGTACAGGCGAGCCACACCGGTGGTGGTCTCCTCGGTCACGCCCTGGATGTTGGCCAGGATGCCGGAATAGAAGCCCGGCTTGGTCTCCAGTCGCTTGCGGATGGACGCGAACAGGGCGCGCTCCTCTTCGCTGCCAGGGTTGTCCAGCACGCTGGGATCGGACTCGGCCCTGGTCCCCAGGGTCACCAGCATGGTGGCGTCGCCGCCGTCATCCAGGATCATGTTCGGGGTGCCGCCGTCATGCCACTCCATGATGCGATGGGTGTACTCCCAGTATTCGTCCAGGGTTTCGCCCTTGTAGGCGAATACCGGAACACCGGTGGCGGCAATGGCCGCAGCGGCATGGTCCTGGGTCGAATAGATGTTGCAGGACGCCCAGCGCACCTCGGCCCCGAGGGCGGTGAGGGTTTCGATCAGCATGGCCGTCTGGATGGTCATGTGCAGCGATCCGGCGATGCGCGCACCCTTCAGCGGCTGGGCGTCACGGAATTCCTCGCGAATGGCCATCAGGCCCGGCATTTCGGACTCCGCGATGCGAAGCTCCTTGCGGCCCCAGTCCGCCAGGGACAGGTCCTTGACTACGTAGTCCTTGATTGCACTTTCTGCTACAGCGTTCATTAACTTACTCCAAAATGTTCGCCGAGCGCCGTTTCAATAGTGAGCGACATGCCGAGCCTGGCCCGTTTGGGGTTGCAGCGCTCCTCGGCGTCGCGTGTTTCTTTTGGCCAGTGCCCTGCCCACAGAGGCGTTCACCGGCCGGGTCCAGAACGGCCACGGCGGCCGTGTCCGGACGACATTCAGTTAAAGACCGGCCGCCGACTTCAGTTCGTCGGCCCGATCGACCCGCTCCCAGCTGAATTCGCCGGTGGTCGGACAATATTCACGGCCAAAGTGACCGTATGCGGCCGTGGGCCGATAAATCGGCCGGATCAGGTCCAGCATTTGCATCATTCCGTAGGGGCGCAGGTCGAAGTGCTCGTTGATCAGCCCTTCGATGGTCTCCACCGGGACCTTTTCGGTACCGAAGGTTTCCACGCTGACCGAGGTCGGCCGGGCCACACCAATGGCGTAAGACACCTGGATTTCGCAGCGGTCGGCCAGACCGGCCGCCACCAGGTTCTTAGCCACATAGCGACAGGCGTAGGCAGCCGAACGGTCGACCTTGGACGGGTCCTTGCCGGAGAACGCACCGCCGCCGTGGCGGGCCATACCGCCGTAGGTGTCCACGATGATCTTGCGCCCGGTCAAGCCGCAGTCGCCCACCGGGCCGCCGATCTCGAAGTTGCCGGTGGGATTGATGTGATACAGGGTGTTTTCGTTCAGCCACTGGGCTGGCAGCACCGGCTTGATCACCTCCTCCATGATCAGTTCGTGCAGTTCCGGCTGGCTGATGTCGGGGCTGTGCTGGGTCGACAGGACGACCGCCTCTACGCCCACCGGCTTGAAATCTTCGTAGCGGAAGGTGACCTGGCTCTTGGCGTCAGGCCTCAGGTGCCGAATGCCTTTCGCCTCGTAGGCGCGGCGCACCTCGGCCTGCTTCTCAACCAGCGCATGGGAGTAATGAATCGGTGCCGGCATCAGCGCATCGGTTTCATTGGACGCATACCCGAACATCAGGCCCTGGTCCCCGGCGCCCTGCTCTTCCGGGTGCTCCCGGTCCACGCCCTGGGCGATGTCGGAGGACTGCTTGCCGATGATGTTGACCACTGCGCAGGTGGACCCGTCGAAACCGACGTCCGACGAGTTGTATCCGATGTCGTTGATAACGCCGCGAATCAGGTTCTCAAGATCAACCCAGGCGGTGGTGGTAATCTCACCGCCAACGATGGCAACACCGGTTTTGACCATCGTTTCGCAGGCAACCCGGGCTCGCGGGTCCTCGCGAATGATCTCGTCCAGGATGGCGTCAGAAATCTGGTCGGCTACTTTGTCCGGATGCCCCTCGGACACCGACTCCGACGTGAACTGGAAATTTCGCATCAATATATCTCTTTAATCGGATAGAACGATATATTGTAGCGGCTGCGGCCCGCGCTTGTCACCTCTGGGGGTGAAAAAGTTGGGGAGCGACCGCTGGCGCGGTCTGGGAAACGCGCTTCGCGCTGGGGAACGGCCCCTGCGGGGCCTGGGGAACGCGCTTCGCGCTGGGGAACGGCCCCTGCGGGGCCTGGGGAACGCGCTTCGCGCTG
>JAAUYH010066463.1_pt1 | contig 23298 bp, 20 predicted proteins | sample 7278061 | NCBI WGS metagenome assembly JAAUYH01 (sample SAMN14350203, study PRJNA611818) | marine sediment metagenome | isolation source: surface marine sediment (0.6m) | place: French Polynesia: Moorea | collected 2018-08 | reverse complement strand
GTGTGCTCTTCCGATCTCTTATCTCTTCTGGAGTTCAAGAAAATTTTCCTTTTAAGTCCAGAAGAGATAAGGAATAAGGATTTAAAATGAAAAATGAAGCTCGATTAATAAAGATTTCGAGTTTAAAGAATTGAAAACAACCAATTTTTGAGATTTGAGATTGCAGCAAAACTTACTAGAGGCTGAGTTTTGGGATATCGAACAACGCGTTGCACCAATTACATTTAGGGTTAGTACACTTCGGTGCAATCAAAGACAAGGGGCATCTAACGTATCGAAAAATAGAGAGGTCTTAATTCAAATTTATTAATCGATGATAAGCAGGATAGATCTCTAAAGAGTTCGCTTTTTTTAACCAGTCTGTCGGCAAAAGATTGGGAAAATCTGTCTTTAGTATTATTTTGGCAAATTGGTATTAATCGGTCGCTCGGGAAATTATCAAAATAATAAATCGTAATATTAAATAATCTTGAGGCTCAAAGAGACAGACTCGCTCAAAAATCTCCTTGTCCTCTGATGGCAATAATTAGAGCTAATCGAGTAAATAGCTTGGGATAATCGATTTAAATTTTATATATTTGTTTTGTAAGAACAAAATTTTACTGTATGTTTAAAAGTTGTCTGATTTGTACTGATTTTAACGATGGTTTGCATCGCTTAATAGATTTTATTCCCAATTTAGCTGCAGGAGGACTAAAACAAATAGTTTTTTGTCACAGCGTACCTTTATGGGAAGAGGGAGAAGTGCCGAGAATAGATCGCGAGAGAATCGACCTAGCAACAGAGAGACTCTCACCAGCATTGCAAGAAATTCCCGATGGGGTAGATGTGAAGATTGAGGTTGTCTCGGGTCGTCCGATAGAAACAGTTCCGAGAATATTAGAAAAATATCAAATCGATGTAATTTTAGTGGGAACGCCCGTTAGAAGCCTATTAAAAGAGAAGATTTTTGGCAGTACCACAATGAGTTTAGCCAAATCAACGGCCACACCACTGTTAATTTTGCGTCCCCAACTAATATCTACCTATACCGTCGAAGAAATGAAATTGCGCTGTCAGCATTTGTGGAGTTATTTACTAATACCTTACGAGGATACCCAAATATGTAATTATGCTTTAGAAAAAGTCAAAGCATATGCTAAATCTCAATCTGGAAAAACTTTCCAAAAATGTTTGGTATTGTGGACGGTTGACGACTCGACCAGAGATCGAATCATGATCGAACAACGCAGCCAACAAGCAGAAGAAAAACTAAAATCAGTTAAGGCAGAATTAGAAGAATTAGGTTTAGAAGTAGAAACTGAAGTTAGAGAAGGGAACTTTGTCAATCAAATTTTAGATGCTGCTTTAAATTACGATATCAGCGCGATCGCAGTGGCTTCTAATTACAAAACCAATTTATTAAATTGGGTAATTCCAAGCGATATGGAAGATATTTTACGCTCTAGTTGGTTTCCGGTCTTATTTTTCTCGCCGAAAAATTAAACCCAGGGAAAAAAGTAATTTAGACTACTTTTCAATGAGGATTTTGGCAAGTTAATCGACTTCTATTAATGATTAACTGCTTCTAGTTTGAGGGTAATTTTATGTTTGAGCTTTTCATACTCTTGTTTCAAAAGTTGTTTGCTCATTTTTGCCAAGTCGGGGCCTCGAGCAATTTTACTGTAGTCAGCCCAATCTTTAAAAGCAAGACATTGATCTGGAGCGATTGTCGAGCTTAAGACTTTTTGACATTGGTTGGGATCGTTAACGGCAAAAAGCAAAATTTGATAGCATCCTGTTTCTGCTAAAGTTTCGATGACGATACGACCGCTAGACCTTTTGAGATCTAGATAACAAGGTAACCAACGAGGGCCATGTCGACGGTTGTACAGAACGGTCAACCATAAAACCATCGGATGAGGGGATTTGAGAAAGAGAAACTGATTGTAACGAGTGCTATTTTTGCGATCGAGCAGATCCATTAAATCCAGCATTACAAATAAACTAGGAATCTTTCCTACCGGGCTGTCTAAAACTTTAGGAAAAACTATTTTCTCTTTGGGTTTATTTTCGGGCCAAGTAGTTTGAGAGCAAATCTTTTCAATTTCGGGGGAATGTTGAATTCCTGTTTTGGCAATATAAAGGGAACTTCGATCGGCTGGGGGGGCAGAAACTCGAGTCGGTTCTGGTTGAGGAGCGGTAAACTCGGTAGCAGGAACTTCATCTTTAATTTGCTCGACAACTGGTTGAGAAGGAACGATCGAGGGATTTGGAGCTTGGAGATCTGATTCTAGTCTTTCTAATATTTCTAAGATTTCACCGACATTTTTGGGTCGGTTTCTGGGTTTTTTCGCCAGACATTTGAAAATCAGTTTTTCGAGATTTTTAGGGATTTCTAAATCTTTGCGAAAAGCCTTGGGTTTAGTCTCGTGGTGAGCTACATACCAACTCCCAAAAGAAGAACTTTCTGGCAATACTGGCAGATCGCAGGTCAGCATTTCGTACATCATAATTCCCAAACTGTAGATGTCGGAACGATTGTCGAGTTCTTTACCTTCCATCTGTTCGGGAGAACAATAAGCCAGAGTCCCCATAAAGGAATAAGTTTGATTTTGGTCGCCTCGATTGAGTTTGGCAATGCCAAAATCGAGAATTTTTACCCACTCATCTAAAGTAGGATCGGAAACTACGAGAATGTTGCTCGGTTTAATATCTCGATGGACGATCGGACATCTTTGCCCTTTAAACATGATACCTTCGTGGGCGCAATGGAGTCCCAAACAAATTTGTCGAGTTAGATTGATAAATCTGCTCAGACAAACCCCTTCGTATTTAATAATTTCGTCGAGGCTTTCTCCTTCTAAAAATTCCATCACGTAGAAAGGAATTTTTCTTTTACCATCTCTACTATCTATACCGTAATCTCGGACGCGAACGATATGATTGCTAATTTCTCCTAAAAGAGCGCAGATAGTGGCTTCTTGCTCGAAGCGATCGCGCATTTTTTGATTGAGCAAACTTTGTGCTAAAAATTTTACGGCAACAATTACGTCACCGAGTAAGGTATCTTTGGCTTGATAAACTCGACCCATAGCCCCTTCACCAACTAAATCGATTAATCGGTAACGGTTGGAAAGTAAACGGTCAATGTTGGGATCTTTATTCATGTTTAGATAAGGTTTAATTTTGAAGCAGAGGCTTTAACTTTTTAAATTGCAAAAATTACTATTTATTTTTGTCCTTAAGTTTTAAAAAAGTATCTTTTGCCGAAGATTGAATCTAAGTTGGTTTGATAACGATCTATTTTTAAAATTTAACGATATTAGTTTTAATTGTGGCGCAATAGTTTTGCTTCCATTGTATTAGTAAGAGATAGGCCCGATAAGATACCGCTCGATAAAAAATAAGTGCGATCGTCAAGGCGATAAAAAGTCTCGAACCCAGTACGTTTTTTCGGATCTCCTAAGACCCAATAACGCTGTACGATCGAATTTTGAGCGATCCAACCTTCTCCCTCAATACGCCCTAAAAAGCTTTGTTTTGAAACGTAGGTATAGTAGCGTTCTTTATTGCCAAGACGACCGCGACATTGATAGGAAATTTCTGCGCGATCGCTATTGACAAAGTTTAAATTAGTCACCATTGAAAACCAATTATCTCGATCCCAAGATACGATCGTTTTCCCCGTAACAGTTTGGGGATCTTGATTTTTCTCTAACCAATTACCTTCTACTATCCATATTCCCCCATCCATTAAAAAACTATGACCCACAATCTACTACCTCGATTTATTTCGATCGTCATAACGATTATGGCTTTCTCTTTAATTGAGGACAAGTATAGAGAATATCATTTCTCTTCAAGTTTGAACAATTTTTGTAAAATCTTGCGGTTTAAACTGATATTTATCTCAATTATGTTTAGATTTACTATGTTTCGGCGAGCAAAGGCAAGAGGCAAGCAGGCAAGAGATAACAGGTAAAAGATTCGGGAAATCGCTCCGTAGAATTATTTTGATGAATTGATATTTATGTATATTTCCAGCCAAAAGAGCAAAGAAGATTTAATATTTTTCAAAATTAATCGGAGATTTAATCTAATAACTTTTCTATTTAAGATTGCTAAAGTTGGGTCAGAGGTCAGAGGTCAGAGGTCAGAGGTCAGAGGTCAAAGGTCAAAGGTCAGATAAGGCTTTAGCCGCTCCTAACTTTTAGTGTTATCTGTAGCCTGATTTTTCAGAAATGGGATAAGTAGATCGGTCTAGGTAGCAAGTCAGAAAGTTTGGCAAATGTTTGAGACTATTCAATAAAATTTCTAATTGGTATAGTTGAAAACGACTTAAATAAAATAGTTTTCAGGTCATGTTATTGACAGTATGCTAATTTAAAATTTAATTGGTAAGTGGATCGTACCTAATAACATTGGTTTTGCTGCACCAGTAACTCGAACTAAATTACCAGTTAAAGAACAATTAAATCGCCAGTGAGCGAGAACTGCAAAAGCGATCGCTTCTTTAAAATCGCCGTTTAAACCGACTCGATCGGTTGTTAATAGTGCGGAGGTTGGGGCTAATTTTTGGGCTAAAAGTTTTTTGAGGTAAGAGTTACGGCTGCCACCGCCACATAATAAGACTTCATCGGGCATTTGCGGTAAAAAGTTTTGATAACTATGAACGATCGAAGCGGCGGTAAATTCAGTTAAAGTTGCTAACAAATCAGCGGCATTTAGTTGTTTTTCTTTAGTATCTTGCCAACATTTTTCTAAATAATCTTTGCCAAATAATTCCCTGCCTGTAGACTTAGGAGGTGGTTGGTGAAAAAACTCGTCATCAAGCCAAAGAGAAACTAATTCGCGATCGGGAGTTCCCTTTGCGGCCCAATTTCCATCGCGATCGAAAGTTAATTTACCTTCGCTCAAACGATATACAGCTAGATCTAATAAAGAGTTTGCCGGCCCCGTATCCCAACCCCAAATTCGATCTTGCCAGTCTGATTGACTCGAGGGTGGTAAATAAGTGACGTTGCCGATCCCGCCTAAATTTTGGACGCAGCGCGAGCGATCCCGATGGCTGAGTAAATAAGCGTCTACTTTCGATACTAGGGGCGCACCTTCCCCTCCTGCAGCCAGATCTGCAGCCCGAAAGTTACTTACTGTGGGTATATTAGTTAAATAAGTAATTAATTCTCCTCGTCCCAATTGCAAGCTGTAACCGAGGGGCAAACGACTAGAATTTGTTGGCGGATGAGGCGAGCGATGAAAAACAGTTTGACCGTGAGAACCAATTAGATTAGCTGAGACTCGAGCCTCTTTTTGGATTGTATTGGCGGCAAGAGCGAACTGAGCGGCTATTTCATCGTCTAATCGGGCTAATTGCTCCATTGATAAAGGTTTTCCCTCGCAAACTCCTAAGATTTGCTCTCTTAGTGAAGTTGGATAGGGGTAGGTTCGAGCAGCTATTAATTGAACTTTTAAGTTGTTAGAAGTGAAGCCCGAGCTTGGCAGATCGCAACCTTCTATTTCTACTAAAGCCGTATCGATGCCATCTACGGAAGTGCCGCTTATTAAGCCAATTACGTACATTTATTTATCTGTCTTTGCCTCGGCGTTGGCTTCGTTTAGTATAATTCAATCTCTGCCAATCCGCGTTTCGGGATGCTAGTCATAAAATCATATTTCTTATCTTCGACATCAGCCGAACCCCAAAAGTTAAGCAATCCTAACTATTTTCTTGAAAATTTTTATTTATAACCACAGTTAACGGACTTCGTCCGTAAGGCAGAGGGCAGAGGGCAGAAGGGTCTACCTTAAAACTTATCACGTCACAGGGTCTAATTCCCTATATTCACATGAAACCTTCTGACATCACGCGAACTGTCGTCACGCCTTGTCCCGAAGGGACTTTAAACTAAATTATTCTTTCAACTGGTTCGAGCAAAAAATCTGTTTAAATTAATTTAATGCTCGAATTATTTGATATTTTAAATTAAATTGCGATCGCACCTGCAAATGGTTTGTAACTATAAAGCCAATCGTTAAAGTCAATATCGGTGTTTCTTTGTTGAGAATTATTAGTTTGATAATAACGTTTTTCTCCTTCAGCACTCCGAGTTTGAATAATAGTAGTGCGCTCGATCCGTTCTTTTTCGTAATTAGTAAATGCTTCTTCAACAGTCGCCGAGTGAGTTAAACAATGCGCCAGTACCCGAGCATCCTCAAAAGCAGTATTCGCACCTTGTCCCATTGCTGAGCCCATAGGATGAGCTGCATCCCCTAAAAGAGTCACCCTACCTTTGCTCCAAGTTTTTAAAGGAGGGCGATCGCAGTTGCTAAGCCTCCAAGTCCCGCACCAACAATTGCAACTTTTTTAACAATACCACTCATAATTTTTGCTCAAAATATCTTTTAAATAAACTAAGTTGGCTTGATTAAACTTATGTTTCTTAATTTATCATCGATCGCCAAAGACTTGAAAAAGATCTCAATAGAAAAACAACGAGAGTAGCTAATTCAAGGGAAAAGGAATTGTTTTTGCTGTTCCCGTTGTCTTTATAGAGATCGAAATGCTGGTATGCTGAAAAAGTGCGATCGATATTTAATTTCCTTCAACGCCAGTAGGGACGGCCTTTCCAAAATACCCCGACCATAATTCCGATTAAAGAAACCTGGCTAAAGTCGAGAATGAGGCTATTGAGCAGGAAGGATTTAATGCCAATTGCAAGCATCAAACAAAGAACTAAAGACCAGAGACTGGCAGTGTTAAGGGATACACCCGCTACTCTTTCCCAATTTTCACACAAATATACCCCTAAAGCTCCGACTCCAACAGCAGCACCAATGACAAATACTTGACCTAGGGGAGGTTGGAACATGAATAATATGCTGTCGTGGCAGATTTTGGAACTGTTGTTACACAGAACTAATAATATTTCAGCTAAAGCTGCGAGGGTAACTGTTAAAGCGGATGCTAAACCTAAATTTCGCCAGGGTTGAGATTTAAAACGATACCAAAAGTCATTCATTTTGTTATTACTCGATATTTATAGGATCGACATCGATCGTCATGCTAACCGATCGCGGACAAAGTTCGCGCAGTTCTTTAATATTAAGTATTTCCGCTCCCATTTCAATTGGCAGTTTCAGTAAAATTTGCCATCGGTAGCGTCTGGCTATTCGCATAATATTTGCTGGTGCGGGGCCTAATATTTCGCAATCTTCAGGGAGGCGATCGCTTAAAATATCTTTAAATATTGCTGCGGTTTGTTGAACTTCTGCCGATTCTAAACCGCTTAATTTAATTAAAATCAATTTGCCGTAGGGCGGATAATTTAAAGCTAATCTTGCTTCTAATTCTGCGTTTATAAAACTATCATAATCGTGAGTTTTGACCGCTTCTATGACTGGATGTTCTGGTGAATAGGTTTGAAGGATAACTTTACCTGGTTCTTTGCCTCGACCAGCACGACCTGCAACTTGTGTCAAGAGAGAAAAAGCTCTTTCTGTGGCGCGATAGTCGGATCGGTGTAAAAGTCCGTCGGCTGCTATGATGCCAACTAAAGTAACACCTTCAAGATCTAAACCTTTAGTTAGCATTTGAGTGCCGACTAATAAATCGGCTTCTTGATTAGCAAAACTGTTTATTAAGCTGCGATGCGCCCCTTTCGTTCTAGTCGTATCGCTATCGTAGCGGATACAGCGCAGTTGAGAGAACTGATTTTTTAATTCTTGAATTACTTTTTGAGTCCCGCTACCGAAAAATTTTAAATAGGGAGATTGGCATTCTGGACAGTTAGATGGCTGCAAGATGGTATGGTTGCAATAGTGACAGCGCAATAGTTTTGCCGTTCCTTCTCCAGCATAATGATAGGATAGGGAAACGTCGCAATGGGGACATTCCATCACATAGCCGCAACTGCGACAAGAAACAAAGGTGCTGTGACCGCGACGAGAAATAAATAAAATGCCCTGTTGTTGGTTAGCGTGCATTTCTGTTAGAGCCGATTGAAGTTTGCGACTGAAAATAGAGCGATTTCCTCGTTGCAATTCTTGACGCATATCGACTATTTCTACTTCTGGTAGAGGTCGAGAACCGATTCTTTCAGGAAGGGATAGATAATGAGATTTTGCCGAAATCTCTTCTGTGGCTGTTACCCAGCTTTCTGTCGAAGGAGTCGCCGATCCCAAGACTAAGGGACAATTTTCTAATTCTGCGCGCCATTTGGCAACGGTACGAGCGTTATAGGTTGGTGCTTGGCGATCTTGTTTAAAACTGTTATCGTGTTCTTCGTCGAGGACGATCAAACCTAGATTTGGTAGGGGTGTAAAAATAGCCGATCGCGTACCAATAACTATTTGAGCCGATCCAGAGATTGTATTGCGCCAAGTATCGTATCTTTCGCCGCTGCTGAGTTTACTGTGATAGATAGATACTTTATCGCCAAAACGAGCGCGAAAGCGATCGCTTAATTGGGGTGTTAAACCGATTTCAGGAACTAAGACTAAGGCTGATTTTCCTCTTTGCAATACTGCTGCGATCGCTTGTAAATAAACTTCTGTTTTTCCCGATCCGGTTACGCCATGTAACAAGACTATGCTGTATTCTTGAAGCTCTGTAATTACTCGTTTGGCTTTTTCTTGGGCCGAATTTAATTGTTTGGGTCGATCTTTTTTCGGATCGAATTCTCTTGCGAGTCGCAATACTTCTCTTTGTTCGATAATAACGCAGTCTTTTTTTTGTAAGGCTTCGACTGTAGCACTAGTTGTTTTGGCAATTTTTAAAAGTTCTTCGAGCCATAATTCTCCCCCTCGCTGTCGCAATATTTCAAAGATTTCTCTTTGTCTGGGGGTTAAGTCTGCAGTAGGGCGATCGGCGACTAAAGTGACTGCTTTTTTCTGTTTGGGGCGGCTTTTTTGGGGTGGTTCGAGATAAGTTTCGATCCAATTTCTTTTGATTAGTTCTCGCAGTCCTCGACTTGCACCTCTAATTTTGCGATTGATATACTGACTGCTATAGTCGCCATCTTTTTGGGATTTTAATAGGTTTAAGATTTGTGCTGCGATCGCAGAGCAGAAATTTTCTGCTCCTGGTGGAATTGCTGAGGGGATTAATTTGATTCTTCTGGTCGATCGCCCCAATAAACCTGGAGGTAATGCAACCCTAATCGCGACAATTAATTCGCTACAATAATATTTTGCTATCTTCTCGAGCAACTGCCAATAAGATTTAGTAAATAAACCCCCAGCAATTTTATCTTCTACTGCTTTAATTCGATCTGGATCTAAACCTGCTGGCAACGATTCTAATACTCTAATGGCAATTCCTCCGGTCTGTTGCGTGCCAAAAGGTACGCTAACTATATCTCCGGGTTCGATCGCTAAATCGGATGGCAAACTGTAAGTGTAAAGTCCTTCGACTCCAGGACAATCTACCAATACTTCCAACCATTGTTTTTTAGTCGATTCTGTTTGATAAGATGACCTCGGTTCTGCCAAAATTAAACCCAATTTGCGATCGCTCATAAGAAGTTTTTGCTCGCTTTATTTTATTATTTTTGATATTGCTTAAAATTACAATCGTCAAGTTTGCTAACTGTTCCAGGTCAATAGCGATCGTCGATTTTTTTTTAGATGATTTTTATTACCGATCGGTAATATTAAAATTGTTTATCTTCTATTTGAGTAAATATTAGTAAAAATATTTAGTTAATCGCCCATACAATCGCCCTTGATTTTTTCAGTGGCGAGTTAAATAAACAGCCTTACAAGTGCGATTAAAATTATACAAGCTTCTAGTTTAACAATTCAAAAAACCTTTGGCAACACTAGGAGCATTAACGAGGAAATGTTACCCTGGTAATAGTAACTAAGAAAAGTCCCTTAGTCATGGCAAACTCCTTAAAGTTATGGTAAAGCTCTGTTGGAAGGTTTGCAATCGATCGCGTCAAGATCGCTATTTTGAGAAGATTGGCCTGAAATTCTCGATTTTTTATACTGTCAATTTTAATAGCAAGCCTAATAAACTTAGAAAAAAATCCTATTTTGTAATTATCAAAACAAACATTACAAATAGTTCTGTTAATCTATTAAAAACCAATTTTAGCAAAGCTAAGGATATCAAAACCATTGCCCCTAAACAGTCGCAATTGTTAAGAAAAGATTTAATTTGTCAAATTAGGCAGATAAAAAAAAACCAAGGGCATAAATTAAAGTTAGGAAATTAAACAAAAACAAAATTGAAGATAAAAATTCCAAATAACAAAGTAAAACAATCGTTAATTCGATAGAACGCAGTTTTCCAAAAAACACTTTTAATTATTAACAGGTAACAAAAAGAGTTGGCATATGAACGCAGCTAAATTGACAGCAAAAGAGACTTTACAAGAAGTTGATAATACAGATTTACTAAATAAATTCGACGATCGAAATAAAGATTCTGAAGATCTCAACGTCGTAGAAGTAGAATTTTCAGATTTAGAAACATCCCTAGAAAAAGAAACATCAACATATAGCAGAAATAATGTAGACGATACGGTAGGTGCTTTTTTTAAAGAAATGGCGCGCTATCCTCTCTTGAAACCAGAAGAGGAGGTAGAATTAGCTCACAGCGTCAAATTTATGGTGCAAGCAGAGGAAACCAGACAGGAGTTGTGCGAAAAATTACAGCGTCATCCTTCTAAGTTAGAATGGGCGATCGGGATGGGTTTTACTAGCGAACGTCAGTTAGAGAATCGTCTCTATCGCGGTAGGGTAGCAAAAAGAAAAATGATTCGCTCTAATTTGCGATTGGTAGTGTCGATCGCAAAAAGATATTTAAATCGGGGAGTACCTTTCTTAGATTTAATTCAAGAAGGGGCGATCGGCCTGAACCGTGCGGCGGAAAAATTCGATCCCAACAAAGGATATAAGTTCTCTACATACGCTTACTGGTGGATCAGACAAGCCATTACCAGAACGATCGCTAACGATGCAAGAACGATTCGCTTACCGATTCATATTGTCGAAAAGTTGAACAAACTTAAAAAAGCACAGCGAGTTCTCAAACAGAAATTACAACGCAACCCTAACGAGGAAGAATTAGCAAAAGAACTCGATATGAGCGTAACGCAACTAAGGCAATTATTGCAGTTGCGAAGACAGTCTTTATCTCTCAACCACAGGGTTGGTAAAGGAGAAGATACCGAACTATTAGATTTGCTCGAAGATGACGATCTGCAATTACCAGAAGACAAAATGAGCGAAGCGATGATGCGTCAAGAAATATCAGACGTTTTAAGCGACGTACTCACAGAAAGAGAAAAAGATGTCATCTCCTTGCGTTACGGTTTATCTACTTCTCAACCTTACACTCTAGAAGAAGTAGGGGGAATGTTTAACCTCTCTCGCGAAAGAGTCAGACAAATTCAGAGTAAAGCGATGAGAAAGTTGCGCCGTCCTCAAGTTGCTCGTCGTCTTAAAGGATGGTTAAATTAAACGAGAATAGTAGTTAGAGGGCAGAAGCTCGATCTAGATATTTAAATTGCCTAGTTTTCTGCCTTATTCTCATTTTTTGAGCCATTTTATTCAGGAGCGAAAAAAGTTGAGCGATTCCTATCAAATACGTCTTGCTCGATCGCCGGATGCATCGACTATTTTTGAATTAATCGAAGCACTAGCAGAATACGAAAAACTCTCCCATCAAGTTACAGGTAGTGCCGAGTTATTGCGAGAGCATTTATTTGGCCCGCAAAAATATGCTGAGGCGATCGTTGTCGAGTGGGACGGTTTGATTGTTGGTTTTGCTTTATTTTTCGCTAACTATTCGACTTTTTTAACTCAACCAGGAATATATCTAGAAGATCTCTTTGTCTTGCCCGAGTATCGCCGTAATGGTATCGGTAAAGCAGTTTTAATATATTTAGCTGAGTTAGCAATAGATCGCGGTGCCGGCCGTTTAGAGTGGTCTGTTTTAGATTGGAATGCAAGCGCGATCGCTTTCTATCAAACCATGGGGGCTAAAGTCTTACCTGATTGGCGAACTTGTCGGGTGACGGGGGATTCTTTAGCAAATTTAGCTGCTTCGAGACTAGAAAATACCCAGTAAAATAATGAAAGTAAATAGGGAAAAGAGCAACATTGCACCTAAAATAATCCAGACTACGGAAGTATCGTGTTTAGTGGTTTGAGTGTCATTATTATTCATAAAACCTCCTGATTTGCCAAGAAATTTCGATTGATTAGACTTCTCAAACGAGGTAGAGAACATCAAAGCAGGGAACAATTTGTTTTTTTGCTGTTTTCCGATCTATGTTGCCTTAATTATGTCAGAACTAATTTGACAAGAAGTCCGAATCGCTCGAAAACCATTCATTTTCAAAGAAAAATATTATTACTGTAGACTTGTGAGATCGATAGAGAACAAAGAAAAGGAAAACATCTTTGCTTGAGCCTGCTCTGTGTTGCCTACTTTCAACATCTACAATTTAAATTTTAAAAAATAATTATATCTTTAAAAAGATATTTGCTAAATAATTACATTTATTTACAATGAAAGCAATAAATCTTAATGATAGTGGGATAATTTTCGTTAAGATATCGTTTTCCCAATCTAAATTTTTAATCTGCCAACAACTATTGCAGATCTAGATTGAATTCTCGATCGCTTGTGAACAATTGTGTAATCAATACCCTTCAACTAGTCCTAACAGCGATTTGTTGAAAAGTCTAGATTTTGATTGCGATCTAACTTTCTTAAATTCTGCCTACTTTTTGAAAACTATTCAAAGCGATCGCAATCTCTAGATCGATACTACACCAATTCCTCAAAATAACCCTACAGATCTATTTTCCAATTTTTTTACCTCTTGCCTGTTCCCTATTGCCTATTATTGCCTGTTCCCTATTACCTATTATTGCCTCTTACCTATTCACAGAATTGATATTAAGAGATTTTTTGCCAAGAAACGAACTTTGCTATCTTCTACTTAAATTGATTCGGTAAGTTAATCATTAATGCGATCGGCAACTTTCACTCTTTTTGCAATTGGTTTTCTCGATAGATCTGCAATCACAGAGTCTAAAATTTGGTTGAATTCTTCTGGTTTAACTTGTGGCAAAAAATGACCGACATTTTTAACTAAAACTACACTTTCATGAAGCGGTTTTTCTTGACCGGTTGGTGCTGCGTTAATATTTCGCAGTCGATTGGAAAACTTTTGTAAATCTGCTGTTTCTTTTTCTGCTTTCCAAGCCAAAATTTGAGATATGGCACTGACAGCCATTTTAGGCTCGGCATTTGTCATTGTATTTGCGATCGAATCCACTAACTTCGGATCTGCCTCTTTTGTAAACATAGAGCGAATTAAATTATCGCTAGTTTTTTGAAAATTGTTTTCAAAAGATTTGGTAAAATTAGCGATTTCTTCAGTTGTTTTTGGGTATTGAAAAGAAGTATAAAAAGTATCGACTCCAACAATACCAATAACAGGAGAATTATTTGTAGAAGTTTTATTTTCAAGGATTTTGGCGGCTTCGATCGCTACTGGGCCACCCATCGAATGACCGACTAAAATTACTTGTTTGGCACCGACATCTTCAATCACAGAAACAACATCTTGTCCGAATGCAGAGATAGTATAATTTTCGCGATTGCTAGTCGATTTGCCATGTCCGGCTAAGTCTAGGGAAATCACTTGATATTTTTGAGCAAAATAATTAACTTGAGCATCCCAAAATGTGCGATTACAAGTCCAACAATGAACGAAGACTATCGTGGTGTCTCCTTTACCTTTGACGACATATTCGATCGAACTTTTATCGATCGATTCGACTTGACCTACTTTTTTTTGAGAAGCAGAAAAATCTAAACTACATCCAGATACTCCAGAGAAAAGAAGTAGGCTACTTAAGAGAAGGGAGGTGTATTTCCAACGCATTTTTGTCACCATTCTTATCCTTAATTCTGTTAGTTAATGTAAGGCTGGATCTTATCTAGAAAAAAAGTCGAATTTTATAGCAAAGTTTTAATAATTCAGTAAAAAATCCTTGTCAAGATCGAAACAAAAAAAAGAAGTGCGATCGCGTCGCAGATTGGCTTTGAAAAATGCGATCGCACTTGAAAAACCTAAGACTGGTACTCTTGTAAAGCTTTTACTTCTAGAGGTTGAGACTGTAAAGATCTGATTGCTGCGGCTGTTGCTTTAGCCCCGGCGATCGTGGTAATTATGGGGAGTTTGAAATCTAGTGCGGTGCGACGGATCGATCGCGCGTCAGTTTGAGATTCTTCCCCGGTTGGTGTATTAATAATAAATTGGATGTCGTTATTTTTAATCCAATCGATCACGTGGGGACGACCTTCGTGTAATTTTAAAACCAGATCTACATCTTCGATCCCATTTTCGATTAAAGCCTGACGAGTGCCCGAAGTCGCAACAATTTTAAACCCGAGATCGATCAATTCTTTGACTACTGGAACTGCCGCTTTTTTATCGCGATCGCTTAAGGATACGAAGACGTTACCCGATAAAGATAATTTTACACCTGCGGCTAGTTCTGCTTTGGCAAAAGCCTTTCCGAAGTCATCATCTATGCCCATAACTTCCCCTGTAGACCTCATTTCCGGGCCTAAAAGAGTGTCAGTACCTTGGAACTTATCGAAGGGTAAAACGGCTTCTTTAACGGCAATATGGCGGGGAATCAATTCTTGTTCGATGCCCAAAGATGGTAAAGTAGAACCGGCCATAACTCGAGAGGCAACTTTTGCTAAGGGAGTGCCGATCGCTTTGGAGACGTAGGGTACTGTCCGCGAAGCGCGGGGATTTGCTTCTAAGATATATACTTGTTCCCCTTGAACGGCATATTGAATGTTCATTAACCCTTCTACTTTTAGAGCATTAGCCAGCTTGACAGTCCACTGACGAATCGTATTTAAAGCAGTTGGGGATAGGGAAGTGTGGGGAATAGAACAAGCAGAGTCACCAGAATGAATTCCAGCTTGTTCGATATGTTCCATGATGCCGCCGATAATAACATTATTATCCCGATCTGCTAAAGCATCGACATCGACTTCGATCGCATTTTCGAGGAATTTATCGATCAAAATAGGGTGGTCTGGTTCTACTTTGACAGCTTCGTTCATGTATCTTTCGAGTTCGCGATCGCTGTAAACTATTTCCATGGCCCGTCCGCCCAATACGTAGGAAGGGCGAACTACTAAAGGATAGCCGATCCGACTGGCAATATTGAGAGATTCTTCGTAACTGCGAGAAATTCCGTTCGGTGGTTGTTCGATGTCTAATTCTCGTAAAATTTGCTCGAATCTTTCGCGATCTTCGGCGGTATCGATACTATCGGGAGAAGTTCCCCAAATCCGAGTTTGAACGCTGGAGTCTTCTTGCTTTTGCAAATATTTTTGTAGAGGTAAAGCCAATTTTAAAGGAGTTTGGCCGCCAAATTGAACGATAATACCTTCGGGGTTTTCTGTTTCGATGATATTGAGAACGTCCTCTTTGGTTAAGGGTTCAAAATAGAGGCGATCGCTAGTATCGTAGTCTGTTGAAACTGTTTCGGGATTGGAATTGATCATAATCGTCTCGAAACCGTCATCTCTGAGTGCAAAAGAAGCGTGACAGCAACAATAATCGAATTCTATCCCCTGTCCGATCCGATTCGGCCCTCCGCCTAAAATTGCGACCTTTCTTTTATCGCTCGGTGTGACCTCCGATTCCCCGTTTTCGTAGGTAGAGTAATAATAGGGGGTAAACGCCTCAAATTCAGCCGCACAGGTATCGACTAGCTTATAAACGGGCAATATACCTAACCCTTTTCGATAGGCTCTAACTTCATCTTCGCTGGTTTTAGTTGCAAAAGCGATTTGGCGATCGCTGTATCCTTGCTGTTTGATGAAGCGCATTTGTTCGGCATTGATTTGACTTAAAGAAGTCCTTTTAAGAAACTTCTCTGTTTCTAACAACTCTTGCATTTTGTCGAGAAACCAAGGATCGATCGCCGTCAGTTCGTGAATTTCGGCAACGCTCATGCCCAATTTTAAAGCATGATACAAAGAAAATATCCTTTCTGGATTTGGCGTTCGTAAAGAAGATCTAACCTGTGCTAAAGATGGTAGCGGTTCTTGAATGTCGCAGCCAAAACCATAACGGCCTACTTCTAAACTTCTCAACGCTTTTTGAAAAGATTCGCAAAAAGTCCGGCCGATCGCCATTGCTTCCCCGACTGATTTCATGGCCGTACTTAAAACTGGTTTCGTACCGGGAAATTTTTCAAAAGCAAAACGGGGTACTTTAGTAACTACATAATCGATCGTCGGCTCGAAGGATGCGGGGGTTTTTTTGGTAATATCGTTTTTAATTTCGTTTAGGGTATAACCCACTGCTAATTTTGCCGCAAATTTGGCGATCGGAAAACCGGTTGCTTTTGAAGCTAGTGCTGAAGATCGCGATACTCTGGGGTTCATTTCAATGACAATAACTTCGCCATTAATCGGATTTACGGCAAACTGAATGTTAGATCCCCCAGTTTCTACTCCTATTTCTCTGATAATCGCGATCGAATAGTCTCGCAATCTTTGATATTCTTTATCGGTTAAGGTTTGTGCTGGAGCTACAGTGATCGAGTCTCCTGTATGCACTCCCATCGGATCGAGATTTTCGATGCTGCAAATAATTACGACATTATCTGCTAAGTCCCGCATTACTTCTAGTTCGTATTCTTTCCAGCCTAATAAGGACTTTTCGACTAAAATCTGCGAAACTGGGGATGTATCTAAACCGTATTTGGCAATTTCTTCGTATTCTTCTTGATTGTAAGCTATTCCTCCTCCGCTTCCTCCCAAAGTAAAAGCCGGACGAATAATTAAAGGATAAGTGCCTATTTCTTTGGCAATTTCTTTCGCTTCTTTGAGGTTATTAGCAATCCCCGAAGGACAGACGGGAACGCCAATATTATTCATTGCTTCTTTAAAGAGCAAGCGATCTTCTGCTTTTTCGATCGCGGGTAGTTTCGCGCCGATTAACTCTACTCCATATTCTTCCAATACACCACTTTTTGCCAATTCTACGGCTACGTTTAAAGCTGTTTGGCCTCCCATCGTCGGTAAAAGTGCTTGAGGACGTTCTTTTTTAATTATTTTTGCCACTATTTCCGGTACTAGTGGCTCGATATAAGTGCGATCTGCTGTTTCTGGATCGGTCATAATCGAAGCAGGATTGGAATTAACCAGGACTACTTCGTAACCTTCTTCTTTTAAGGCTTTACAGGCTTGAGTTCCAGAATAATCGAATTCGCAAGCTTGTCCGATTACGATCGGGCCAGAACCGAGTAATAAGATTTTTTTTAAGTCGTTGCGGCGGGGCATAAGTATTTTACTTCACAATGAAGGTGCAAATCATTTTATCTGCTCTTACCCCGCTTCAGTGGTAGTGTTTTATGTAGGTTTAAGGAGTTGATAATATTTTTGCTGTTTCATCTTTGTTTGCATTCCTCTTTTTGCATTGTGAGTTGGGGTGCGAGTAAGGAGTCTGGCAAGTCCTCTAAAGTTTTATTAACCGCCCGACAAAATGCTTTCATTTGATATACAGTCATAGTGGGTTCGGCTTCTCCTCTCTCCCAACGACTAATAGAAGAGACTGATACCCCCATAATTCTGACTAAATCTTCCTGAGATAGTCCGGCTGCTAAACGTAATTGTTTAAAAGGAGAATCGGTTTTTTGGAATTCACCTTTCTTTGGTCTTGCCATATCTTAAAAAAAAAATGTAAATTAACTAGTTTATTTGATAATGTAGGGAGAAGAACTAAATTTTCCCTAGACTCGTTATCTATATCCGACTAATCAATATAAGAATTTTGTTCCGTAGTTTTAACCAGACAACATCTTGAGATGGTCAGGTTGAAATCAGCGAAACCCTCTCCCTCAAATTGATTCAAACCAACAAATAGAACTAATATTCATAATATTAAGTTTTGTAAAGAACGCATAAACAATATAAATAGTTAAGATGGCGATGGCAGATAAAAGCAAAAAAAATGAATAGAAATATCTATATTGCGATCGCAGCCATTGTATTGTTATCTATTGCGGCTAGTTTGTCTGGAGGAGATCCTAAGTTTAGGAGATCGGTAAACAGTGCGATCGCCGCAGGAAACAATCGAGAAATCAACAGCCAACTCCAGCGATTATTTGAAGAAGAATATGGCTGGGAAAAAGCCAAACAAGAAGCAAAGGAATACTGTCAGGAATTAGAAGCAGGAAAAACGCGCCAGGAAATATTTGCAGATCGTTTTAAATATCGCGAACTAGATAGTTCGGGAGAGGAAACAACGGCGCAAAAAGGTGCTTATTTAAAAATGATTAAAATAATTATCTATCACGCGGCTGAAAAGTCCTATTGTCCGCAGGGAACAGGCAATAATAGGGAATAGGGAATAGGGAATAGGGAATAGGGAATAGGGAAGAGGGAACAGGCAACAGGGAATAGGGAAGAAGGAACAGGCAATAGGGAAGAGGGAAGAGGGAAGAGGCAAGAGGCAAGAAGAGGCAAGAAGGAACAGGCAAGAAATTCTTCTGTAGGAGGATTTTTCGAGGTAAAAAAGTAAAATAGGTAACGAAAAAACATCGATCGATCTGATATTTTGATTGGTTAAATAGAGTAAAAATCGCCGGAGGAATATAAAATTCATCGTGAGTTGTTCCAAGCAACTGCCAGAAACTACTGCCTACGTGCGTATTACTCATCAATCTTGGCACGAAGGAACTATTGCCGGAGAAGTAAGCGCGTCTCCCTACGAGTGGCAATTTCAGTGGTGTTTCAAAGCAAGAAGACTATCAATCGAACCTTCTTTAGGACGTGCTTTAATCGTTGAACCGTTAGGTCGTTTTTTGGAACGCTGGGATTATCAACTCGAACCTGGAGGGGATTATTCTTTTGTTTTGCGATCGCAGATTTAAAAGGGTTTATTATTCTTAGAACTCAAATATCTTTCGATTAGAATGATGGCAACAATATCGTCAACGGGCCGAGGTGGAACTCTCATACCTCGAGGAATTAATTTAGTTAATCCAGTTGGGGGATAAATGTGCCAATAGCGATCGCGAGCTTCTAAGGTACTATTATGCTCGTCTACCATAATAATATCGGTATCTCGATCTAGATTTTCTTTAAGTTGAGATTGCCAAATTTTGGAAGTAGTCCGATCGCCCATTACTAATTTTTCAATTGAATAATCTTTAAATAATTTTTGAATTGTAGCGATTGCAACTTTTGAATCGACTATTTGATGATAGTAAATTTGATAATTGTCACCTAATACTGCCAAACCGCATTTATCTCTACCGGGATCGAAACCTAAAATCATTGCAAATCAAAAAGTTTAAGTACCAAAAAGTATTTCTCCATTGCGAAGGGCAATAAGACGCAACCTTAAAGGCCCTGCAGCAAAAGTTTCTTCAATAGCGATCGCCTTAATTGCGGTTGGGGTAGTTTCGGAATTTTTTAACTGCTCGAAGAAATTAAATAGAGCTGCAAAATTACCATCTTCGACTTCGACTTCTCCTAGGATACCAGAACGGCGAGCGCGCAAACGAGAAATAGTCAAAAGTAAATCGATACTTTGTCTGATCCCTTCAGCGTGAAGATTTTTCGATTCTAGAGTTACGCTAGCAATAGTTTGTTGTGCTGCAAATATTTTCCGATTGGGAACGACATCGGCAATTACTCTAATTTCTCTTTCTCCTTCAACATAATTGCCTTCGCTAATAATTCGGATCACGTATTCTTGACCGTCGCGAACTTGTTTGACTATATCTTGAATTCGCTGGCGATCGATAATAATTATTTTTCGCTTTATTTTGCTATTTTTCTCTAATTCTGCTGGATTTATCGCTTGAATTGCTGTTGAGTTAGCCCGAGCGAGAATGCGATCGATTACTTTATTGGTATTTTTAGGATCGCTAATATTAACAGTTGCAAAAGCTAAAATTTGACCGCGAAACAAAGCAATAGTTTTCTCTCTAAAATTTTGATAGTATTGCTCTAATTGTTGATTTAAAAAAGTAAATTGTCTTTCTATTTGTTTTAATTTAATTTCTCGCAGGCCTAAAATGCGATCGCGATCGTCAATTTGGGCTTGCAAGCGGCTTTGTTGTCGTTCTAAATTAACTAAAAGTGCTTCTTTGTCTTTAATAACGCGATCTTGCTCTGTAATTTTTGCTTCGCTAGTAACTAGAAGTTGGTTTTGACGATCTATTTCTTGTTTTAGTTCGGTAATTTGTTGTTTTAAATTTTTTCTTTGTTGGGATAGCTGTTGTTTTTCGGCCAGAAGAGAACTGACTTCTGCACGCAAATTATTAGCTTGGAAAGAGACATTTGTCAGTTGTTCTTTGGCTAATTTAAAATTTTGATTGGTAAGAGCCAGATTTTGTTCGATCGCTTTTTTTTGATTTTTCGCCTGTTGCAGTTCTAATTCTACTCTTTGTTTTTGCAGGTTAGTCTCTTCGAGATCGGCTCGAGTATTTTTAAGTCTTGTCAAGATCGTGTCTAGTTCAAAAATCCCTTGACGCAAAGATTTATTTAAAGTGAAAAGAACTCCCAGGGTAAAAGCAGAGATTGAAAATCCTGTCATTACAGTAATTAACATTGCAGTGCGACGAGGACGGAGGTTAAATAGTCTCAACCTTGCTTTTCCGACTTTGCTCCCTAAAATATCTCCTAATATAGCAATCAATCCTCCCAATAAAAGGATTGCGGCGATTAAGATATAAGCATTAATCACGACCCTTAGCTCCGAAAAAAAATTTACTATTCAAATTCCGAGATCGATATAATTCCGGGAAATTTGAAAGATCGATCGAGTCGAAACCAATGGTTTGACTCTCAAAATCGAAGCATGAGGAATCACCAAGAGGCGATCGATGTCTCTGTTACACTGATGGTATCTCAGCTTGAATGAATTCCCATCTATTTTGACCATTTTTTTAAGTAAATTGCTGAGAAAAAGCGACTGGGTTGTGAACGGTGATTTTTTTCTTGTGAATTGAGATAGTTTCTTTAGCTCTCAATTCTCCTAACAAACGGGTTACGGTAACTCTGGTCGAGCCAATAGCTTCGGCGATCGCTTGATGGGATAGTTTAAGATCGATTCTAATCCCATCTGATGTCGGTACGCCAAAGTCGCGACATAAAATTAACAAAAAACTAACTAATCTCGAACCCATATCGCGATGAGCTAATGTTTCGATCATCATCTCTGTTTGTAAGATCCGAGACGAGAGTCCTTGTAACATTAACATTGATAGTTCTGGATTATCCTGCAATGCTTTTTGGACGCGATCGATTGGAGCTGAGAGTAATTCTACTGTGGTGAATGCTACTGCATGGTAAAAGCGATCGCTTCTTTGCCCGGTTATTAAAGACAGTACCCCAAAAACGCTATTTTCTCTCAACAGGGATACGGTGATCTCTTCTCCTGCTTCATAGACTCTCGATAGTTTAACTGCGCCTTTTAATAAAAAATATACTCGTTCTGCGGGATCTCCAGGGAAAAAAATTGTTTTACCCCGCTCGAAATTTTCGACGACTGGAGGGAAGCCATCACTCCCTATTTTCCGAAAAACAGATGCTAAAGATCGATCTTCTTGAGTTACTGACAGTTTCATTACGTTCACTATGATTTAAAAAATTTACCTTATTTTGAGTTTTATTTTAGTTTGATTGAAATTTTTTAGTTTTTTTTATTTTTAGAGACTTTTTTTTAAAGTAACAATAACATTAAAGTTTTGCGTTGATTTAAAGATTAATTAAAAGTTTTTAAACTAGTCTATTTAAACATATGTCTGGAGAAATAGGATACTTTAAGCTTTATTAGTGAGAGAGCTCGATCTAAATCAACTTACTACCTCTCGAAACAAATAGCGATTGTTTTCCTGCAGATTAATCCCACATAATGATATGATGCTTTCTTGGCGAGGGGAGTGCCTGTCGCTGAAGAGACATTCTTGAAAACGTCTGTAGCTCTTCGGCAGTCGGCTAAACCGTTGAAGTGGAGGCTAAGCTCATTTTTTTCTCAGCTCTAAGAAAAAATACTAATAATCATAGTATAGAGTTTAGCTCGAGCGAAGCATTTGGAGGAAATTTTACCTCTATTTTTTGCGATCGCCAGGTATATATACTTAGACTTCAAAAGTTATTGTAACAGTTGAATAATATCATCACAATAGTATGTTAGATTTAGCAGGAAAAAATGCTCTCGTAACTGGAATTGCCAACAATCGTTCGATCGCCTGGGGAATCGCTCAACAGTTGCACAAAGCTGGAGCAAATTTAGGGGTTACCTATTTACCAGATGAAAAGGGGCGTTTTGAGAAAAAAGTTAGAGAGTTGACAGAACCTCTCAATCCGAGCGTTTTTCTGCCTTGTAACGTTCAAAATGACGAGCAGATTGAGGAAACTTTTCAGGCAATTGGAGAAAAATGGGGCAAACTCGATATATTAATTCATTGTTTGGCTTTCGCTAATCGAGAAGATCTCACTGGAGAGTTTGTTGACGTATCGCGCTCGGGTTTTGCTACGGCTTTGGATATCAGCACCTATTCTCTGACTCGTTTAGCTAGAGCCGCAAAGCCTTTAATGACAGAAGGAGGTAGTATCGTTACTCTAACTTATTTGGGTGGAGTTAAAGTAATTCCTAACTACAATGTCATGGGAATAGCTAAATCTGGTTTGGAGATGAGCGTTCGTTATCTGGCTTCAGATTTAGGCCCGAGCAACATTCGGGTTAACGGAATCTCGGCCGGGCCGATTCGGACTTTAGCCTCTTCTGCCGTTGGGGGAATCTTAGATATGATTCGCCACGTTGAGGAAATTGCTCCTTTAAGACGTACTGTCACCCAAAATGAAGTTGGCAATACTGCGGCGTTTTTATGTAGCGATCTCGCTAGTGGAATCACCGGACAGATCGTTTATGTCGATGCTGGCTATGAAATTATGGGAATGTAGCGAGGATCGCGACCAGGAGCAGAACTAGCATTTTACTTGAAAATAAATCGACTAGTTCTAAACTAAAAATAATTGACCCCTGACTTCTTAAAAGAGGGGAATAATAGATAGTCGCTCGGAAAAAGTATGCAAATTGGTGAAAATACTGGGGAAAAATCGCATAATATCGCTTTGTTTCCCCGCACTGCTTCAATACAAAGAACGACGGGAGAAACCGATGTTCGAGTCTCTCTCAATTTAGATGGTAGCGGAGAATGCAAAGCTGAAACTGGAATTCCTTTTCTAGATCATATGTTGCATCAGATTTCTGCTCACGGTTTAATCGATTTAGAAGT
>JAAUYH010070522.1_pt1 | contig 23299 bp, 19 predicted proteins | sample 7278061 | NCBI WGS metagenome assembly JAAUYH01 (sample SAMN14350203, study PRJNA611818) | marine sediment metagenome | isolation source: surface marine sediment (0.6m) | place: French Polynesia: Moorea | collected 2018-08 | reverse complement strand
TCCTGGTGGTGGCTATGGCTAGCAGAGTTCACAGTTCTGTCGGAAAGTCTAATATCCCAATTAACACCACATTGGTTGCCAGACAACAGACGGCGCAACCTGTAAATGCGAACAAGTCGGAATTGTCTGACCCGAAATTGAACTTTGATTTAAGCAATATTCCCATATCGTCTCCCCATAGACCATCTCAACCGCCACCAAGAATTAATCCCAAGTTGGGTAATAAGCAGTCTCTCAAGCAGTCAGAACGGGAAACAGAGCAAAAAAACCCTGAAGCTGCTATTCAAACATTTGCTCCATCGACCCCAGTACAACCTCAAGAAGAAGACGAAACAGAAAAACGGCTTCAGCAACCAGAATTAAGAGCTAAGTCTGAGTCGCAACAGCAAGCATCAGATTCACCAGGACAACTAAAATCCAAATCAGATTATGGCTTTGACTTAAATAAAATAGCCATTTCTGCTCCCAACCGTCCGCCAAAAACCCCACCTGTGCAGTCCAAACTAAAAATTAGTATTCCACCTCGTAATAGGTTACAGCAGCGCATAAATGAGAAGAGAGAAGAAACACTAACAGAAGAACTCAGGACTAGCGCGATCTCTTCGAGATCCGCTTCGCGGCGCGCGTCCCCATCAATTCCTCGAAGACAACCTAAGCAATTTGATAATTCTAATTTTGTCGATCGAGTTTCCCAGAACGAGCGATCGCAACTGGGAGATATTACCCAATCCTCTATGGAAGTATTTCCTATTCAGTCACAAGTAGATCGGAAGCCACTGATTTCTAATCCTTGTAGACCTTCCGTAAATCAGCAATTAGCTTCTAGAGAAATTAGTCTTCAGCGACTTTGTTCGGAGTGTGAAAAAGAGAAAGACAAAGAGATATTAGAGAAAAAATCTTTACAAAAATTGATTCAACCAAAAGTGAAGCCTAGTTATCCGACAAAGCTAGTTTCTCTAAGCTCTAACTTGATTCAAAAACAAGACGAAAGTAAACAGATAAATGAATCTCAGACCAGCCAATCAGTTCATTTAGCTGATATAACCATTCGTAAAAACGATACTCCTCAGTCAATAATGTGCCGAGCGTTGAGTATTTACTTTAAAATATCTTTACGAAGAGCTAAAAAACTCTTTGATGAATGGGAAATTAAAATTACTCACGCACCAGAAAAGCTGCCAGTAGGAAAAAAAATTCCCGTTACTCTAGAAGAAAAATATCTTGAGAACTTAAGAGCATCACTAAGTAGAGATACTGGGCAAGAAGGGCAAAATATTAACTCAGCGATCGGATATAACAAGAAGCGAGGCTATGGAACTGAAACTATCAAGAAAATTCAGCGTGCCGTTGGATTACAGGGTAATGATGTTGATGGAATCATCGGTCCAACAACTGTCCGAAGAATTATCAAATGGCAACACCAAAATCATCTTGCTCCTGATGGTAAGGTTGGTCCAGAAACTTTCACAAAAATGTTTGCTTCTGAGCTTGGAACTCTTGGTACTGCTATTAAAGAGTCGGATCGGCTATCCCAAGAACCTGTAGCTGAAGTTAATGCGGATTTAAGTGTTTTAGAAAATGGACAAATTGCAGATCACTATTTGAAAGTTCTAGAACATTACACTGGTCGCAGTATTTCTTCGGGAGATAAGGCAAAAGCTAAAAATGGTCTATCTAAGAAAGAATCGAGCCAGATTATTGGTAGTAACCGACTATTGCTTAATATCACTGCAATTTATACTCAAGGTTATCGTGAATTTCAGAATGCTGGAGGCTCAAAGTTAGATCGCTTCTTTCGACTTGAACAAACAATTATCGAGCAAGTTGTTCGTGGTAATCCAACAGCGATACATAACTACCTAAAGATCGGGTACGGAATACCCGAAGATAATATACTGGGAATTGTCCATAGAAAAAGCAAGATTCTTTACTACGATTCTGATGGTTTTCCCCTTCCTAATATTGCTGGTCCAGGTATGCGGGATGATGGCTATATTGGCTATAAACCATCTAAAGAATTTGGTCTCAATATTAATGAGATTGATGATCTTGGTTTGAGAATGTTCCTGAATACACTTCGGCAAACATTTTCCGATCCCGCTCGTATGACATTAGAAGCAGCAAACATCTATTTTGATAACGTAAAACAAGTAAATGCTGAAGTTCAAAAAGGTCTAACAGAAGATATCAAGAAAAAATTTCAAGAGGCACTTCCATTCTTTATCGGATTTTTGGCAGGTCATGGACTTTCTACTTTCCTGATGCGAGTTCCTAATCCAGCAGTAGCTGGGGTAGGATTAGCACTCAAAGGTTTGTTAACTGGTGCTGGGTACATGATGTCAATTGAGTGTTCAGCGGAAGCAATGACTCGTTTGCTTGTTGCAGCAAAACATTTAAGTCGTGTTGAGCAAAATGAACAAGGAAAACTAACTGGATTATCAGAATATCATCTAAAACAAGCAGCAGTACCAATTCGCCAAATGGTTTCTGAAATTGCATTAAGTGTAGCAACGCTATCTTTAGCTCGATTACTTAAGGGAAGGGGATCTGCCAAAATAGAGTGTACAAAATGTAAGTTGGATTTGAAACAATCAAAGCCAACTAAGAAAATTGATGATAACACTGCTAAGGCCAAAACATCAAAAGCATCAAAAGAACTAGGGAAAGCATTAGATGAAGCAGGTCATCCGAGGCCAAAGGGAGATTATCAAGCAGCCCACATAGTGCCTACAGGTGATTTCTCAACCCGCTCGGCAAAAGTTAGAAAGGCAATTGAGATGGTTCAGAAGAAATTCAACCAGTATTTGCCCGGTCAAAGGAATAAAGCAATTAACGGTTTTTGGGCTGAACCCGGCCATGCAGGAACTCATACAGATAAATTTTTTCTGGAATTGGGCAAACAATTTATGAATGTAAAGTCTCCAGCTCAAGCAAAAGCTGCTCTTACTAGAATGTGGAAGAAAATAGAAAGCGGAGATTTTCAATGAGCAAACCTAAGGAGTTGTTTGAATTAGAAGTTATTACTGACAATCCGTTGTTTGAAGGATTTGGTTTGGAAAATTCGCCATCATTACTTGGAAGAAGTGATCTCTTAGAAGATATTACGCCAGGATTTGACGCTTCAGATAAGGTTCGCAAATGGAAGCCAGTTTTTTTGTCAAAAATTTGGAAAGCTCCTAAAGTTTGTGGAAGCGTTGCTCCATTTAATGATTTTCCAGGTCTTAACATGATTTTGCCTGTTTTTAGTCAACGGGCTTGTGAAGTGCTGAGAGACTTTCTTGAGCCAAATGGTGAACTTCTACCTCTTGATTCTGACTCGGGACAGTATTTTTTTTATAACATTACGAAAATAGTTGATGCACTAGATGTTGAAAATTCTGTTTGTGAGTTTTGGTGCGATCCATCCACGACAGCAATTGATATCCAGTATTACTTTTTCAAAGAAGAGATGCTTAACGAGTTGTCTATTTTTAGAATTTATGAAAATCCGATTGCAACATTAGTAACTAACGACTTCGTTAAGCGAGTTCATGAATATGAACTCAACGGATTCCAATTCAACAAAATTTGGCCTTTCCCTAAAGACGTTGATTGGCGAGTTTATAATAAAAATGAGCATAGGCTGCAAAACATAGAAAAGAAAAGACTAAAGCAAAACACTCTAGTTATTAGCTTAATTTTGGCTGATAGTAAACCAAATGCGAAAGAAATAAAACAAATCAATAACCTTGAGAATGAGTTAGATGCTCAGTTAAAGATTTCAGCAATCGATGCTCCTTATTTTGGCTGTTTCGAGGGATATGATATCGTAAATAACGAGTATCTTATATTTATTAGTTGCCCAGATGCTGACGCACTTGCAGAAAAGCTTTTTTCTTGGCTCAAGGAACTAAATTGGTCTGACCGAGTATATGCAATGAAGAGATATGGTGAAATGTATGATGCTCAGGCCAAGGAGGAAATAGTTGAACTCTAACTCTATTAAACATCTTTGTAAAAAACCTACCCTTGGTACAAATATTCATCTTAGTCAGGAAGCTCAACAAATTTTGATTAAGGCTGCGGCTGTTAAACATATGTCTGTAGAGGATCTCGCTTCAGAAATTCTCAATGAAGCGATCCACGATAAGCTCAGTTCTATGATTAAAAATACAGAAACCAAGCCAAAACGCAAGCCAGCTTTGGCTGGTACAGAACCTTTTGTTTTTTATGGAACGCCTGAAGAGTCAGGACTACCTGCCGATGAATGGGAAAGGTCGAAAGAATGATTATTCTTGATACCCATATCTGGATTTGGTGGAATCAGGACTCTACTAGACTTACAAATTTTCAGAAAAAAGTTATTGAAAACTCTCGTATTGATGGAATAGGAATATCAACTATCAGTCTCCTTGAAATTTCAAGATTAGTTAATCGAGGTCGGTTAGTTCTTCCCAAACCATTGAAAGAGTGGTTTTCTATCGCCTTAGCTGAAGAAGGAATTCTGTTAATTCCTATTAGTTCTGCGATCGCTATTGAATCTTATTCTTTACCAGGGGATTTTCATAAAGATCCAGCAGATAGGATTATCTTTGCTACTGCAAGGACTTATGATTGTCCTTTAATGACCAATGATAGCAATATCCTTGGTTATCCTCATGTGAAGTTGATTACCATTACAAATCCTTAATGCGATCGCAATCCTAGATAGAGCGATCGCATTATCATCCTGACCAATGAAGCTATGATGATAGTGAGTTCTTTAAAGATGACAATTAGAGATGAGCCAAGCAAAAATCAAGTATGTATTAAATGAGAAAGGACAAACCGTTGAGGTTATTGTTCCCATTGATTTGTGGCGAGAAATTGAATCTGAAAGAGAAACTGCTTACCTATTGCAAAGTGAAACAATGAAACGCCGTCTTATGACAGCTAAAAATCGTCAAGAGGTAATGGGATTAGAGGAAGTTTGTGAAAAACTTGGAATTTGATTCACTGGCTTTTGAAGATTTAGCTTGATGGGTTGAAAATGACAGAAAACAAGCATTAAAAATCATTAAACTCATTAAAAAAGTTCAACGCGATCCATTTCAAGGAATTGGCAAACCCGAAAAATTAAAGCATGATTTATCTGGTTGTTGGTCTAGAAGGATTAACCGCGAACATCGCCCAGTTTATCAAGTGTTAGAAGATAGAATTAGAATTCTTGCTTGACGATATCATTATTAAGCGAGCGCGCTATCTTAATGCTCAAAAAACCTGGCTACGGAGTAGCTTAATTTTAAAAAGAATAACCTAGACTAAAATGCAATCCATCATTTTGAACATTATCGCTGTTTCTGTCTATATCGATTAATGGCGGTGCATAATCAAGACGTAAGTTCAATCCTTCTGCTGGTTGCCACAATAAACCCAATCCCAAAGCAGCAATAAAATTATCATCAGGAACTTCGTTAGGATTATTTTCTACATTCCAGACTGCACCCATATTAAAGAACGGTGCAACTACAAAGACAGGTTCCTCTGCATCATTTTTGGCAATTGTAATCCTATCCTCAATGGAAAAACGGAAACCGTTATCTCCAGAACGGGCATTTTGTCTATAACCCCTAACTGATTGACCGCCACCAATAGTAAATTGTTCTGAGGGTAATAAACTATGGGGAGTTAACTGTAAATCTCCTTGAATAATTAAAAAATTATTGTCGTTGAGAACTTGTACTCTTTGGATCTGTGCTAACCAACTGAAAAATTGACCATCAGGAGGATAGTCACCATTTTCATCAGGAACATCATTGTCTGTAGCATCAAAGATATCTACGCCGATTCGGAATAAAGAGCGAAAACCCCAAGCACCGGAAGTATCTCTGAGGATATATTCCTGTCCTAAGTTAAAAACGCTAGTCCGACTAACTCCATCCTCATCTGGTCCAATACCAAAGGGTTCTGGACTTTGGAAAAGAAAAGTTTGACCATCTCTGTAGGTAAAACCAATAGATAAAGCTAATTCTTCACGAGGATTGCGAATTAAAGGTTGACGATAACTGATATTGTAGGTTTCTGATTCTCCTGTGATATCCCACACCTCAGCATCACCATTTACTACTTCATTACGATCGATACTAACCCCCAAGTCTAATGTCCCATTCATACTATTTAGGGGTACTTGATAATTGAAGTCTAATTCGTAAGTGCCATCAAAAGCTTCAATTCTGGGATTATAAGCGATCGCAAATGTATCTCCCATTCCTGTAAGGTTACGATACCCAAGGTTAAAATTAAGCTTTTCTCCTCCCACACTGGGGGGAGAGTAATTATCAATTCCCAAACTACCAAAGAAAGATTTAGCTGCTGTTACATTGACAATCAATTCTGAGGTTTTAGTTTCTTCCTTGGGTTTGAGAGTTGCTTCAATATTTTCTATTAAAGGATCGGCTTTTAACAGACGTAAACTATCCTCAATATCTTTGGTATTAAAAGGATTGGCAGCAGGCGTAACACGGTCTCGCACATAGCTTTGGAGTCTTTTTGTTCCTTCGACAATTAAATCGACTTGACCTTCATTGATTAAGATATCTTTTGAAGGCTTAGTCAATTCTGCACGAGAAGTGATATATCCACGCTCTATATAGAATTTAGTAATCGTGTCAGCAATTTGTTGTCGTTGTTCATCAGTAATAATAATTTGTCCCTCGCTAGGTTTAAGAATAAATACTTTTTCTTTTTCAGGGCAATTTTTTATCTTTAACAATTCTGTTTCAATTATTAAATCTGGGAAAATTTCTTGAAGTTTTTTAGAGTCGAGAATTGTACTACAAAACACCTTGATTTCTGCTAAATCAACATTTTGATTCGTTTCAATATTTTCCCAGTCTGCAATAACAGAATTATTCCCATAAACACGATCGATAATCAAACCATTTAAGCAGATGGCAGACAAAAGTAATCCAGCAGATTTACCAAGTCTAAAGTAGATGTTACTGTTAAACATAATAATTTCCTAATTACTAATTACTGTTGCAGTTGAATGAAATAACGATGTTTCCAAGCGTAATGTAAGATATTAATTCCTAGTTCTTGACCAGAGCGAATTTGCTCTCTGGAAAAAGATAATTGCTCGTCTAAACCCCATAAACTACCCAAGTTTCCATAAACCATAATTACACCGCGATCGCCTACTATTTGTAATGGTTGATTATTTAAACTCTGGGGTAAAGCTGCAAATAAAAATGGCTGTCTTCTTAGATAATGGGTTTTGGATAATGGCTGGAGAGAGTAGCCTAATTTTTTAGTAAGTGCTAAAGCTGACTGATTAAAATTATTAGCACCTATCAGTCCATCAATTAATAACACACCACCACTAGCTAAATATTGTTGCAAAGTCTCTATTTCTCTAGGGTCTTCTATGCTGGAATTTTGACCAGTCAAATATAGCAGATCGTATTCTTGGAGTTTTGGGTCACTAACACCCACTAATTCAACTGATTGACTTCCTTGCAATTGAGGATATAAACCAGTAGTCGCGGTGAGTAAATAATCTAAATTAACAAAATTCTCACCGTAAGCGCGATCGCTATGACGCAATTGTGCTATCTTGATTGTTTCCTGGGGTCTAATACCCGCTAGTTGACGATGACGAAAGTCGATATTGTTATATCCAGGACGCAAAATATCTTCAGCCAAAGTAACCTGAATATCTCGATTGGCAGGAAATATAATGCGACAAAGTTCTATTTCTAAATCATTAGGCGGTCTAACCTTAACATCCAAACGAAACTTCTCTTGTAACATTTCTTGAGTGGTAGCCACCTCCAAATCATCTGGATCGCGATAATCCACGATGACATAGACAGTAAAAGAATCCTGTTGAGGGCGTTTGTCAATATGGAGATTTTGCGGTTGCGGAACAATAATCGGATTTCCTTTAAGATCGATGGCAATACCTGGTTGAACTTGAATTCCACGACCATCTTTATATATTTCTGGTACTTGACTATTAGGAGTAATTAATTTTACTCCCAAACCATAAACAATACCTGGTTGATGCAACGCTTGGTAATGAAAGTTTTGTCTTTGTCGATGATATTGTTGTACTTTGCGCCATCTTTCGGCGTTGATTAACAAACCGTCAGTGGCATTTAGCCTTTCAAAAGGATGAATTGGAGGAGTAGGAAGTTGAGACATAATTGTTAGTAGTTAGTGGTAGGGGCGAACGGCCGTTCGCCCGTACAGAAATCAGTGGGTAGTTAGTTGCTATTTTCTAAATAAAGGTCGTAAGTACACCACATAGGCTTTTCTGTGTCGATGATGTTTCTAATTAGGGTTTCATCTAAAGGCTTGTCGGAACTAGAACGCAGACGCACAGTAAAATGATAAGGACGACCACCACCTAGTACCGCATCCTCTCCTAAATTGGCTTGTCCTAAAACAAATCCAGCACCTACTGCTTCTTCTATGCAAATATGTTTTTCTCTTTCGGGTAAATCCTCATCTAGAGGTAAACCAGTGTAGAGATGGAGGTAGAATCTTAACCCTTTTTTCGTTCCTCGCCAACGGTAAATTGAGATGGCATGGCGAATTAGATAACGTTGTCTTTCTAGAGGAATAGTACTTAATAGTTCCCAACCCACCCAATGAGCGAGAAAGGGTAATAAAGATTCTGGAGCAGTTAAAGGGTCTAAATAAGCCCACATCACTTCCAAAGCGTTAACTGTCGGCTCAAATGCTTGTTCAAAAACTTTCAGTAGGCGACCTATGAGATCGACTTCACGGTAAATAGCTGGTAAAAAGTCTAAATAAAGACTGTGAGGACGCAGACAAAAATTAAAACTTAACTTTTGTAACTCTCTAGTTTCTTGATGGGGACGTTGTAAATAAATATCGATCGTAGCATGATAATTTAGCTCGATCGCTTCTAAAGATTGACTTTCCAACCAGTCTTCAGGAACATCGAAGTAAATTCCCGCCAGCATAGTTTTCCGACCACGCAGTTCACTTCCTTCCAAATTCCAATGACACCATTCTTCAGGAAAATTTCCTTTAACTTCTAGTTCAATTGCCAAATTTTCCTCTAGGGGATTATGGAGGTGTAGCGTCATTTGACTCCTTTCCCCTGGAGAAACAATTAAAATTTCAGCACTGTATGTTTCCGTATCCAGAACGCTAGCAATGGGAATAGTCTCTGGCTGTAGTTGTAATTGCAGAATAGAAGTCATAGTTATATTTAGGTGCTACACAGGTCTAGAAAAAGCCATTAACAATCAACAATCAAAAATCAATACTTCACTCTGTTAAAAAATGAATTGTGTGACCAGGGTTAGGATAATCACACCAAGAACAAATTAAGCCGTAATCACCAGGAGCTATTACCTGTCTGGGTTCTTCTGGATAGCGAACCCAGACATCATTTTGCTTATAGAAGGAATGAAGTATAACTTCCCCGATATATCGTACTCCTGGAACTTTCTGAAATAAGGCAATAATGTCAGAAATATATACAGGTCTACCAAATTTCCAGCCTTCTGCGTCTATTCCTCCTGTTAAGGGATTAAGAAATTTATAAAGAGCAGTTTTTAACTGTTGACGAATCATATCTTCAGCTCGATCGTTTTGATACATAGGTTCTAAACCAATACTGGCAGTGACTGCGACACCAACATAATTGGGTTCTTGCAGTTGAATGCGAACGCCTAATAACTTTCTTTCGTTAAGATATTCAAGGGTTTGCTCTCTCAGAGACGAGGCTAAAAGCAAAGCCTCTGGGCTGAGTCCCTCCTGCAAATTATTTCTATCTGCTTCACCAACAACTAAAACCTTAACTGTCCCTGCTGCTTCTACGGGGAGACATAACGTCCTAGCAATTGAACCTCGTCCACCTTTGAGAGTCAATACTTCAAAGTCTTCTTTGGTTACAGCTCGATCGCGCGTTCTTAATATCTGCGGTGCGCGTAATATGGCTTGGTTTAAAGATTCTGGATCGCAACCACCTCTAGCTGGTTCATAGTTGATTACTCGAGAAATATAAGGAATCGCGGATTTTAAAATCTTTAAAGTTCCACTTTCAACATTGCCCTGACGACCACCTCCAGTACGATAACAATGCATCCGAATTTCTGCATCTTTGGGGGGAATACTTCCGTACTGTTTTTCCCAAGTTCCGTCTATATTCCCCACTAATCTGGTCGAATAGTTACCTAATACGGGTAATTGAGTTTGAGTCGCTCTAAATTTAGTTTCTCTAACATGACGAGATGGTTCTTGAATTAATGGACCGAACTCTAATGTTCCCGTGAGAGAATCAATAGTATAATGGCGATCGCCTGGAGTAGAACTAGCAAAATCCCTCACTTCCGTCCAAGTTTGAGGAGGCGAACCAGGAGGAATTACGATAATATATTCTTCTCCCCTTCTTCTCTCTAAAACAGGGATATTTTGTAAAGTAAAACTTTGTCCTGGTTTGCCATCACTTATTCCTAAAAGTTCATCCCGAATTAAAAAACTTTGTTTGGCAGCAACAGTCCCCCCGATGGACTGAGCATTAATGCCGACAATTTTAGGAGCTTGTCGATATATACCCTGCCCTTCTACTAGTTCGGTATAAATACATCGCAACCAATAACCTTCATAACCCTCAAAATTAAGCGAGGGAAAAGTTTGAGGAAGATGAACAATAACCTCTCCTGTAGGAATAGTATCTAAGTTTTGGCTCGTCTCTCCATAATTGAAACTAAATCCGCCAGTATAGTCATCTTCTTCTTTCATCAGAATAGATACCCACTGTTCTCCATCCCAAGCTTGCCAAGTTCGAGGGGGGCGATCGGGATCGATCCCTGTAGGAGTTGCAGGTGCGCCTCTAAAAGTAATTGCCAAGGTATTTCCTGCTAGAGGTTGTTTTGGGTTAAGAACTAAATAGAAACAGTTTCCGACTTCTGGTTGTTCGTTAAATAGGGGTTGTTCTTCTCCCCTCCATTCTCCGTTGTTTTCCCTAACCCATTGGTTACTAAATCCATCCCGTAACAAAGTTGGTGTCTCTTCTACCGTTTCGGCAGTTAAAAAATGAACGATCTCTGGCTGTCCGATTAATAAGTCTTTGTCTGTAGAGAAGACGATCGCTTCTTCTGTTTCAGTTCTTTCTGTCCCTACCTCTGTTCCCTGGGGAATAGAATAGGGATAGGTATCTGGTTGAGTTATGTAAAAACTCAGATCGGTCTGTGCTGGTGCTGGAGGTTGCAGCTTAATCCCTAACAATTCTAAAAAAGTAATATAGTTGCGATAGGGAACTTTATTAAACCGCATCAACATCTGGTCTGTTAACCAAGCAAACAACTCAATTAAGGTAATACCAGGATCGCTAGGGTTAAAGTCCGTCCACTCAGGACAATAGCGAGGAATGCGTAAAATACATTCTGCGACTAAATCTTCAAAAGTGCGATCATCTAAATTTTCTTTCGGTAACATGATAATTAATAATTAAATTGCTACTCGTTCTGAATTAGATAAAAGGGATATACTAAGCTGCCAGATTCGTAATTGCTTTTGAGACGATAGTTAATCAGGATGTTGACTTTGCCCAAAATCGGGTCTGGTTCAGTTACTACTTCTTCTAAATCAATGCGAGGTTCCCATGTTTCTAAAGCTTCTTGCACATACAATCGCATTAAAAACAAAGTTTTACTATTCAGAGGTGCAAAGGTTAACTCTGATAAACGACAACCAAAATCAGGACGATAGCGTCTTTCTCCTAACTCAGTTCGCAAAATGATTAGGATCGCTTCTCTAACTTTTTGGTCGGCAGCACATAAAGAAATTCCCCCTTGTAAGTCTGTTTTTAAGGGAAAACTCCAGCCTGTACCCAGATAGTCTTGCTTGTGAGCCATTAAGGGAAATCTCAGCTATGGTTTTTCCTGTAAGGTAACAATTTACCAGTGCTAGGGCATTGACCATAAGACGAAGATTATACTCTTGGTACAAGTCTTAATTTGTTGGTTTAAAAGGAAAAAAAGAGCGAGAAGATAGCAAGTTATATAAATCCCGTTCCCATAGCTTACTGTTGTATCGTCCCCTAAATCCACCAACACTAGGGGACTTAAAGAAGTTTTTGCTCGATCGCAAAAGTGACTTTTATCAATTGGATTTCAGATGGATTTCAGATCGAAGGTAAAATTTCTTGGCAACTGATTTTTACAAGAGATTGATTCACTTCAAGTCAATTTTAGACTTAGGTATAAGGAACGCTGCTGGTTGACCATTGGTGAGAAGTTAAAAAAGAGAGCAAAAAGTCAAGAGGTAATTCACAAAAGATAATAAATAGCTAGAAAGTAGATGAATGATAGGATTGGAGGTTGACCTCTGACTTAGTCTCAACCAATGAGTCGCAGAAAAACCAACCGAGACCACGCCAAAAAGAAACATCATCCACTCATCGAGAATGAAGTAATAGCATCTCATCTACAAGCCTTACTAAGTCCAGCTATATTGAATCAACAAGCTTTCTATCGACAGTTGGGACTGAGAAACCGTATTCTCAATTTGTCTTTCATGGTGGCAGCAGTGTTAACGCTGTTATGGCGCAATGTTCCAGGGGTGCAAGAATTAACTCGTCTGTTACACAAAGAAGGCTTTTTATGGGTCGAAGCGACCCAAGTTACTCAAAAAGCCCTCTCGCAAAGATTTTTGACTTTTCCAGCCATTTTATTGGAGAAGGTATTTAAAGAATTAGTATCTCATCTACAACAACAGTGGACATTTCGTCAAAAACGCCCTTTACCAGATAGTGTAAATTTTGCTCTTTCTCGATTTGAAAAAGTGTGGATTGTCGATGGTTCTACATTAGAGGCCCTGTTTCGGAAACTTAAAAGTCTGGAAGATATTCCCCCAGGAACATTGGCGGGAAAAATGGCAACGGTCATTGATTTAACGACTCGTCTTCCTATAGAGATTTGGTTAAAAACTAAGGCAGCTACCTCAGATGTAAAATTTGAGTCAGATGTCTTAAATTTGGTATCAGCCAAGACCTTACTTTTATTAGATAGAGGCTTCTACCATTTTCAGTTTTGGCAACAATTGATTGAGAAGAAAGTTGATTTTATTACTCGAATTAAGAAAGGTGCCTCTTTTCAGATTAAAGAAGTATTTAGTAATAGCTATGGTTTGCGCGATAGATTGATTGTTATTGGTTCTGGCTCCAAGAATACGCCGATTTTAACCTTACGAAGAGCTCGAAGTTCGTTCTCACAAACAATGGCATTCTTATTTGACTTCAGTCCTTGACCCTCATGTTTTACCGCCCTATGTTGTCGCGGATTTGTATCGACGACGTTGGCGGATTGAACAAGCTTTTAAGACGGTTAAACGGTTACTTGATTTAAGTTATTTATGGACTGGTGAGCCACTGCGTTGGGCGGGTTCCCCGACTTGAAGCAAGTGGCGAACCCGAAGGGTTCGATTAATGGTATTAAGCTACAGATTTGGGCAACTTGCGGTGCGACCCCGCGGAGGTTTCCTCCGCAAGGGAACGCGCACCGTTGGCTATTCTACGCAGTTTTGGTTGATTTAAGTGATGCGGTAGCTGATGAACTTTCTTTACCTTTTGAGCAGATTTCTTTAGAAATGATTTATCGAGGTTTGTATCATTTTACTGTTGCTTATAACCACGGTCAAGCTACTGATCCTGTTCAATATTTGGCGACCCCTGAAAATCAAGATTTAGGTATTGTTAAACGGAAACGAAAACCTAATGTCAAATTGATTATTGCTCCCTTCCCAGACCAACAAAGAGGGCGACCGAACTTTTTTTCCTCCTCCCCCTTGACATTTTGCTCTTCAGCTTAACTTCTCACCAATGCACTTTAACAGCCAAAACCCCTTAAAAATCTCCAATATTAACCTCACTATTGACAATAGGAAAAGGTTGTGAAAAGTTAATAAGTAAGCTGTAAAGGTCTTTATTAATAGGTTTTGAGAGAATCGGAATGGTGGGAATTGAACCCACGACCCCTTCGTCCCGAACGAAGTGCGCTACCAAGCTGCGCTACATCCCGCCAATTCAATTCTATATTTTATTCAGTGTTAATCTAGTTAAGATTCTCAGATAATTAGTTTGGTTCTAGAGACTGACCCAACTTACTAAGATTAAGGGCATGACCACCAGTAACCAAATATACGTCTGAAGCTATACTAGCAATTTTCCTGACTAATTCACCCAGACGATCGCGAAATATTCGTCCTGATTTATAGGCAGGAATTACGCCCCAACCTGTTTCTTCACCAACCAAGATCACATCGGCATTAGTTTTTTGCAAGCTTTCAAGCAAACTATTTTGGATTTCTTGCCAAGAATCTGTTTCGCGATCGAGTAAATTAGCTACCCATGTGCCTAAAGAATCTATAAGTAGACAATCAGAAGCTAAAGCGTTACTAATAGTTTGCACTAGTTGTTGCGGTACACATAAAGTTCGCCAATCAGAAGGTCTTCTCTGTTGATGGAGTGCAATTCTAGCTAGCCATTCTCGATCTGTAGAGTCTACTATAGCAGTAGCTACGTAAATAACGGATTTTTCGTTTTTTTTAGCTAAATTTTCTGCCCACTCACTTTTTCCTGAACGTGCTGCCCCTGTTACTAAAGTAATATGTTGAGAATCAGACTCGATTTGATTCATAAAAATTAATAAGATTAATAAAATAAGTAATATCTCGTCTTTGTTCTTTTGTCTGAGTCGATGTTAACGTTAGTTAGATGATATATCTAAATTATTTCTTAGATTTTTGGCTTACAGCCTAAATAATACTAATTAAAGTTGAATGACCATAATGTCTACACAAGAAAGAATTCCAGTCTCAGTATTAATTCCTGCTAAAAACGAGGAATTAAATCTGCCAGCCTGTCTAGAAAGTGTTGCTAGAGCAGATGAAATTTTTGTGGTCGATTCTCAAAGTGAAGACCGCTCAATAGACATTGTTGAAAATTATGGAGCAAAAGTAGTTCAATTTCATTTTAATGGTCGCTGGCCGAAGAAAAAAAATTGGTCCCTAGAAAATTTACCTTTTCGTAATGATTGGGTCTTAATTGTTGATTGTGATGAAAGAATTACCCCCCAATTGTGGGATGAAATTGCTATTGCTATCGAAAATCCAGAATATAGTGGTTATTATCTCAATCGCAAGGTATTTTTTCTCGGAAAATGGATTCGTTATGGCGGTAAATATCCTGATTGGAATCTGCGCTTGTTTAAACATCAATTAGGTCGTTATGAAAACCTTCATACAGAAGATATTCCTAATACTGGAGATAATGAAGTCCACGAACACGTTATCTTGCAAGGAAAAGTAGGTTATCTCAAAGAAGATATGCTTCACATCGACTTTAGAGATATTTATCAATGGTTAGCTAGACATAATCGCTATTCTAATTGGGAAGCTCGTGTTTATTACAATTTATTAATAGGAGAAGACAATAGCACAACTATCAAAGCTAAGTTATTTGGCGATGCAGTTGAAAGAAAACGTTTTCTCAAAAAAATCTGGGTAAGATTACCTTTTAAACCCTTACTAAGATTTATTCTATTTTATTTTATTCGTCTTGGTTTTTTGGATGGTATGCCAGGATATATTTACGCTCGTCTTTTGAGTCAGTATGAATATCAGATTGGGGTTAAGCTGTATGAATTACGCAAATTTGGCGGTCAATTAAATCAGAGTCAAAAATCAGTTAAAAATCCAAAACCTGTGTCTGAAGCAGTAAAGCTGTGAAGATTAACTATTAGACTTACTTTTGAAAATAGATTTTTATTTTCTTGGGTAATAAGTAATAGCATCAATAAATAACAAGCAATCAAGATTAAATGACAATAGAAGTCAATCAAGTTGTTAAATCTACCTCAATTTTTGCTAACAAACCTTTAGTAGATTTAAGGAAATACGATCGATCTAGTTTTGATCGCGGAAAACCTAGTTGGTTTGTTCTTATCTGGTGGTTGGTACAAGCGATCGCTTTTCCTTTGAGCTTACATAATTTTAATTTTTTTCGCTGCTGGATACTCCGTCTATTTGGCGCGAAAATAGGTAAAAAGGTAGTAATTCGACCTACTGCTCGTTTTACCTACCCTTGGAAAGTAGAAATCGGAGATCACAGTTGGATTGGGGATAATGTGGTCTTTTACAGTATCGATCGTATCCAAATTGGTTCTCACTCTGTTATTTCTCAAAAATCTTATCTTTGTACTGCTAGTCATGATTTTCAAGATGAAGCCTTTAGTTTAATTACTGCTCCTATTAGGATTGGTAATGGGGCTTGGGTAGCAACAGATTGTTTTATTGCTCCAGGTATTACTATTGGAGATAATGCAGTAATTGGGGCTAGAAGCACTGTTTTTCGGGATATTCCTAGTCAGCAAGTAGCCTGGGGTAGTCCTTGTAGTCCCAAATATAAAAGAGAAATTAAACAAAGTTCTTAGTAGATAAAAAAGGCAAAAGGCAGAAGTAAAGTAGGGTGGGCAAACTAACTTTCTACTCACTAACCTAGTTGAAAACTAATACCAATTTAAATTCAAACCATAACACATTATTTTTGTAAGGGCGAACGGCGGTTCGCCCTTACGATGAATCTGTATCAAGCACCATTTAATTTGGTATAATTTTGCCCACCTTACAAGGTTTCTAGTAACTATAAGATTTCTCAGGAATTACCTTAACAATTAGCAATTAGCAATCATCATGGAATCCTTAGAATACTTTCTTCCGCAAGTTTGGTTTGTCATTCTTGCGTTATTTCTTTTTCTCTATGTAATGTTAGATGGTTTTGATCTCGGAGTTGGTATTTTATCTTTAACTAGCTCTACTGAAGAACGTCGCGGTATCCTAATGACTAGCCTTAGTAATGTTTGGGATGCTAATGAAACTTGGCTGGTAATTATGGGAGGAGCTTTATTTGGAGCGTTTCCTTTAGCTTACAGTACAATTTTACAAGCTTTATATATCCCCATTTTCTTGATGATTTTTGGGTTTATTTTTCGGGCAGTAGCTTTTGAATTTCGTGAACACGCTAACCGCAAGTTTTTTTGGAATATTGCTTTTGGTGCAGGAAGTTTTTTAGCAGCTTTAGGTCAAGGTTTTGCTCTAGGGGCAATTTTACAAGGAATAACAGTAGATGAATTTGGTCATTTTACTGGTGGTACTTGGGATTGGTTAGGTTTGCGCTCTATTTTAGTTGCTCTAACTTTAATTCAAGGCTATGTTTTGAGTGGTTCAACCTATCTAATTATGAAAACGGAAGGGGCATTGCAATCTACTCACTATTGGACTGCCAGAATTTCTGCTGTGACTACTTTTATTGGTGCTGTCTATCTGACTATTACTACACCTATTTTTTATGAGAGTGCTAGAGAACGTTTATTTACTCAACCTCTAGTTTATATTTTTGCCTTAATTCCTTTGTTAGGGACTTTGTTAATTGTTTTGCTGATTAGAAGTCTTTATTTAGAACAAGAAAGAACACCATTTGTTTGGACAATTTTACTTTTTTTACTTTCTTTTTTAGGATTGGGATTAATTGTTTTTCCCTACATTATTCCTACTCAAATAACAATTTATCAGGCTGCTGCCAGTCCTAGTTCTTTAGTATTTATGATTATCTTTGTTGGCTTTCTGATTCCCATTATGCTGGCATATAATATTTATCAGTATGTGGTCTTTCGTGGAAAAGTAACTGGTGGAAATTATGGAGAATAATGAGTATAATCTCATTACCATAGGTTGACTTTTTTGTTGTTAGTTATTTTCTAGAAACTTCTCATATTTTTTATAGATATTAATACCTGGTATTTCTTGAGAAAATTCTTTAGGTAATCTATATTCGCTTGCTTTATATTCTTTACGAATCATAGTGATAGTTTTGTAAGGTTTCTGCCATTTTTTTATAGTTTCTAAGAGTTGTTTGAATTTTTCATAAGATTTTTCGTGTCTGTATATTAAACCTATGTACTGCAAAATATTGGCATAAGTTTCTGGAGAGTTTTCTGATTCTGATACTCCAATAATAGGTGCTAGCTTTTCAAATATTTCATAATCATTGATTGCTAGAGTAACTAAGTTTTTAGCAGCAAGTAAATCGTATCCCTGAAGTTGATTAACAATATCAGATACTCTTTTTAAGATAGTAAAATCTGCCAACTGATATTTTTTAAATAAAGAGAGTAATTTTAAACCTAGTTTGTGTTCAGAAATTTTATCAATTTCTTTTAAATAAGATTGTAAAGCATCTCTACCTTTTTCAGTATTTAGTAAAGGTATGATCTCTGCTAATTTTCTTTTGATTTTATCTCTAAATTTAGCTTTATCTAAATCTTGATTAAGAGAATCTATTACAAATTGATAAAATTCTTGTTGATTGCGACTACGAAAACGTAATTCAGTTTGTTCAATTCTTAGAAAACTACTTTGAGCAGCGATCGCGACTTTAAGTAATTCTGCTCTGTCGCTTAATAGCTGATATTCTTTTTTGCCTTTTTCAATAGATTGCTTGATTTTAACAAACAGTAAAAATTCAGCATTGCCAAATTTTTCAAGATTAATTCTCTCTACTTGTTTAGCTATTTGTTCTAATTCTTTAAAAGCACGCTCATGAAGAAATATAGTTCCTTCAGGTACTTTAGGATTACCAAATTTATCTTGTAGATCTTCTACAATTCCTTCTTCACCAAAGATAAATGTTTTTATAAGATAGTTTAAGGTAGGTATAGACCAGACACCAAAAAGTAAAATCAAACTATATAAAATAGATTTAGGCATTTGTTTATTTGCTTGTCCTTCCCCAAGCATTTCGCCAATCCAAGGACTATTTTGATCGAGAAAAGCAAGAATTTCTTGATCATTTTGTTCACCATCATCTGGATGTATTTTTTCTAATAAACTCTGCTCTTTTAATATTTTTTGTGCTTCAATCAATCCTATTTGATCGGTATTTTCTTCAATTAACCCATGGTATCGGTCTGCAATATTCTTGTTGATTTCTTCAGCATGAGATAATTGAATATTTTCTTTAGTATTATCTTGTCTAGTTATTAGTTTGGGAGAGGAAGCAATTTCTTCTAGATTACTATTATTATTTATCTGAATATTCTCTACATATTTACTTAAACCTAAATAAAGAGAAGCTGCTTGAGTTTTAGGAAGATCGATCGCGCCTAAAATAATCAGAGCTATAGTAGTAGCAAAAGTAAATTGTTGAGAAAACTTAACCATTGTTTTAATTAGCTAATATTCTTGGTATTCCTGAAGAACATAGAAGCCAACAGAAAAAAAGCGTCTGGATATAGAGTTCCCATTTCTCAATTCAAAATGCTAAATATTACTCAATTCTTCAACTAATGAGTATTGCAATGCAACTTCGCGCTATTCTCTGTTCCCTTAAATCCAAATTCCCATAAGCTCTTTTTATGGATACTATATGATCATTTTTGTCAAATATTATTTGCGATTCGTAAAATATTTGTTACCTTAATTTACATAAGACCGTAAATAATAGGAAAAACAAGTTATGTATACTACCCAATTAGATAATGGAATTACTAACAACTATGCAGTTGAACCTGAAATGACCTACGCAGATTATCCAGGTTATTATCAGCAACGTCGTTATCTGCAACAAGGTGCAGTTGCTACTTTTTTTGTTACAGTTTTATTGTTTATTGCCTTTGGAGTCAGCTAAAAGTTTCAGAACTTCTTGAATAAGCCGTCTTATCGAGCAAATATTTATATACAAAGTCATCGAAACCTGTAGGTAGGGACTTACATAAAACGTCCCTACCTACTGTTAATGTTCAAAAACATTGTTATAACGATTGATATCAAGAGACACAAAAACAGGTATACACTGAAAACACTGCTGTGCTAACTCCCAACGATCTTCACGTTTGAGCATAGAGATCAATTTTTCTCTGGCGGGAACAAGATAGCGAACATCATTAGCAGCATAACTTAGTTGAGCTTCTGTCAGGTTATCTGCGTTGCCCCAGTCAGAACTTTGCGCGCTTTTATCTAGTTCAACTCCTGTCAATTCCATAATCAAATTTTTTAGCCCATGACTAGAGGTGTAAGTACGAGCTAATTTGCTGGCAATTTTAGTGCAGAAAATTGGTTGAGTTTCAATCCCAAAAGTGTATTTAAACTGAGCTACATCAAAACGGGCAAAGTGAAAAATTTTGGTGATGGTTGCTGTTTCTAAGAGTTTTTTGAGATTGGGTGCTGCTGTTTGTCCTACCTCAACGCGAATAGCAGTAACATAACCATCAGGGTCACACAATTGTATTAAACACAAGCGATCGCGCCCCAAAACTAAACCCATCGTTTCTGTATCTACTGCAATAGCTTCTGCTTGCAGATAGCGAGACAAGGTGGCATCATCGAGATCGCGATCGCATACTTGAAAATTATTCAAATCTTTATCCATTAATTACTTCCTGAACTTTTATACAGACACGATCTATCGCATCTGGACTGTAACTCCTGTACGGGCGAATAGCCGTTCGCCCCTACCCTATTTATTCTCTAAATACTTAGCTACTGTTTGCACATCCTTATCACCTCGACCAGAACAATTAATCACAATGCGAGGACTGCCTTCTAATTGAGGACAAAGAGTTTCTAGATAAGCAAAAGCATGAGCCGTTTCTAAAGCAGGAATAATTCCTTCTAGTTCTGAAATACGACAAAAAGCAGCGATCGCCTCAGAGTCAGTTACACTATAATACTCTGCTCTACCCTGGTCTTTAAGATAGCTGTGTTCGGGACCAACTCCAGGATAATCTAACCCTGCACTAATAGAATGAGCTTCTACTACTTGTCCTTCTGTATCCTGTAGTAAATAACTCATTGCTCCGTGGAGTATACCAGGACGACCTTGAGTAAGAGTAGCAGCATGTTTGCCTGAGATTACACTTTCTCCTGCTGCTTCTACCCCAATTAAACGGACTGAAGAATCTTTGACAAATTCAGTAAAAAGACCCATGGCATTAGAGCCACCACCTACACAGGCTAAGAGAATATCTGGTAATCCTCCCCATTTTTCGGCACACTGACTACGAGTTTCCTGTCCAATTACGCTATGAAAATCCCTAACTATCATAGGGTAAGGATGAGGCCCTGCTACAGAGCCAAGAATATAGTGAGTATTTTCTACATTAGTTACCCAGTCCCTAATTGCTTCGGAAGTAGCATCTTTAAGCGTTCCTGTTCCTGCGGTTACAGGTGCAACCTTAGCACCAAGTAAGCGCATTCGGAATACATTTAACTTTTGGCGTTCCATATCTTCTACGCCCATATAGATAATGCACTCCAACCCAAAACGAGCGCACACTGTAGCGGTAGCCACTCCATGTTGCCCTGCGCCAGTTTCAGCGATAATTCGTTTCTTGCCCATACGAATTGCTAGTAAAGCTTGAGCGATCGCATTATTAATTTTATGCGCTCCTGTATGGTTTAAGTCTTCCCGTTTGAGATAAATTTGTGGGAAAGTACCATCAGGCTTAGTGTAGTTTTGACTGAGGCGCTCAGCAAAATAGAGAGGGCTAGGTCTACCTACATAGTCTTTTAGTAAGCCTTGTAATTCTTGCTGAAAATCTCGATCGTGCTTGTATTTAGCATAGGCTGCTTCAAATTCTGCTAAAGCTGGCATTAAAGTTTCAGGAACGTATTTTCCCCCATAGTTACCGAAGCGTCCTAGGGCATCTGGAAGTTCATTAGTAGATTGGTTAGCAGGAATAGGTGTAGTAGTCATTGATTCAGTTATCAGGTAGGGGCGGTTAGCGAACCGTCAGTACATCAGTTGTCTTGCTTAATTTTAAATTGTGAATTGGTATAATAAACAACCAACAAAAATTTTATTACATATAGTGATTAGACAATATTTAATCTTTTGGCAAATCAGAAAATAATTTTTGCCAGTTAGTATTACCTTGCTTGTCTTCTTCCCTAACCTCAAAGGTTTTATTAACCGCTTCAGGTAAATTAATCGCTTCGATGCACAATTGAGCAACTGCATCCCTACTGATCTGTCCCCTCATGTTATCTCCTTGTTCAGCAACTAAAACTTTATCTCCTGGCTTTTCTGTAAGAGCGCAGGGACGGACAATAGTGTAAGATAGACCGCTAGTTTTAACTACTTCTTCTCCTCTCAATTTCCAGGTTAAAATACCGCCTAATTGCTCGTTCATTCTAACTGCAGGGGGTTCTTCTGCTAAGTTAATCCCAGGACGACCAGGACGAGTTACCCCCGCGGAACTAATAAGGACAAATTGAGGTTTAGATTTTCCACCATAGGCTTTAATGTATTCTACCTCTAAGCCAAACGAACCTGTTTCAAACTTAGGATTTAATTCACCATCATATTCAAACTTACTCAACATTAATTGCATAGAGTAGACTTTGCTGGAGTCAAATTCACCAGTTTCCTTGACAGTCTTGGCACGAAAAACAGGAATCAAATCTTTAAATGGAATGCGAATAGTAGTGGGGAAATTATAAACCGTATCAAAAGAATAGCAGTAACCAATACCATCCCATTTACCTTCACAGCGAGTAATAAATTTATAGCGTTTCCCATCTCCTGTAACTCTAATTTCTATTCCTTCATAGCCAGACAAATCTAGAGGAGGCGTGAAATTGCGGGTGCGTACAGAAGCAAAGCCACCATTATTATCTGTGGAAACTATTCCAGAAAAGATGCCTTTCTTCTCCGCCAGACGGATATTACTCTGGCTTACTCCTCCCATCACTACATCATCTACTGCGCCCCAAGTTTCTTTAATATCAGCAGTAGGATTAGTAAAATCAAACAAAACTTTTTCACTAGCAGGTTGAATGTGTTGGGAAACAACCTTAACTAAATTTTTCATACCCTCATATTCTACTTGTTCGGGAATATCCACTACTTCAGGAAGATAGAATTTGATACCCTGATAGTATTTCTCTCTAGTTGGAGTATCCCCTTCTACTGGTTGTACCCTTGTTCCCGTACAACAAATTACTGCACGGACTCCTTCCATCATCTGAGGTTTGAGAGTTTCAGGGATAGTAAGATCGGCTTCAAACAATTCTACCTTGTTTCCTAATATCTCTTTTCCTCTATTGGCATCTCTAACTAAAGCAATTACAGAATAATTGCGATCGATTAGATTCCGTACAACTCGCTTACCTACTCCACCAGTTGCACCTGCTACTAAAATTTTCATCTTTACTTGTTTATTATGGCTAGTTTGAGGTTGATGACGAGAGAATAAACGCTGCCAACATTTAAGAAAGGGAATTGCCTCAAAATAAGTTAAAGTTT